>Ga0256841_1000457_pt1 | contig 42303 bp, 30 predicted proteins | sample 356308metaG_FD_185971 | JGI IMG/M metagenome (GOLD analysis project Ga0256841, IMG submission 185971) | Hydrothermal vent microbial communities from Mid Atlantic Ridge, Atlantic Ocean - 356-308 | ecosystem: Environmental > Aquatic > Marine > Hydrothermal vents | place: Atlantic Ocean: Mid...
GGATGTTCATGTCCTGTCACCGGCTGATGAGTGAGGGTTCCGCCCCGCGCGGCCGGCCGGACCGCCGGCGCCGCGGGGGAAGTGGATTCCAGTCGCCCTACGGGCGCCTTCCATCCACTTCCCCCGCGAGGAGGGCCTCCAGGACCTCCCTGGCCCGGAACAGAGGATAGCTCCTTTTGGGAATATAATCACACGGTACGGGACAGTTAACATCATGAGCGTTGAATTCGAATATAACAACCATGTTATATAGCTGTGCGCCAAGGATAGCCAAGATGGATACTCCAGTATCCAACAAATGGGCCAGGGACTCAATAACCTGCAGGCGAAACGCCCAGATCCCTTCAAGAAGCACACGAACAATCTCACGGATCTTGTTATATTTTCCTGTTCGATGGTTTGCGGATTCAGGATATACTAATACTGATGCGCCTCACCCACAGCCGCCTGCCGTCACTGTTGTTCATGGGCTTTGCGGGGCCGTGCGGAAACTGATGGTGGCGGATCAAGGCCGATGATGGATTTCGCGATAGTCGCTGTCCGCGGTGAGCAGGAGAATCGAGATGCCTTACAAAAAAGAGTTCATGCGTATCTTCAGACAGGCACGTTCCGCGTCGGCGTGGCGTACCCGCTTGGTATTTTGGAGTGGGGCGGCACTCGTGGGCCTCGCATCGACCTTGTTGGCGCTGGCCAGCAGTCAGGTGGATGGCTATTTCCATACCTGGGCAGCACGCTGGCCCTGGCTGCCGTTCATTATGACCCCAGCTGGTCTCATCGTGATCATTTGGGCGACCAGAAACCTGTTTCCCGGTGGTGAGGGAAGTGGTATTCCTCAGGCCATTGCCGCGCTGGAACTTGGGGAACACGCGGACAGGGGGGCTGTTCTGTCCCTTCGTATAGCCATTGGCAAGGGGATCGCGATCGTATTGGGTTTGCTCTGTGGGGCCTCCATAGGTCGTGAAGGACCCACGGTACATATCGCCGCATCGATCATGTACTCTCTGCACCAAATTGCCAATTTCCCTATACATCATATCCGTAAAGGACTCATCCTGGCGGGTGGAGCAGCGGGACTGGCGGCCGCTTTCAATACTCCTCTGGCGGGTGTGATGTTCGCTATCGAGGAAATGAGTCGGAGTTTCGAGGAGCGGATCACCGGTACGCTGATGGTGGCGGTCATCCTTGCCGGTATGACTTCGCTTATGATCCAGGGTAACTACACCTATTTCGGTGTGTATTCATCCCAATTGGTGCCGCAGCAGGCATTGGGGGCGATTGTGGTGGCGGGCTTGATCGGGGGCGCCGCAGGCGGGCTGTTTTCGATGATCCTGGTTGTCGGCGGCCGACGTCTCCGCCCTGTTCGCATGAGCCATCCCTATCTCCTCGCCCTGGTGGCCGGACTCGCCGTGGCGGCCATCGGCTTCATCTCCGGGGGCACCACCTGGGGGACGGGATACGAGGCGGCACGTGGGGTGTTGCAAGGCACGGATGTCGCCGCCCCCTGGTATGCGCCGATGAAGTTTCTCGCCACCGTGTTTTCCTATCTCAGTGGTATTCCCGGGGGGATCTTCGCCCCGAGTCTGTCAGTGGGCGCGGGGCTCGGCTATCATCTGAGCGCGTTGTTTCCGAGCGCGCCGATGGTGGCGATCGGTCTGTTGGGCATGGTGGGTTATTTCAGCGGCGTGGTGCAGACCCCTATTACGGCGGTGATCATCGTGATGGAGATGACTGACGATCACCGTTTGTTGTTACCGCTGATGGCCACGGCGCTGCTGGCGAACAGCGTCTCCAGGCTGGTGTGCCGGCAGCCCATCTACCAGGCCCTGGCGAAGGATTTCCTAGGGGGAGGCGGACGTGGCAAGGGTCAGGATCGGGACTGATAGGCTATTGAAAAAGTGAGTGTTGAGGCCCTCTTTCCGCAGCCTGCGTTCCAGAACGAATATCGTGGCGAGCAAAGTGATACCCGTCGCCCGCGAACATGTCGTGTTTCGAGGGTGTCCGCCGGGCCTCTGGGCAAGGCGTGGAAGCGAGTTCCATGGGCTATGGCGGGCAAACGCCGCACCGCCCAGGGGCGCGGGACCGCTGTAGCGAGGAGTGGCACCGGGAGGTGGCGCCTGCGGAATGAAGGACGGAGATATTCACGTGCGACGGGTGTATCGTAACCATTCGGTCGGCTCCCGTCTTTTCCCCTCACTCTAGCGCACTGCTGGCCGCTGGTTCGGTATAAGGAGGTTCCTACTGCAAGAGGGAATTGTCGTAGGGGGCCTGAATGCTGGCCTGCCACTGGGTTCCGGCACGCCATCTTGGATTGGCCTGAAAGCTCACTCCTTATGGGGAGGCCGTTTGCGGCGCATCTCCCGCCTCTTGCAGGCCGCTCGGATCACGCGCCGGCAAGGGTTTTTCGAACTCTTTGCATTCCGTGAAAATACGGGCCGTACACGTCTGACAGATCGATTTGTCGAGTTTCTGGTAGATCGCACGGATAGCCGCCGATTTTCCCTGGAAGATATGCCGATAATCGATCCTGTCGAGGGCGCCGGTCTCCTCCAGGGACTCCCACAACCCCTTCTTGACGTTGATCAGGTACAATCCGCCGCCGTCTGCCTGCCGTTTTTCGGCCTCGGCGGCGATCACATCGGCGGCGGCAAGATCGACAAAGCTGATTCCCTGGGCAACGATCGCCAAGTGTTTCTGCTCTGGGTGCTCCTTGGCTATCCTCGCGAATTCCTCCCTCAGGTAGGTGACGGAACCAAAAAACAGGGAGCCGTCTATCCTCAATATATGCAGTTGCGGGCATTCCGGGATGCGATCGGAACGTTCCGAGAATTTCCGCTTGGGCAAGGCGGGATCGGGAACCCGGGTGACGATCCGGGGCCGGGAGACACGCATCAGATAGAGTATCAAAGAAAGGAGGATCCCGGCCAAGATGGCGAACTCCAGATCCAGGAAGAGGGCGCCCAGGAACGTGAGTATAAATATGGAGCGTTCCGAATTGTTGGAACGCAGGATGTGTCTGATGGCTGGGATATCGATGAGTCCCCAGGCGACGATGAACAGGATGCCGGCCATGGCGGCATTGGGCAGGTACGCGACCAGCGGTGCGATGGCGAGGACGATGAAGATCTCCATAAAGCCGGCGAACATGGCGCTCATGGGCGTTTTGGCCCCAGCCTGGTAGTTGAGGCTGGTGCGGTTGAAGGAACCCGTCGCCACATAGGCGGAGAAGAAACTCCCCGCGATATTGGAAAGGCCCTGCCCGATGAACTCCTGATTGCCATCGATCATCTGCCCGCTGCGTATGCCGATGGCGCGACCGATGGAGACGGCCTCGGTCAGTGCGAAGAGGGTCATTGCCACGGCAGCCGGTGCGAGTTGTTTTATCGTGTCCAGGGAGAGGTGGGGCACCGTGAAGGGAGGGAGGGTCTGCGGGATGGCCCCAACCATGGGAATATGGGTGACGTCGGGGCCATAGAGGAAATTGAGGGCCAAACTGGTCAACGAACCGCCGAGTAGGGCGGCGATCAGGTGGGGGAATCGGGGCAGAAAGCGTTTGCACAAGAGCCCGCCGAAAAGGGTTGCCAGGGCGCAGGCCAGGACATAGCCATTGGTATTGGGGAGCTGATGCCAGAAATGGGTGAGGGTATCTATCAGATGGCCGCCACGGGGAATGGGAACACCGAAGAAATTCTTGAGTTGTTTGCTGGCGATGAGTATGGCGGCACCTGTGGTGAAGCCCACGACCACGGAGTGGGAGATGAAGTTCACAATGGTGCCCATGCGTGCCAGACCCAGGGTGAGTTCGATCACGCCGACCATGAAGGTCAGGGTCAGCGCCAGGGTGACGTACTCGGGCGTCAAGGGTTGGGCGAAGGCGCTCAATGAAGTGAGCAGGACGATCGATGCGGCCGTCGTCGGTCCCGACATCAGATGCCAGGAAGACCCAAAGAAGGCGGCGATGATGGGGGGGATCATGCCGGCATAGAGGCCATACTGGGGTGGCATCCCGGCGATCGAGGCGAAGGCCACGGCCTGCGGTATGACGACGATGGCAACGGTCAGTCCGGACAACAGATCCGCCCGTATGGTCGCGGGGGTGACCCGTTCTTTCCAGCTGAGGACGGGAAACAGGCGTAGCATCCACTGAGGGTAGGTGTTGGCGGGCATATCAGTTCCTTGGTTTGGGCGGTCCCCTGCGGGGGACGGCATCGGAAGCTGGGTAGTGTCGGATTGTGGTCTCCTGCCTGGCTCGCACGCTGCGCCAGACCGCTCCAAAAAACCGGCATTTCTCTTTTCAGTTCAATCCCTTGCATGATTGCCACCGCCCGCGCCTTGGGGCGGCGAAACATGCGGGCCAGCCTCCACCCTACGATGAGGTCATTTGGGCAGAGGCCTTTCTGGTAAAGGAGAATCCGAAAAACACACTATTCTAATATGTTCCTCAGGAAGATGCGACCCGACTCTTACCTGCTCCCCCGAGTTCCGGGGTGCCTTGCGAAGCGCGCTGGGCGACGTGGGGCGGTGTCGCGGGAGGAGGGACGTGGCTCTGTTGGCACGACGCGGCGAAAGCGGGGAAGGACTGCGTAGGACGATGTCAGAGCCGACGGTCGAGCAGGCTGCAGATGTATGCCCGTCTTCCGTCCTTCGGTCCGTATGCGCTATTTCCGTGTGCCACTTCTGTTTTTCGAGGGCGTTTCTCGTGCCCTGGGCCGCCGTGATGGCGGCACGCCTCGGAGCCGCGTCATCCACCGGGTGGGAGCTGGAAATAGTGGCCGTTCACCAGGAAGTGGACCCAGATACTGGCCACATAACCCAGGGCCACCGCCCAACTCCATTTGAGGTGCCCGAAGAAGGTGTATTTGCCGCGGGCCTGACCCATGAGGGCGACCCCGGCGGCGGAACCGATGGAGAGCAGGGAGCCGCCGACGCCGGCGGTCATGGTCACCAGCAGCCACTGGCCCTCGTGCATGGGTGGGTTCATGGTGAGGACCGCGAACATCACCGGGATGTTGTCGACGATGGCCGAGAGGACCCCGACGGCGATGTTGGCCGGGGTCGGGCCCCACTGGGTGTACATGGCCTCCGAGGCCAGGGCCAGGTAGCCCATGAAACCGAGACCGCCCACGCACAGGACCACGCCGTAGAAGAACAGCAGGGTGTCCCACTCGGCACGGGAGACCTTGTTGAAGATGTCGTAGTGACGGTCGTCGTGTTCGTCGCTCTGGTCGATGCCCGATACGTCGCCGATCTGTTCCAGGTGCGGGGTGGCATCGCCGGCGCGGCAGCAACCGGCCCGGCGCTTGAGGTAGTAGGCGAAGAACTGGAGGTAGGCCAGACCGGTGAGCATGCCGATCACCGGGGGCAGGCCGAGGAAGTTGTGGAAACTCACCGCGGTGACGATGGTGGCCAGGAAGAGGCCCATGATGGTGAAGGCCCCGGGGCGCAGCACCACCACCTCTTCGGCGGTCGTCGGCTGCTCGTTGGGTACCGCGAAGTGCATGATGGCCGCGGGCACCAGGAAGTTCACTGCGGAAGGGACGAACAGGGCGAAGAAGGTCCAGAATTCCACCACCCCCTTCTGCCAGACCATCAGGGTGGTGATGTCGCCGAAGGGGCTGAAGGCGCCGCCGGCGTTGGCCCCCACCACGATATTGATGCAGGCGAGGGTGACGAAGCGGGCGTTGTCGCCGCCCACCGCCAGGACCACCGCGCACATGAGCAGGGCGGTGGTGAGGTTGTCGGCCACCGGGGAGATGAAGAAGGCGAGGGTGCCGGTGAGCCAGAACAGCTTGCGCAGGCCGAAGCCCTTGTCGATGAGCCAGGCGCGCAGGCCATCGAAGACCCGGCGCTCGTCCATGGCGTTGATGTAGGTCATGGCCACCAGCAGGAACAGCATCAGTTCCGCGTATTCCAGTAGGTTGTGCCGGACCGCGTCTTCGGCCATCTCGGACAGGCCATGATGGGCGTAGACCCAGCCGATCATCGCCCAGATGATGCCTGCCGCCAGGATCACCGGTTTGGACTTGCGCAGGTGGGTGAACTCCTCCGCCATCACCAGGGCATAGGCCACCAGGAACAGGACGATGGAGAGATAGCCCACGGTGCTGTGGGTGAGGTCGAGGGGCTCGTGGTGGCCCTCGGCGGCCAGGGCGAGACCTGCCGGCAGCAGGGCACCCAGGAGTACGCTGAAGAGGCGTCGCATGGCGTTCAGTTCCCGTGGACGAGGTTGAGCATGAGCATCATCACCCCCAGGAACAGGATCGTCATGATGCCGCCGGCGCGCATGAAGTCCGGGACGGGGTAGCCGGCCGGACCCATGATGAGGGCGTCCACCTGATGGGTGGGGATGAGGACGAATGTTGCAGCGACCGATGATACCTGAAAATACAGGGCGCCTTGAAAAATTCGGGGTGCCCATGCGGAAAAACGATGTCCCACTGTTTTTTCGGCCGGTGGCACACCTCGGACGGGGCCGGCTCGGTACGAACGGCGTGGCAGCAGGAGATCAGGCCCGAGTTTCAGCGCCGCCAGAAGCCGGGCGTCAGCAGGACCAGGATGGTGAACACCTCCAGGCGCCCCAGGAGCATGGCGGCCACGGCCACCAGCTTGCCACCGGCGGTGACGCCGGCAAAGCTGGCGGAGACCTCGCCCAGGCCCGGACCCAGGTTGTTCATGCAGGTGGCGACGGCGGAGAAGGCCGAGACCTGGTCCAGGCCGAAGTGCATCATCAGCAGCATGAGGACCACGAAACTGCTCACGTAGGCGGCGAAGAACCCCCATACCGCCTCCAGGGTGCGGGCGCGCAGGGTGCGTCCGCCGATGCGCACCGCCAGGACCGCGTGCGGGTGGATGAGGCGGCGGATCTCGCGCAGACCCTGCTGGACCAGCACCAGTACCCGCATCACCTTCATCCCGCCCGCGGTGGAGCCGCCGCAGCCGCCGATGAAGCTGATGAAGATCAGGAACACCGGCAGGAACTCGGGCCAGCGGCTGAAGTCCACGGTGCCGAACCCGGTGCTGGTGATGACCGAGACCACCTCGAAGCCGGCGTCGCGCAGGTCCGGGGGCAGGTGGGCATAGGCGCCGTCCAGGCGCAACATCAGGCTCACCAGCAACACCGCGCCGGCGACGATCAGGAGGAAGCCCCGGACCTCCGGGTCGCGCAGATAGTGGAGGGGATCGTGGTCGGTCAGGGCCAGATAATGGACGCTGAAGTTGATTCCGCCCATGAGCATGAACAGGATCGCCACGCCTTCCACGGCGGGCGAGTGGAACCAGCCGAGGCTGGCGTCATGGGTAGAGAAGCCACCGGTGGAGACCGTGGACAGACTGTGCGCCACGGCATCGAAGGGCGACATCCCCGCCGCCCAGTAGGCCAGGGCGCAGGCCAGGGTGATGCCCACATAGATGCCCCAGAGGACCCGTGCCGTCTCGGCCAGGCGTGGGGTGAGCTTCTCCTCCTTCATGGGCCCCGGGGCCTCGGCGCGGTAGAGCTGCATCCCCCCGATCCCGAGCGCCGGCAGCACCGCCACCGCCAGGACGATCATGCCCATGCCGCCATACCATTGGAGTTGCTGACGGTAGAACAACAACGAGGGGGGCAGGTCGTCGAGCCCGCTCATGACCGTGGCCCCGGTGGTGGTGAAGGCCGACACCGCCTCGAACAGGGCGGAGACGAAATCCAGGTTCGCGCCCAGGATCAGGGGGAGGGTGCCCAGCAGGCCGCCGCCCAGCCAGAACAGAGCCACCAGGAGGAAGCCGTCACGGTTGGCCAGGTCGTGGGGGCGGCGCCCTCCCAGCCACCAGGCCAGGCCGCCGGGGACCAGGGTCAGGGCCATGGCCAGGGCGAAGTGCCCCACTTCCCCGTCGGCATAGCCCCAGGCGAGGAGCAGGGGCGGCACCAGGCTGAGACCGAAGCCCACCGCGAAGAAGCCCAGGATACGGGCGATGGTGGCCGGGTGCACGGGGCCTGTCCTTCAGGCCTTGAAGGCCGCGCCGCGCGCGTTCCTCGATCCCGCTCCCCGGTTGGAGGGGGGCGGCCGGAGCGAAGGCAGGCCCCTAGCGTCCGTGCCTTTCGGCTCCAGGCGTGGTGCGGGTGTCATCGGTATCAGGCCGACGTCGGTTCCTCGCGCGGTATCTCGGCGCATTCCCTGAAGATGCGCCGGTCGCACCGTTTGCAGAGGTCTTTGTCCACCTTCTGGAAGATGGCGTGGATCGCCGCGGTCTTGGATTGAAAGACCCGGCCCACGCCGATGGCATCCAGGGCGCCGCATTTGTCGAGGGCGTTCCACAGGCCCTGCTTGACATGGATGAGATACAGGGCGCCCCCCATGGCCCGGCGTTGCTCGGCCTCCTGTGTCAGGGCCTCGCAGCCAGCCACGTCGGCGAAGTTGATCCCCTGACAGGTGATGGCCAGGTGTTTCTGCTCCGGGTGCTCCTCGCGCAGCCGGTCGAAGGCCTCCAGGACGTGGTTGATGGAACCGAAGAACAGGGAGCCGTCGATACGCAGGAAATGGATCTGCGGACACTGGGGGAGGTGGGGGTCGCTGGTGAACGAGTGGCTGGGCAGACGTGGATCGGGGGCGCGGGTGAGGATGACGGGGTGGGAGACCTTCTCCAGATAGAGGATCAGGGACAGGATGATGCCGGCGAAGATGGCCGTCTCCAGTTCCAGGAACAGGGCGCCGAAGAAGGTCACCGTCAATACGGTGGTCTCGCGCTTGCTGGCGTGGAGGATGTGTCTGATGGCCTCGAAGTCGATCAGGCCGTAGGCCACCATGAACAGGATGCCGGCCATGGCGGCGTTGGGCAGGTAGGCCGCCAGCGGGGCGACAAGGACCACGATGCCCATGAGCAGGATGCCGGCGAAGGCTGCTGCCAGGGGGGTGCGGGCGCCGGCCTGGAAGTTGAGGCCGCTGCGGTTGAAGGAACCGGTGGCCACGTACCCGGAGAAAAAGCTGCCGAAGATGTTGGACAGGCCCTGGCCGATGAATTCCTGGTTGCCATCGATGCGTTCGCCGGTACGGGCCGCCAGGGATCGGCCGATGGAGACGGCCTCGGTGAGGGCGAACAGGGTCACCGCGATAGCCGAATCACCGAGGGACTTGATGGTATCGAAGCTGAGATCAGGGGACGACAGGGGCGGCAGGGTGTTGGGCAGGGCGCCCACGGTGCGTATCTCCGTCACGTCCTGGCCGAAGACGACGTTGAGCAGGTAGCCCGCCACGCTGCCCACCACCATGGCCACGATCATATTGGGGAGTTTGGGCCACCAGCGTTTGGCGGCGATGCCCGACAGCAGGGTAATCAGGGCCACCGCCGTGACATACCCGTTGATGTGGGGGATCTGGGTGCCGAAGTGATACACGATGTGGTGGAAGTGTCCCCCCCGGGGGATCTCCACGCCGAAGAAGTTCTTGAGCTGTTTGGCGGCGATGAGGATGGCCGCGCCGGCGGTGAATCCCACCACCACCGAATGGGAGATGAAGTTCACCAGGGCGCCCATGCGCGCCAGGCCCAGGGCGAGTTCCATGACCCCCACCATGAAGGTGAGGGTCAGGGCGAGTTTGACGTACTCGGCGGTGCCCGGCTCCGCGTGCAGGCTCAGGGCCGAGTAGAGGACGATGGAGGCGGCGGTGGTGGGGCCCGAGACCAGGAAGCGGGCCGAGCCGAAGAAGGCGGCGATGACCGCCGGGATCATGCCGGCGTAGAGGCCGTATTCGGGGGGCATGCCGGCGATGGTGGCGAAGGCCACGCCCTGGGGCAGGACCACGATCGCGCCGGTGAGGCCGGCGAGGAAATCGGCCTTGAGATCCTCTCTCCGCACCCCCGGGAGCCATTTCATGAAGGGCATGAACTGGAGCAGGACGGGAGGGAGACTCAGGCTGGCCATGGCAATTCCTCTCGAGTGGATCCTGAAGAGAGATCGGAAAATCGAACTATTCTAAGGTTTTTCGGTCCCTGGCGGAATCCCCGGACCCTTCTCCCGGGTACCTGTCCTCCCTCGGGCTTCTCCTCAGAGCCAGCCCTTGCGTTTGAAATAGAGGAAGGGCGCCAGGCCACTCACCAGCATCAGCAGGAGGGCGGCGGGATAGCCCCAGGCCGTGTGCAGTTCCGGCATGACCTCGAAGTTCATGCCGTAGATGCTGGCGATCAGGGTGGGCGGCAGCATGGCGATGGAGGCCACGCTCATCACCTTGATGATGCGGTTCTGCTCCACGTTGACGATGCCCGCCGCCGCCTCCATGAGAAAGCCCACCTTCTGGAAGATGTAGTCGGTATGCGGGACCAGGGAGCCGATGTCGCGGACGATCTCGTTGCCGATGCGGCGCTGTCTCTTGTCCGCCTTGACGTGACGCAACAGGAAGGCCACCGCCCGTTGGGTGTCCAGGAGGACCATCCGTACCTTGCCGCTCATGTCCTCGAAGCGGGTGATGTCGGCCAGCAGGTTCTTCATCTCTCGTTCTTCGGCCTCGGTGACGTTTTCGGCCAGGACCTCGAGTTCGGCGTAGATGCGCTCCACCAGGTCGGCGAGCAGGTCCACCTTGGTCTCGAACAGCTCCAGGAGGATGGACAGGGCGCTCCGGCCCACCCCCGGGCTGCGCCGGGCGATCAGGCGGTACATGCGCAGGGTGGCCAGGTCTTGGTCGTGGACGGTGAACAGGCGGCCGTCCTTGAGGGTCAGGGCGGCGGTGATGGTGTGCAGGGGTTCCAATTCACCCCCGGGCAGGATCGGGTCCGGATTGTCGAAGAAATAGGAGTGGATGTGGATCCCCCCCTGGTCCTCGAAGAAGCGCGCCGAGGCCTCGATCTCCTCCAGGTCCTCCTCCTCGGCCAGGTGCAGCCCGTAGAGTTCGGCCACCTGGCGCCGCTCCTCTTCGGTGGGGTTGGTGAGGTCCAGCCAGAGGATGTCCTCGGGCAGGGGCTGCCCCGCCTCGATGCGTACCTGGCGCAGATGGTCGTCACGCAGGGCGAAGGCGTTCAGCATGGGGGCGGGGTCCTCTGATGTCCGGAAGCGGAAAGCATGAGTCTTCGAGGCGTCTGGTCGTTGCGGTACGGGAATGATCCTGCCGTCTTCATGATGTATGCGAAGAGAATATAGTGGAGATGATATATACGCTAAGATTCTGATGCCGGCGGTTTGGCTGCTTGGAGGGTCAGCCCGCCAGCCGCTCGATCCGGTCCAGGGCCGCGTCCAGGTGCTCCATGCCGGTGGCGATGGAGATGCGCACGTGTCCGCCGAGGCCGAAGGCGGCGCCGGGCACCAGGGCCACCCCGGCGTGCTCGATCAGGTGCTCGGCGAGTTCCAGGTCGTCGTGGATGCCGTCGAGGCGTTCGATCAGGCCGCGTACCTCGGGGAAGCAGTAGAAGGTCCCGTCGCTGGGCAGGCAGCGGATCCCAGGGATGCGGTTGAGCCGTTCCACGACGTGATCGTGGCGCTGTCTGAAGGCCTGCAGCATCTCCCGGACGCAGTCCTGGGGGCCTTCGAGGGCGGCCTGGGCGGCCACCTGGGAGATGGACGTGGGGTTGGAGGTGCTCTGGGACTGGATCTTCTTCATGGCCTGGATCACCACTTGCGGGCCGGCGGCATAGCCGATCCGCCAGCCGGTCATGGAATAGGCCTTGGAGACGCCGTTGAGGACCAGGGTGCGGTCGTAGAGGTCCGGGCAGGGGTAGAGGATGTTGGCGAAGGGGTGCTCCGACCAGAGGATGTGCTCGTACATGTCGTCGCTGGCGATGAGGATGCGTGGATGCTCGCGCAGGACCTCGCCGAGGGCGCCCAGTTCCTCTTTCGTATAGGCCATGCCGGTGGGGTTGGAGGGGCTGTTGATGACCACCAGGCGGGTCTGGTCGGTGATGGCCGCGCGCAACTGGTTGGGGGTGATCTTGAAACCCTGGTCCGCGCCCGCATGGATGAAGACGGGCACCCCGCCGGCGAGGATGGCCATGTCCGGATAGGAGACCCAGTAGGGGGCGGGGATGATCACCTCGTCGCCCGGGTCGAGCACCGCCTGGGCGAGATTGTAGAAGCTCTGCTTGCCGCCGCAAGACACCAGGATCTGGTCGGGGGCGTATTCCAGGCCGTTGTCGTGCGCGAACTTGGCGATCACTGCCTGCTTGAGTTCGGCGGTGCCGTCCACCGGGGTGTATTTGGTGAAACCCGCCTCGATCGCGCGGATGGCGGCTCGTTTGATATGCTCCGGGGTGTCGAAATCGGGCTCTCCGGCGCCGAGGCCGATGACATCCCGGCCGGCGGCGCGCAGGGCCTTGGCCCGGGCGGTGATGGCCAGGGTCGGGGAAGGCTTGACGGCCTGTACACGACTGGAGAGTTTCACGCTCATGGGGGAAGATTCCTGAGATTGAATTCGCAACCAAGGGGGCGCGCAGCGGCCCCGGAAGAGGTCCATGATAGCCAATCCCGACCCCGGGCAGAATAGCCGTGACGCAACCGAGGCGCGGCCGTTCCGTCTGGCGACCCCCTATGCCGCGGCCGGCGATCAGCCCGAGGCCATCCGCCAACTGGTGGAGGGCCTGAACGACGGCGAGGCCGCCCTGACCCTGCTCGGGGTCACCGGCTCCGGCAAGACCTTCACCATCGCCAACGTCATCCAGGCCCTGGGCCGGCCCACCCTGGTCATGGCCCACAACAAGACCCTGGCGGCCCAGTTGTATGGCGAGATGCGGGACTTCTTCCCCGACAACGCAGTGGAGTACTTCGTCTCCTATTACGACTACTACCAGCCCGAGGCCTACGTCCCCTCCACCGACACCTTCATCGAGAAGGACGCCTCGGTCAACGAGGCCATCGAGCAGATGCGCCTCTCGGCCACCAAGGCCCTGCTGGAACGGCGCGACACCATCATCGTGGCCACCGTGTCCGCCATCTACGGCCTCGGCGATCCCGAGGCCTATCTGAAGATGGTCCTGCACCTGCGCCGTGGTGACCGGGCGGATCAGCGCGCCATACTCCGCCGCCTGGCCGCCCTCCAGTACCGGCGCAACGACCTGGAACTCCACCGCGGCGGCTTCCGGGTGCGCGGCGAGGTGATCGACATCTATCCGGCGGAGTCCGAATTGGAGGCGGTGCGGGTGGAACTCTTCGACGACGAGATCGACGGCATCGCCCTGTTCGACCCCCTCACCGGCGAGGTCCTGCGCCGGGTGCCCCGGTACACCGTCTATCCCAAGACCCACTACGTCACCCCACGCGCGACCATCCTTCGCACCGTGGAGCAGGTGCAGGCCGAACTCGCCGGGCGTCTCGAGGAACTGCGCGCCGAGGGCCGCCTGGTGGAGGCCCAACGCCTGGAGCAGCGCACCCGCTACGACATCGAGATGATGCAGGAACTGGGTTTCTGTTCCGGGATCGAGAACTACTCCCGCTATCTGGCCGGACGCGCCCCCGGCCAGCCGCCGCCCACCCTGTTCGACTATCTGCCCGCGGACGCCCTCCTGGTGATCGACGAGGCCCATGTCACCGTGCCCCAGATCGGTGGCATGTTCCGCGGCGACCGCTCGCGCAAGGAGACCCTGGTGGAATACGGTTTCCGCCTGCCCTCGGCCCTGGACAACCGGCCCTTGAAGTTCGAGGAATTCGAGGCCCGGCGGCCGCAGGTCATCTACGTCTCCGCCACCCCGCGGCGGCAGGAGATCGAGGCCTCCGGTCGGGTGGTGGAACAGGTGGTGCGTCCCACCGGCCTGGTGGACCCCGAGGTGGAGGTGCGCCCGGTGGCCACCCAGGTGGACGACCTGCTCTCCGAGATCCGCCGGCGGGTGGAACGGGACGAACGGGTCCTGGTCACCACCCTGACCAAACGCATGGCCGAGGACCTCACCGAGTACCTGGGCGAGCACGGGGTGCGGGTGCGCTATCTGCACTCGGACATCGACACCGTGGAACGGGTGGAGATCGTCCGCGACCTGCGCCTGGGGGAGTTCGACGTCCTGGTGGGCATCAATCTGTTGCGCGAGGGCCTGGACATGCCCGAGGTCTCCCTGGTGGCCATCCTCGACGCCGACAAGGAGGGCTTCCTACGCTCCGAATCCTCCCTGATCCAGACCATCGGCCGGGCCGCCCGCAACATCCACGGCCAGGCCATCCTCTATGCCGACCGGATCACCGGCTCCATGCGCCGGGCCCTGGACGAGACCGCGCGCCGCCGGGAGCGCCAGATCGCCTACAACCAGGCCCACGGCATCACCCCCCAGGGGATCCGGAAGGCCGTGGCCGACATCATGGACGGGGCCGTCGCCGTCCCCCGGCGGGGGCGTTCCCGGGCGCGCGTGGCCGAGGCGCCCGAGGAGTACCAGGCCTTCACCCCGGAACAATGGCTGCGCCGTATCAAGGCACTGGAGAAGGAGATGTACGCACACGCCAGAAACCTGGAATTCGAGCAGGCCGCGGCGATTCGCGATCGGATCCGCGCGCTGCGGGCCGGAGGACTGGCGGCATGACTCCTCCCGAATCCGTGCAGGCGATGCTGGCCGACATCGCTGCCCATGCCCGCGAGGCCGCCGACTTCACGCGCCATCCGCAGATATCGCCCCGGGTCCTGGAGGCCATGGCACGGGTGCCGCGCGAGGCCTTCGTCCCCGAGGGCCTGCGCGGGCGCGCCTATTGGGACAGCCCCCTGCCCATCGGTGAGGGCCAGACCATCTCCCAACCCTTCATCGTCGCCTTGATGACCGATCTGGTCCGTCCCCACCCCCGGGCCCGGGTGCTCGACGTGGGCACCGGGTCCGGTTACCAGGCCGCGGTCCTGGCGGAACTGGTGGACCGGGTGCACAGCCTGGAGGTGGTGCCGCGGCTGGCGCGCGAGGCCGGCGAACGCCTGCGTGACCTGGGCTATGGCAACGTGGAGACCCGTGCCGGCGACGGCCGTCGCGGCTGGCCCGAGGCGGCCCCCTTCGACGGCATCGTGGTGGCCGCCGCGGCGGACGAGGTGCCCGGGGCCTTGGTGGAACAGCTCAGGCCCGGTGGCCGTCTGGTGATCCCGGTGAAAGGCGGTCCCTACGCTCAGAACCTGCTGTTGATAGAAAAGGGCGACGACGGCGGGTTGGATGTGCGCGAGGTGCTGCCCGTGGCCTTCGTGCCCCTGGTGGGGGGCTGAGCGCCGTCACCCGGGCCCGCCGGGCTGCACCCGCTGGCTCTGCATCGCCCCGGCCATGGGGTCGGGACAAGTGGGATGAGTCACTCCCGTGCCTGGCCGCTGTTGTCCGCCTGGACCGCGTCCCGCAGCCAGGCGAAGACCTCGGGGATGGCGTAGGTCACCCGGTTCCACGAAGGCAGCAGTTTGGCCTCCTGCGGCCCCTTGCTCTGTTCCCAGGCATCCCACAGGAAGCCGCGGAAGTGACTCGCCGCCGTCTCCTCCTGGTAGAGATCGAAGCCCAGGTCGTTGACCTCGGCATCGAAGCTGTACTTGCGGATGTACTTGAGGGCGTTCTGGTAATAGGTGTGCAGGATCATGTCCACGAAGGCGTCGTCGAGGGGGACCCCGTGGGAGCGCATATAGGTGAGGTAGAACTTGGCGATGTCCACCACCATGCGGTGCAGGCCCTTGCGGGTGTCCTGCTCGGACATCTCCTGGTGTTTGTGCTCGTAGTTGCCCGCCAAGTCGATCTGGGCGATCTGGCGAGGCAGCAACTGGTCGTAGACCTGGGACAGGGTGGCCACCTCCAGCCCCCAGTCATAGGCGATGTTGAGGCTGCGCGCCAGGCTCTCGGTGAAACAGAACTCCCCCGCCAGGGGGTATTTGAAGGTTCGGTGAAAATTGAAGAATTTCTCCAGCTCGTGGTGGCCGCGCTGGCACATGATCTGGGCCAGGGTGTCCACGAAAGGGGTTACGAACAGGCGTGTGGCGCGGCCCTTCATCACCCGCTCCGTGGGCGAGATGCGCGGGTAGTACCCTTTGCAGAAACGGAAATCGTTGTTGGGATTGGCCACGGGCTCGAACAGCCGCCCCAGGAGGGTACGGTTGTAGGTGACGATGTCGCAGTCGTGCAGGGCGATCACGTCCGCCAGGTCACAGGCGAAGATGTAGCCCAGGGCCGCCCATACCGACTGACCCTTGCCCGCTTCACCGATGACGATACCGCGCTCGCCAATGCCATGGATGACCTGTTGCATCCGGGGGCCGTCCACCCAGACCATGGTCACCTCGCGTTCGGGGGTGGCCAGGCGCCCGAAGTATTCCCGGGCGTGGACGAAGTCCTCCTCCTCGCGGGTGCCGCCCAGGGCCACCACCACGTGCTTGAGGTAGCGCACCTCCTGGATCTGCGCGAGGATGTTCTCCAGCGCCCCTCCCTCGCGCAGCTCGCTGAACAGCGAGGGCAGCAGCAGCACCAAATTCTCCTGGCGGGCGTGTTCCTCCAGCCGCCGTTCCAGGTTTGCCAGATAGGCGGCCGGGTCGAAGGCCGTGTACAGGGCGTGCAGGGTGGTGAGCAGGGGTTCTTGTTGGAAGTCGGTCATGGGGAACTCCGGGAACGAAGGGGGCATTATATACCCGCCGCACGTGAATATTTCCGTCCTTCGGTCCGTAGACGGCACTTCCCTGTGCCACTCCTCGCTACTATGGCCGCCCCTCGCACCCCTGGGCGGTGTGGCGATTGCTCGCCATAGTCCCTGCGATGACTCGCTTCCGCGCCTTGCCCAGGGGCACGAGGAACACCCTCGAAACACGATATGTTCGCGTGCGACGGGTAGAGTGGAAAGCGGAATGGCCCGTGTGTCTGTGTGCCCGCCTGGGAGCGCCTCCCCGGATTCCGCTGCCCTCCATCCGGACTATGTGCTATGCGGCGCTGGGTTTCGCTTCGCTCTACCCATCCTGCGGACAAACAATGGGTCGTGGGATGGGTAGAGGAACGAAACCCATCGATAGGGGGTGGATCGACAGGGGGGCGGTTACGATCCAAGGGGACGTAGTGTGTATAACGGCGCATCCGACGCCCTTGCATTCGCCCCGTCATCCGGTATTATCTCCCACGCTTCAGGCGCGTAGCTCAGCTGGTTAGAGCACCACCTTGACATGGTGGGGGTCGGTGGTTCGAGTCCACTCGCGCCTACCAGCCTCGAAAGGCCGGGCCCGGCGGTCCGGCCTTTCCTTTTGTCCAATACACGCGGCCTTGCGTAGGGGTCGCCACTGGAGAGCGCCGTATGCCCGTGGTCACCCTTCCCGACGGTTCCAGAAAGTCCTTCGATCACCCCGTGAGCGTGCGCGAGGTGGCCCAATCCATCGGCCCCGGCCTGGCCAAGGCGGCCCTCGCCGGGCGCGTCGACGGGCGCCTGGTGGATACCTCCCGGGTCATCGACCGGGACGTGGATCTGGCCATCGTCACCGACCGGGATCCCGAGGGCCTGGAGATCATCCGCCATTCCAGCGCCCATCTCCTGGCGCAGGCGGTCAAGGAACTCTTCCCTGGGGCCCAGGTCACCATCGGCCCGGTGATCGAGGACGGCTTCTACTACGACTTCGCCTACGACCGTCCCTTCACCCCCGAGGACCTGGCGGCCATCGAGAAGCGGATGCAGGATCTGGCCAAGGCCGCCCTGCCGGTGCGGCGCGAGGTCTGGGACCGCGACCAGGCGATCCGCTGGTTCCGCGAGCACGGCGAGGCCTACAAGGCCGAGATCATCGCGGACCTGCCCGAAGACGAGGAGATCTCCATCTACCGTCAGGGGGACTTCCTGGACCTCTGCCGCGGCCCGCACGTGCCCGACACCGGGCGCATCCGGGCGGTCAGACTCACCAAGGTGGCCGGGGCCTACTGGCGCGGCGATGCGCGTAACGCCCAGTTGCAGCGCATCTACGGTACGGCCTGGCGCAACAAGAAGGAGCTGAAAGAGTATCTGCACCGCCTGGAGGAGGCCGAGAAACGCGATCATCGCAAGCTGGGCAAGCGTCTCGACCTGTTCCATTTCCAGGAGGAGGCCCCGGGGATGGTCTTCTGGCACCCCCGGGGCTACGAGGTGTACCGCCAGGTGGAGGGCTACATGCGCACCAAGTTGCGCGAGTACGCCTACCATGAGGTGCTCACCCCGATGCTCCTGGACCGCAGCCTGTGGGAGCGCTCGGGGCACTGGGAGAAGTTCGCCGAGGAGATGTTCACCACCCACCTGGACGAGCACGACTACGCCATCAAGCCCATGAACTGCCCGGGGCACGTGCAGATCTTCAACCAGGGCCTGAAGAGCTACCGCGACCTGCCCCTGCGTATCGCCGAGTTCGGCCTGGTGCACCGCAACGAGCCCTCGGGGACCCTGCACGGCCTGATGCGGGCGCGCCGCTTCGTCCAGGACGATGCCCACGTGTTCTGTACCGAGAGCCAGATCCAGCAGGAGGTGGCCGGCCTCATCGACCTCACCTTCGAGGTCTACAGGGACTTCGGTTTCGACGACGTCGAGCTGGCCTTCTCCACCCGGCCGGAGCGGCGTGTGGGGGAAGACGCCCTGTGGGACCGGGCCGAGGCCGCCCTGGAGGCCTGCCTCGAGGAGAAGGGCCTGGACTATCGCCTGCAGCCCGGCGAGGGGGCCTTCTACGGGCCGAAGATCGAGTTCACCCTGCACGACTGCCTCGGCCGCGGCTGGCAGTGCGGCACCATCCAGCTCGATTTCTCCATGCCCCTGCGCCTGGGCGCCCATTACGTGGGCGAGGACAACGACAAGCACGTGCCGGTGATGATCCACCGCGCGGTGCTGGGCTCCCTGGAGCGCTTCATCGGCATCCTCATCGAGCACTACGCGGGCGCCCTGCCGGTGTGGCTGGCGCCGGTACAGGCGGTGGTGCTGGACATCACCGACCGCCAGCGCAACTACGCCGAGCAGGTGGCCGGGGTCCTCCGCAAACGCGGCCTGCGGGTGGAGACGGACTTGAGAAACGAGAAGATCGGCTTTAAGATCCGCCAGCATACCTTGGCCCGGGTACCGTACCTGCTGATCGTGGGCGACCGCGAGATGGAGCAGGGCGCGGTGGCCGTGCGCACCCGCACGGGCGAAGACCTCGGCAGCCTGGCGCTGGACGCCTTCGCCGACCGCCTCGCCGAAGAGGCCCGGACGCGGCGTGCCTGACCGTGGGGGCCCTGTGTCGTGGCGGGCTCTCCGGGTGGGCCCGATTGCGTGAGCACGACCCCGCTGGATGATCGAGCATCGGCCGATGCCGGTGCTTTTTTCGTCAGGGGAACCGATTTTTCAATCCGCAGGAGGATTTCGCGATAGCTTCCATTAAACGGAATCGTCTCAATGACGACATCACCGCCACCGAGGTCCGGCTGATCGGCGCCGACGGTCAGCAGATCGGGGTCGTACCCCTGTACGAGGCCAAGGCCCGGGCCCAGGACGAGGCCCTCGACCTGGTCGAGATCGTTCCCAACGCCGAGCCTCCGGTCTGCCGTATCATGGACTACGGCAAGTTCGTCTTCGAAAAGAAGAAGCAGCAGCAGGCGGCGCGCAAGAAGCAGAAGCAGGTCCAGGTCAAGGAGGTCAAGTTCAGGCCCGGCACCGACGAGGGCGACTATCAGGTCAAGCTGCGCAATCTGCGCCGCTTCCTGGAAGACGGCGACAAGACCAAGGTCACCATGCGTTTCCGCGGGCGGGAACACGCCCACCGCGAACTCGGGCTCGATCTGCTCAAGCGGGTGGAGGCCGATCTGGCCGACATCAGCGTGGTGGAGTCCAGGCCGCAGATGGAGGGGCGGCAGATGGTGATGGTCCTGGGGCCCAAGAAACACTGAGCGATTTCCCGGTTCTTTCATCCTCGGCGGCTCGCGGCCGTCGGGGAGGGCGGCGCATCCAGGTGCCGCCTCCGCGAGCGGTCGGGCGTCGAGGCATTGCCTTGGCCGCTCTTTCGTCAACCCCTGTATCAGGAGAGAAAAATGCCCAAGATCAAGACCAACCGCGGGGCGGCCAAGCGTTTCAAGCGCACGGCCTCCGGCAAGTTCAAACGCAACCAGTCCCACCGCCGGCATATCCTCACCAAGAAGAGCACCAAACGCATGCGGGGGCTGCGTTCGCCCGCCTATCTGCACGCGGCCGACCAGAAGGCGGCGCGGCGCATGATGCCTTACGTTTGAAACCCGACCGGAGAGAATCGCCATGCCCAGAGTAAAGAGAGGGGTCACCGCCCACGCCCGCCACAAGAAGGTGCTGAAACAGGCCAAGGGCTATTACGGTGCGCGCAGCAAGGTCTATCGCGTCGCCAAGCAGGCGGTGATCAAGGCGGGTCAGTACGCCTACCGCGACCGCCGCCAGAAGAAGCGCCAGTTCCGCGCCCTGTGGATCCAGCGGATCAACGCCGCCGCGCGTCTCAACGGCCTTTCCTACAGCCGTTTCATGGATGGTCTGAACAAGGCCGGCATCGACCTGGACCGCAAGGTCCTGGCCGAGATCGCGGTGAACGACGCCGCGGCCTTCAGCGCCCTGGCCGAGCAGGCCAAGGCCGCGGTCGCCGCGGCGGCGGCCTGAGGTCCGGGGCCCGTGGGCGACCGGGCCCGCCCCGGCCGCAAACGGGTCCCGACGAGGGTGTCCAGGGGGCCATCCCCGTCCCCTCGTGTCTCTGTGGCGGGCCGGGTCTCCAAGGCCGGCCCGCGTCTGGCCGGGAACCGGCGTCGCCCGTCTCTTCCACCCTGATCCGTTTCCCGGCACGTACCCATCCCTGTTTCCCCGGGCCATGGCCCTGGCGGAGGTTTGCCCGATGAATCCTGACTCCACCGACCTGGACGCCCTCCTCGACGAGGCCCGCGCGGCCGTGGCCGCGGCCGGCGATCCCCAGGCCCTGGACGCCGTGCGGGTGGCCTTTCTGGGCAAGAGCGGCCGGGTCACCGCCCAGCTCAAGTCCCTGGGCCGCCTGCCCAAGGCCGAGCGCCCGGCGGCCGGTCAGGCCATCAACCGGGTGAAACAGGCCATCCAGGCCCTCCTGGACGAGCGCCGGGAGGCCCTGGAGGCCGAGGCCCTGGAGGCCCGCCTGGGGGCCGAGCGCCTCGACGTCACCCTGCCCGGGCGCGGCCAACGGGCCGGCGGCCTGCATCCGGTGACCCGTACCCTCAGACGCATCGAGCGCCTGTTCGCCAACGCCGGCTTCGAGGTGGCCGAGGGCCCGGAGGTGGAGGACGACTATCACAACTTCGAGGCCCTCAACATCCCCCCCCACCATCCGGCGCGGGCCATGCACGACACCTTCTATTTCGCGGACGGGCGCCTGTTGCGCACCCATACCTCGCCGGTGCAGATCCGGGTCATGGAGGGACGCGAGCCGCCCCTGAAGGTGATCGCCCCGGGGCGGGTCTACCGCTGCGATTCGGACCTCACCCACGCCCCCATGTTCCATCAGGTGGAGGGCTTCCTGGTGGCGGAGCAGGCCAGCTTCGCCGATCTCAAGGGGGTCTTGCACGACTTCCTCAACCGCTTCTTCGAGCGCGACCTGGCCCTGCGCTTCCGGCCCTCCTATTTTCCCTTCACCGAGCCCTCGGCCGAGGTGGACATCCAATGCGTGATGTGCGTCGGCAAGGGCTGCCGGGTGTGCGGCCATACCGGCTGGCTGGAGGTCCTGGGCTGCGGCATGATCCATCCCGAGGTCTTCCGCCACGTGGGCATAGATTCCGAGCGCTACCTGGGTTACGCCTTCGGCATGGGGGTGGAGCGCCTGGCCATGTTGCGTTACGGGGTGGACGACCTGCGCCTGTTCTTCGAAAACGACCTGCGCTTCCTGCGCCAGTTCGGCTGATCCGGAGGTAAGACGATGCGCTTCAGCGAATCCTGGTTGCGGACCTGGGTCAATCCCCCGGTGGACACCGCCACCCTCGCCGACCAGCTCAGCATGGCCGGCCTGGAGGTGGACGCGGTGGAGCCGGTGGCCCCCGCCTTCGATGGCGTGGTGGTGGGCCGGGTGGACTCCCTGGAGCCCCATCCCGCTGCCGACAAGCTGCGGGTCTGTCAGGTGGAAGTGGGCGCCGGCGAGCCTTTGCAGATCGTCTGCGGGGCGGCCAACGTGGCGGCCGGGATGCGCGTCCCCGTGGCCCTGGTGGGGGCGCGTCTGCCGGGCGACTTGCGTATCAAGAAGGCCAGACTGCGCGGCGTGGCCTCCTTCGGCATGATCTGCTCGGCCGCCGAGCTGGGCCTGGAGGAGACCTCGGCGGGGATCCTGCCGCTGCCCGCCGAGGCCCCCGTGGGTGAAGACTTCCGCGCCTGGCTGGAGCTGGACGACCAGGCCATCGAGGTGGACCTGACCCCCGACCGGGGCGATTGCCTGAGTATCGCCGGGATCGCCCGGGAGGTGGGGGTGCTGGACCGGGTGGCGGTGACTCCGGTGGCGGTGGCCGAGGTCCCCGCCGCCGTGGAACGGACCGTGGCGGTGGCCGTGGACGCGCCCGAGGCCTGCCCCCGCTATCTCTGCCGGGTGGTGTGCGATCTCGACGTGCGGGCCGAGACCCCGCTGTGGATGCGCGAGCGCCTGCGCCGCAGCGGCCTGCGCTCCCTGGGGGCGGTGGTGGACGTGACCAACTATGTCCTCCTGGAGCTGGGCCAGCCCATGCACGCCTTCGATCTGGAGCGGATCGGGGGTGGCATCCGGGTGCGCATGGCCGCTGCCGGCGAGTCCCTGGAGCTGCTCGACGGCCAGACCGTGACCCTCGACGGGGACAGCCTGGTGATCGCCGACCAGGAGCGTCCCCTGGCGCTGGCCGGGATCATGGGCGGGGCCGCCTCGGCGGTGGGCGAGGGGACCCGCGACGTGCTCCTGGAGAGCGCCTTCTTCGCCCCCCGGGCCATCGCCGGGCGCGCCCGTGCCTACGGCCTGCATACGGACGCCTCCCATCGCTTCGAACGGGGGGTGGACCCCGGGCTCCAGCGGCGCGCCCTGGAGCGGGCCACGGCCCTGCTCCTGGAGATCTGTGGCGGGCGCCCGGGTCCGGTGGTGGAGGCCGCCTCGGCGGCCCATCTGCCGCGCCCCCCCCAGGTGCCCCTGCGTCCCGGGCGTATCGCCCGGGTCCTGGGACTGGAGGTGGCCGATGCCGAAGTGGAGGACATCCTGGGGCGCCTGGGCATGTCCCTGGAGCGGACCGCCGCGGGCTGGCGGGTGACCCCGCCCAGCGCCCGTTTCGACATCGCCATCGAGGCGGACCTGATCGAGGAGGTGGGGCGGATCCACGGCTATGCCCGGATCCCCATGACCCACGCCGCCGCCGAGACCGCCCTCCAGGCCGTGCCCGAGGGGCGCCTGGACCTGGACCGGGCGCGCCTGGCCCTGGTGGACCGCGGTTACCAGGAGGCCGTCACCTACAGCTTCGTGGCCCCGGAGATCCAGCGCCTGCTGGACCCCGACAGCGATCCCCTGGCCCTGGCCAACCCCCTATCGAACGAACTCTCGGTGATGCGCACCGGCCTCTGGCCCGGCCTGCTTCAGGCCCTGGCCTACAACCGCGCCCGCCAGCAGGACCGCATCCGCCTGTTCGAGTCCGGGTTGCGTTTCCGGCCTTCGCCGGAGGGCCTGCGCCAGGAGCCCGGGCTCGCCGCCCTGGCCGTGGGCCCGGTGTTCCCCGAGCACTGGGACGGCGGCCGCGGCCGGGACACCGATTTCTACGACCTCAAGGGCGACCTGGAGGCGGTGCTCGCCCTGGGCGGCGCGGCCGGGAGCTTCGCCTTCGAGGCCGCCACCCATCCCGCCCTGCATCCGGGGCAGAGCGCGCGGGTGCTGCGCGAGGGCGAGCCCATGGGCTGGATCGGCATGCTCCACCCGCGCCTGCGCAAGGCCCTGGACCTGGACTGCGATCCCCTGTTGTTCGAGATCGATCTGCAGGCGGCGACGCCGGGGCGTCTGCCCAGCTTCCGGCCGCTGTCGAAGTATCCCGCGATCCGCCGGGACCTGGCCCTGGTGATACCGCGAGAGGTCACCTGGGAGCGGGTGCGGGCGACCGTGATGGCGGCGGCCCCCCCGATCCTGCAGGCCGTCCGCCTGTTCGACGTCTACACCGGCGAACATGTAGAAGCGGGACGAAAAAGCATCGCCTTGGGCTTGATTCTTCAGGATTCTTCCCACACCCTTAAGGACTCTGAGGTGGAGGCCGTGGTGGCCGCGGTGGTGGACCGCCTGGTCTCCGATCTGGACGCCCGATTGAGAGCTTGAATCATGGCACTGACCAAGGCGGAAATGGCGGAACGCCTCTATGAGGAACTCGGCCTCAACAAGCGCGAGGCCAAGGAGATGGTGGAACTCTTCTTCGAGGAGATCCGCCTGGCCCTGGAGAACGGCCAGCAGGTGAAGTTGTCCGGCTTCGGCAACTTCGATCTGCGCGAGAAGAAGCAACGCCCCGGGCGCAACCCCAAGACCGGCGAGGAGATCCCCATCTCCGCCCGGCGGGTGGTCACCTTCCGTCCCGGGCAGAAACTCAAGGCGCGGGTAGAGGCCTATGCTGGAGGCGAGTAACAGTACCGCCGATCTCCCGGCGATCCCCGGAAAGCGCTACTTCACCATCGGCGAGGTGAGCGAGCTGTGTGGGGTCAAGCCCCATGTGTTGCGCTACTGGGAGCAGGAATTCCCCCAACTGCGGCCGGTGAAGCGGCGCGGCAACCGGCGCTATTACCAGCGCCACGACGTGCTCACTATCCGCCAGATCCGCAACCTCCTCTACGACCAGGGCTTCACCATCGGCGGCGCCCGCCAGCAGCTCTCGGGGGAACAGGCACGCCAGGACGTGAGCCAGAGCCACCAGATCATCCACCAGTTGCGCGTGGAACTGGAGGAAGTGCTCGCCATCCTCAAGGCATGACCTTCCCCGATTCCCGGATCGCCGTGCTCCAGATGGCGAGCGGCCCCAAGGTGGACGCCAATCTCCTCGAATGCGAACGCCTGGTGGCCGAGGCCGCGGTCGCGGGCGCCGGCCTGGTGGTGCTGCCCGAGAACTTCGCCTTCATGGGCAAGGCGCAGGGCGACCAGTTGCGCCTCCGCGAGGCCGATGGCGAAGGCCCCTTGCAGGCATTTCTCCAACGCCTGGCGCGTGACCACGGCGTCTGGCTGGTGGGCGGGACCCTCCCCCTGGCCGCGGAGGCCCCCGACCGGGTGCGTGCCGCCTGCCTGGTGTTCGACCACCGGGGCCGCCGGGTCGCCCGCTACGACAAGATCCACCTGTTCGACGTGGATCTGCCCGAGGGCGAAGAGCGATACACAGAGTCCGCGGTGATCGAGCCCGGCGACGAGGTGGTGGTGGTGGAGAGCCCCTTTGGGCGCCTGGGCCTGGCGGTCTGCTACGACCTGCGTTTCCCGGAACTCTTCCGCGCCATGCTCGACCGGGGGGTGGACCTGGTGGCCCTGCCGGCGGCCTTCACCGCCGTCACCGGCAAGGCCCACTGGGAGGTGCTGGTGCGCGCCCGGGCCATCGAGAACCTGGTCTGCGTGGCCGCCGCCGCCCAGGGGGGGTACCACATCAACGGCCGCGAGACCCACGGCCAGAGCATGATCGTGGACCCCTGGGGACGGGTCCTGGCCGGGGTGGCGCGCGGCAACGGCACCGCCACCGCGGTGCTCGACCGCGCCTACCAGGCGGCCGTGCGCCGCTCGTTCCCGGCCCTGGAACACCGGCGCCTGCGTTGCCGTTGACGGCCTCTGTCCCGCCCCACGCCCCGGGGTATATAGGGAGGGACGAATATTCCCCACCCCCTGGGGCAAACGACCATCCACGACCCCTTTCCTCAACCCGGACCTCATCATGATGGCTACCCCGAACGATCCCATCGTCCTCGCCCGCGAGGGCCTGCTGGCCCCCGCCGGTATCGCCGAGAACGACCTCGAACGCCTGTTCACCCAGCTCGCCTCCACGGGCGTGGACCAGGCGGACATCTATTTTCAGAGCAGCCGGCGCGAGTCCTGGTCGCTGGAGGGCGGCCTGGTCAAGGAAGGCAGCTACAGCATCGCCCGGGGCGCCGGCCTGCGCGCCGTGAGCGGCGAGAAGACGGGCTTCGCCTATTCGGACGAACTCGCCATGCCGTCCCTGGAGGAGGCCGCCCGCGCCGCCCGGGCCATCGCCCGGCGCGGGCAGAGCGGCCGGGTGCGGGTGGCGCCTGGTACGGCCGTTCCCGCCCTCTACCCCACGGACGACCCGCTCGGGAGCCTGGACGATACCGCCAAGATCGAACTCCTCCAGCGGGTGGAGGCGGAGGCCCGCGCCCGGGACCCGCGGGTGGCCGAGGTCATGGCCAGCCTGGCGGCGGCGCACGACCTGATCCTGGTGGTGGACCAGGACGGGCGCCTGGCGGCCGACGTGCGCCCCATGGTGCGCTTGTACGTGCAGGTCATCGCCAAGGACGGCGATCGTCACGAACAGGGCAGCAGCGGGGGCGGCGGGCGCCACGGCTACGCCTGGTTCCTGGAGCAGGACCGGGCCCTGGGCTTCGCCCGCGAGGCGGTGCGCCAGGCTCTGGTCAACCTGGAGGCGGAGGAGGCCCCGGCCGGACAGATGACCGTGGTCCTCGGCCCCGGCTGGCCCGGGGTGCTCCTGCACGAGGCCATCGGCCATGGCCTCGAAGGCGACTTCAACCGCAAGGCCACCTCGGCCTTCAGCGGGCGTATCGGCGAACGGGTGGCCGCTCCCGGCTGCACCGTGGTGGACGACGCCACCCTCCCGGGCCGGCGCGGCTCCCTCAACATCGACGACGAGGGCACCCCCGGCCAACGCACCCCGCTGATCGAGGACGGCATCCTCGCCGGCTACATGCAGGACCGCATGAACGCCCGTCTCATGGGCACGGTGTCCACCGGCAACGGCCGCCGCGAGTCCTACGCCCATCTGCCCATGCCGCGCATGACCAACACCTACATGCTGCCCGGTCCCTACGACCCGGGCGAGATCATCGCCTCGGTGGAGCGCGGCCTCTACGCGGTGAATTTCGGTGGCGGGCAGGTGGACATCACCTCCGGCAAGTTCGTGTTCTCCGCCAGCGAGGCCTATCTGATCGAGGGCGGCCGCGTCACCCGCCCGGTCAAGGGGGCGACCCTCATCGGCAACGGCCCCGATGTCCTCACCCGGGTGAGCATGGTGGGCAACGACCTGGCCCTGGACCAGGGCGTCGGGGTGTGCGGCAAGGACGGGCAGAGCGTCCCCGTGGGGGTGGGGCAGCCCACCCTCAGGGTGGACGGCCTCACCGTCGGCGGCACGGAGGCCTGACCATGGAGACCATGCCGCAACGCATCGACGAACTGAAGCAGCGCGTGGAGGACCTCCTCGCCGAGGCCCGCCGGCAAGGGGCCGACGCCGCCGAGGCCGGGGTCGGCCTGGACGCCGGCCTGGCCGTGACTGTGCGCCTGGGAGAGGTGGAGACGGTGGAGCACACCCGCGACCAGGGCCTGGGCATCACCGTCTACATCGGCGGCCGCAAGGGCTCCGCCAGCACCTCCGACCTGTCTCCCCAGGCCCTGCGGGACACCGCCGGCAAGGCCTGCGCCATCGCCCGGCACATGCAGCCCGACCCCTGCAACGGCCTCCCCGATCCCGAGCGCCTGGCCCGGGTGATCCCGGACCTGGACCTCCATCACCCCTGGGGCATCGACGCCGAGGGCGCCATCGAGATCGCCCGTGCCTGCGAGCAGGCCGGGCGCGACCTCGACCCGCGCATCGTCAACTCCGAGGGGGCCAGCCTCAACACCAACGCCGGGGTCAAGGTCTGCGGCAACAGCGCCGGGTTTCTCGCCGGCTATCCCAGCACCCGCCACGGACTCAGTTGCGCCCTGGTGGGCCGTCAGGGCGGGGAGATGCAGCGTGACTACTGGTGGACCAGCGCCCGCGCCCCCGAGGACCTGGAGGCGCCGGAGGCCGTGGGCATGCACGCCGCCGAGCGCGCCGTGAACCGGCTCGGGGCGCGCAAGCTGGACACCCGCGAATGCCCGGTGCTGTTTCAGGCCGACGTGGCCACCAGCCTGATGCGCGCCTTCGCCGGGGCCATCTCCGGGGGCAATCTCTATCGCCAGGCCTCCTTTCTCCTCGACCGCTTGGGCAAGGACCTGTTTCCCCGATTCGTGCGCATCCACGAAGACCCCCTGCGCCTGCGCGGCGCCGCCAGCGCCCCCTTCGACGCCGAGGGCGTGGCCACCCTGCCCAAGGACTTCGTGAGCGAAGGGGTCCTGGTCAGCTACGCCCTCGACACCTATGCCGCCTGCCGTCTGCACCTGGAGACCACGGGCAACGCCGGGGGGGTGCGCAACCTGGTCATGGAGCCCACGGGCGAGGACCGCGAGGCCCTGTTGCGGCGCCTGGACACCGGTCTCCTGGTCACCGAGATGATGGGCCAGGGGGCCAACCTGGTGACCGGCGACTATTCCCGCGGCGCCTCGGGCTTCTGGGTGGAGGGGGGCGTGATCCAGTATCCGGTCCAGGAGATCACCATCGCCGGCAACCTGCGGGAGATGTTCGCCGGCCTGCGCGCGGTGGGTACCGACCTGGACCGGCGCGGCGGCATGCACACCGGTTCCTGGCTCATCGAGCGGATGATGGTGGCGGGGGAGTAGGCGGAGAGGGCGCAGGAAGGCCTCAGCCGACATGACGCCTGCGACGGGATCCGGGAGATTATATACGCGCTTTCTGCAGAGATCGGGGCGCCTGGCCTGCCGTTTCTCGAGTGCCTGGACGGGGGGCCCGCACGGGCCGGGCGTGGCCCGGCCCCCCGCTTCTTCCGGCACCTGTGCCGAGGCTCAGGGTGGTACGGGGAGGGGGGCCTCTTCCCCGGCCCGGTCCCGCCGCAGGCGCTGGTAGTGCTCGACCGCATCGCGCATGGATTGCATGGCCCTGGGCGGCACCGGTGGTGGCTGGATGTTGCGCCACAGCAGCCAGAAGGCGGCCAGGACCACCACCCAGACCAGTACCCGGCCGAGGAGGGGGCGCAGCATGGGCGTCAGCTTCGCCCGTAGACGGGGAGGGCGGCGCCGCTGACGCAGCGCGCGGCCTCGGAGCAGAGGAAGAGCACCACGTCGGCCAGGGCCTCGGGCGGTACCCAGTTCGAGAATTCGGCCTCGGGCATGGCCGCGCGGTTCTGAGGGGTGTCGATGGTCCCCGGCAGGATGCAGTTGGCGTTGATGCCGTCGTGCTTGTGCTCGGCCGCCAGGGTCTCGGTGAGGGTGATGACCGCTGCCTTGGCCGCGCAGTAGGGGCCCATCCGCGCCTTGCCCTCCCGTGCCGCGCGTGCCGAGACATTGACGATCCGTCCCCAGCCATTCGCCTGCATGTGGGGGATCACTGCCCGGCAACAGTTGAACAGGGTGCGCAGGTTGATATTCAACATGAAGTCCCAGTCGCGGTCCTCGGTCTCGTGCAAGGGCGGGCCCATGGTGAACCCGCCGGCGATGTTGGCGAGGATGTCGATGTGGCCGAAGTGGCCCAGGCCGCGTTCCACCTCGTCGGATACGGAGCGGGGGTCCATCAGGTCACAAGGCAGGGCGAGGGCGTCCACGGTCTCGCCGAGTCCGGCCCGCAACTGGTCGAGGGCGGCCTCGTTGCGGTCGATGAGGATCAGGCCGGCGCCCTCCGCGGCGAATGCCCGGGCAACGGCGGTGCCCAGGTTGCCGGCGGCGCCCGTGACCAGGGCCGTCTTGCCTGAAAATTGATTCATCGGTGCTTCTCCAACGTTGGCATGGATGCTGCTGATTGTGGGGCAGGTGTTCGCAATCCACAAGCACGGGAAGGGCCCCATGAACCTGCTCGAATCCATCCAGACCCTCCTTCACAAGTCGTCCACGGGGGCCGTACAGCGTGGCGGCGAGATCCCTGAAGGGGCTGGCGAGGGCGGTTTCCCGGCCCTGTTGGCGGCCCTGGGAGGTGGGGGCCCGGATCCGGCGACGGACCCATCCATCCCGATAAAGGTCCATGATTTCAAAGAGTTGAAGGCCGTACTGGCCTCTCTCCTGGGGACCGGTGCCGCGGACGAGGATGCCGGATCCGGGGCGATCCTGAAACACCTCACCGAACGCATCGACCAGGACCGGCCCATCGACGATCTCCTGCGGGATCCCAGCGTCCTGGAGGGCCTGGTGTCGATCCTGCCGCCGGAGGTCCTCTCCCTGCTACAGCAATGGCAGGCGGCCGTCGGCGGCAATGCCTTGCCGTTGGCGGCGCCGCCTGCCGCCGCCGGGAGCGATCTCAACGGCGCCGCGCCCCCCGCCGCCGACCCGGACGGGCGGACGCCCGTGGACTCCCGTGCGCCGAGGCCGTCTCTCCATCCGCCAGCCCCTGGCCTGGCCAGGACGGAGGCGGGCGCCCTGCCCACCGCTCCGCAGGGAGAGGCGGTGTCCAGCCCCCGCCCCGGTCCCTATCCCGAGGTCTCGCCCACCATGCGCGGCGCCGAGGCGGCCGCCGCACCGCCGCCGGCAGGGCCGAAGGCGGCCGCGGCGCTGTCCCCGGGGATGCGCGAACTCGCAAGCCTGCTCGGCGGCCAGCCGGCAGCGGCCGCCCCCGTGGCCCCGGAGTCCCCCTTGGCACGGCCTCCCTCTACGCCGATGCCCGGTATGGCGGCGGCCATGACGGCCATACCCGCGACAACGATCCCGGGGATGGCGGTGCCCACTATGCCGGACCCCACTGCGGTGGTCCCCGCTGTGGCGGCGGTACCCCGTATGCCGGCACTTGCTGCGGCTTCACCGACTACGGCGGCACCCATCGTGGTGCCTCCCGGGCACCAGGAATGGGGAGCGGCCCTGGGCGACCGCGTGGTGTGGATGCTGCGCCACGAGATCCAGACCGCCGAGGTGAAGCTCACCCCGCCGCATCTGGGGCCGGTGGAGATCCGTCTCGCCCTGCATCACGATCAGGCGGGGGTGGCCTTCCAGGCCCCCCACGCGGCCACCCGCGAGGCCCTGGAGGCGGCCGCCCCGCGGATACGGGAGTTGCTCGCCGATGTCGGTCTGGGGCAGGTGAGCGTGGACGTGGGTCAGGGCGGGGGCAGCCGGGGCCAGGGCCGCGCGGCCGGATTCGCCCCCCCCGGCTCCTGGGACGATTCCGCTGAAGAGGCCGCGCCGGCCGTGGCCGTGGTGGCGACCCCCCTGCGCGGTGGCAGCGGTCTCCTGGACGACTTCGCCTGAGGCCGGGGCCGGTCGAAACCGAGGAATCGCCTGCCCAGCCAGAGGCGGGCGCTGTACTTGGGCACGGGCACGCCCCGGTATCTGTGCACATAGGGGCCGAGGTCCCTGAGCCCCTGGAACCCGTGTCCGTAGAGGGCCTGGACGTCGCCCCCCGGGCGCGCGACGACGATGGCGTCGCGGCCGAGGAAGCGCGCGTTCGGGTCGCCCAGGAAGAGGTAGCGGTTCGGGCGGCGGGGATCCATGCCTTCCAGGCGCCCGCCGCTATAGTAGATGGCCTCGGCCACCATGGTGCCCTTGTCCCCCAGGAGGAACCAGCCCCGGGGCGATGGATGGGCGGCCATTTCGGCCTTCACCCGGGCCCCCAGGGCATCCCAACCGAAGAACTCGCGCAGGCGATCGCGCTGCGGCGGAATCGGCAGGATCTGATAGCCCAGGTGCAGGCGTACCGTCAGCCCGAGCACCAGGGACACCCCCAGCACCACCGCCATGAGGCGGCGATGCAGGCGGCGGGCGCTGTAGTGACGCGCATACACCGCCCAGGTGAGCAGCATCCCGGCGATGTAGGCCGCCCCCGGCCAGTTGGCCTCGGCCGGCTGGCCCCGGGCCGTGGTCCAGGCGAAGAAGCCCAGCACCGGAAAGGAGAGCAGGGCGAGGTAGGCATAGGCCGGTTCCCGCCGGGCGCGCCGGACCCCGGCCAGGCCGTAGCCCAGCAGGGCCAGGAAGAGCAGGGGCGAGGCCACCCCGGCCTGGGCGGCGAAGAAGTCCAGCAGCTTGTCGGCCACGGGTCGGGCCGCCGGGGCCAGGCCGTTGTGCCATTGGAAGCGGAAGGAGAGCCAGTGGTGTTGGGCGTTCCAGATCAGCACCGGCGAGAAGACCGCCAGGGCGAGCAGGGCCGCCAGCCAGGGTTCCTTGCGTGCCAGCCAGCCCCGCTGGGCCGGGCAGAGTATCAGGAAGGCCAGCATCCCCGGGACGAACAGGACCATGGTGTACTTGCCCAGCATCCCCAGGCCCAGGGCCAGGCCCAGGCCGTACCAGGCCCGGGCCTCGCCGCGGGCGACGATGCGCGCGCCGCAATAGAGGGCGGCCATCCAGCAGGCGAACAGGGGGGTGTCCGGGGTCTGGATCAGGCCCGCGCCGGGCAGGATCAGGGTGAGGTTCAGGAGCGCCACCCCCTGCCAGGCCAGGGCCGGGCCGCGTTCCGGGAAGAGTTCCCGCAGGCTGCCCCAGGCGAAGGCGAAGCCCAGGGCCATGGTCAGGAAGCCGCCCAGGCGCAGCCCGGCCTCGGTGTCGCCGAACAGGGTGCCGGAGGCGGCCAGGAGCCAGGCGATCAGGGGCGGGTGGTCGAGATAGCCCAGGTCGGGATGGCGCGACCAGTACCAGTAATAGGCCTCGTCCAGACCCAGGTCCAGGCGCCAGAGCACCGGCAGGGCCGCCGCCGTGAGCAGGACGAGGGACCATTCCGCCCAGTGGCGGCGCAGGTGGCGGACGACCTGGGATCTCACCCCGGGGGCCGTCCGGCGGACCTGTGCGCCGGACGGCCGGCCGTATCGCCGTCCCTCACGGCAGCGGGGACAGCTCGGTGACCGGGCCTTCGTTCTTGGTCTCCACCTGGGCGTAGAGGTCGTACAGGGCGGCCTGCAGGGCCTCCTCGATCACCGGGTGGTAGAAGGGCATCCGCAGCAGCTCGCCCACGGTCAGGCCCTGCTCGATGGCCCAGGTCAGGAGATGGGCGAGGTTCTCTCCGCGCACCGCCACCAGTTCGGCGCCGCGCAGGCGGCCGTCGCGGCGCTCGGCATAGATCCGGATCAGCCCGCGGTTCTTGCCCATGATGAGGGCGCGGCCCACCGGGGCCATGCGCACCTCGCCCACCGCGATGCGGTCGTGGTCGAGGTCGTTCCAACGGGTCCCGAGGATGCAGATGTTGGGATCGCAGAAGTTGATGAACAGGGGGGTCTTGCGGCGGAAACGGCGGATCTCGTCATGGCTGGCGTTGTAGCCGGCGATCTTGCCCTCGTCGCCCGCCTCGTGCAGGACCGGGCGTTCGCCGGTGACGTCGCCGGCCAGGAACACCCGCAGGTCGCCCACCTGCATACTGTGGCGGTCGAAGGGCGGCAGCCCACGGGCGTCCAGGGGCAGGCCCAGGCGCTCCAGTTCCAGCCTCTCCACGTTGGGTACCCGGCCCATGGCCGCCAGGACCCGGTCCACCTCCACCGAGACGCCGCCGGCGCTCACCCGCAGGCGGCCGTCCGCGGCCTCGGCGATCTCCACCGCGTGGCCGAGGTGGATGGGGAATTCCCTGGACAGGAGATCGAGGGCGCAGCGGGCCACCTCCGGGTCCTGGGCGCCGCCCAGACGGTCGGCCAGGTCGAAGCCGGTGACCTCCACCCCCAGACGACGCAGGGACTGGCCCAGCTCCAGGCCGATGGTACCCAGGCCCACCACCGCCATGCGGGCGGGCAGGTCTTCCAGCTCGAACAGGTCGTCGGTGGTGAGCACGCGCTCCCCGAAGGCCCGCCAGGCCTCGGGCAACAGCGGACGGGAACCCGTGGCGATCACCAGGGCGCCGGCCTCGACCTCGCGCCCGTCGTCGAGCTGGATGCGCCGCGGCGAGAGCAACCGGGCGTAGGCCTGGATGAACTCGTCGCCCATCTCGTCGGTGCTGTTGGAGAGCACCCGGTCCACGAAGGTGTCACGCAGATCCTGGATGTGCTCCATGGCCTCGGGCACGTCCAGGCGCATCTCCTGGTGGCCGTCCACGCCGTAGCGCCCGAGTACGGTACGCCGGTGGTAGTCCTCGGCCACCTGGATCATGGCCTTGGAGGGCATGCAGCCCACGCGGGCGCAGGTGGTGCCGGGCTCGCCGCCATTGACGAGGACGAATGACCGGCCGGCCCGTCGCACCTGGGCCAGGGCGTTGAGCCCGGCGGTGCCGGAGCCGATTATGGCGACATCGACTTGGATGGGAGACATGGGCGATCACCTGCGATGTGGATGGGGCGGAGGATTATATACCCGTCGCACGCGAATATTTCGCTACTGCGGCTGCCCCTCGCACCCCCGGGCGGTGTGGCGATTGCTCGCCATGGTCCCTGCGGCGACACTCTCCCACGGAAAGTTTCGGCCGCATCGACTCCGGCACGGCGGGACTCTTCTGGAGCGCGGCTGAAGCCGCCCCTTCAAAGCTGAAACGAGGTCAGCAACACCAGGCCCTCCAGGGTCTCCCCCCACCAGCCCACCGGAGGCAGGCGGCAGGGCGCCGCGTGCCGGCGCAGGCCTTCGAGCCATCGCTCCAGCCAGAGGATCTCGGAGTCCTCGTAGAACAGGGTGTTGGCCTCGAAGTTGATGAACAGGCTGCGCACGTCGAGGTTGGCCGAGCCGCAGGTGGCCAGGGTGCGATCCCAGACCAGGGCCTTGGCGTGCATCATGGGGCCCGGGAGCAGCCATACCCGGGCGCCGGCGGTGTGGAGTTCACGCAGGTAGCGCCGGCGGGCGTAGTCCACCAAGGGGTGGTCGGTGCGCCGGGGGACGATCAGGTCCACCTCCAGGCCGCGGCGGGCGGCCAGGCAGAGGGCCTCCTGGAGGCTGTCGTCGGGGACGTAGTAGGGGGTGGCCACGAGGATGCGCCGGCGGGCCTCGAAACAGGCGGTGACCAGAAGGGCGTGCAAGGGGTCGTCTTCCACGTCCGGGCCCGAGGGCAGCAGGCGTATCCGGGAGGCCCCCGGGGCGGGCGGCGGGACTTCCTCCGTGGGCGCGGTCCGGGCGGTGGCGAAGGCCCAGTCGGCCTCGAACATCTGCCGGTAGAGGGCGACGGCGGGCCCTTCGAGGGTGAAACTGAGGTCGATCCAGCCCCCGGCGGTGAGGTAGGGGGCGCCCAGGTTGCGCCCGCCGGTCCAGGCCCGTCGGCCGTCCGTGAGGACCAGCTTGCGGTGGTTGCGCAGATTGGCCGGGGCGCGGCCGGGGCGGGCGAGCACCGGCATGAACCAGGCCACCTCGCCCCCGGCCTGGATCAGGGGCCGCAGGCGGCGGTTGGGCAGGCGCAGGGAGCCGGCGCCATCCAACAGCAGGCGGACCCGCACCCCGGCGCGGGCCTTGGCCTCCAGGCGTTGCAGCAGGGCACGGCCGACGGCGTCGTCGGCGAAGATGAAGGTGCAGAGGTCGATGGTCTCGCGGGCGCCCTCGATGGCCGCCTCCAGGGCGGCCATGGCCTCTTCGCCGTGGCCGTGGAAACGCACCCGGTTGCCGCCCAGGGCAGGGGGGACGCCGAAGGAGTGCAACAGCCCGTCGATCTCCACCAGGGTCTCGGTGGGGCCCGGGCGGTGGGGGAACAGGCGGGCCTTGCGCCGCGCCACCCGGTGCAGCTTGCGCCGGCCGATCATCAGGTACAGGGGGATGCCGAGGACAGGCATGAACAGGATGAACAGCACCCAGGCCATGGAGGCCGCCGGGTGGCGGCGCTGGCGCAGGATCTGCACCAGCAGGACCAGGGCGAGGACGAGGACCAGGCCGGCGGCCAGGTCGAGGAGGAGCAGGGAGACCCGCATGCCGTGTCCGCCGTGCCGTCAGCCGGTGTTGCGCATTCCCGCGGCGATGGCGTTGATGGTCCGTAGCAGGGGGCGCAGCAGGGGCCCCTCCTCCGTGTGATGCGCCCGGCAACGGCCCAGGAGGGTCACCTGGATGTGGTTGAGGGGGTCGAGATACGGATTGCGCCGCTCCAGGGACCGAGCCAGGGTGGGGTTCTCCTGGACCAGGGCCTGGATCTCCGCCACCTCCAACACCCAATGGCGGGTGCGTTCGTATTCGGTGCGCACCAAGTCGTACAGGGCCTCGGCCACCCGGGGGTCGTGGACCAGGCCGGCGTAGAGCCGGGCGATGCCCATGTCGGCCTTGAACAGGGCCATCTGGGTGTTGTCCAGAAAGGCGCGGAAGAAGGGCCATTCGCGGTACATCCGGCGCAATTGCGCGAGGCCGTTCGGGGCCTCGTCGGCGTATCGCTCCAGGGCGGCGCCCACGCCGTACCAGGCGGGCAGGGTGTGCCGGGACTGGGCCCAGCCGAAGACCCAGGGGATGGCGCGGATGGAGGCCTTGGAGCGGTCCCCCTGCTGGCGGTGGGAGGGGCGCGAGCCGATGTTCATCCGGCCGATTTCGCGCACCGGGGTGGCCTCGTAGAAGTAGTCGAGGATCCCCGGGGTGCGCTCGGTGAAGGCGCGGTAGTGCTCGCTGCTCCATTCGCCCAGGTCCTCCATGGCGGCGCGGAAGGAGTCGGGCTCGGCCACCGGGGGCCCCTGGGTGAGGTGGCAACTGGCCTTGAGCAGGCCGGTGGCGCCCATGCTCAGCTCGTAGACGGCGGTCTCGAAGTTGCTGTAGCGATAGGTGAGCACCTCGCCCTGTTCGGTGACCTTGATCTGGCCGTGCACGGTGCCCGGGGGCTGAGAGAGGATCGACTCGTGGCTGGGACCGCCGCCGCGGCCGAGGGTGCCGCCGCGGCCATGGAACAGGCGGCAGTCCACCCCGCGGCGTTCGGTGAGGGCGACGATCCGTCGCTGGGCCTGGTACAGGCCCCAGGCCGAGGCCAGGATGCCGCCGTCCTTGGCCGAGTCGGAATAGCCCAGCATGACCTCCTGGCGGTTGCCCGAGGCACGCAACAGGGCGGCGTAGACCGGGTGCCCCAGGAGGTCGTCCAGGACCTGCTCGATGCGCGCCAGGTCGTCGATGGTCTCGAACAGCGGGGTGATGCGCAGGGCGCAGTGCCAACCTCCGTCGGGGGCGCGGCCGGCAAGCCCTGAGAGGTGGCCGAGGAACATCACCTCCAGCACGTGGCTGGCCTGGTGGGTCATGGAGACGACGTAGTTGCCGAAGGCCCGCGGGCCCATCTCGGCCTGCATCTCGGCCATCAGATCGAAGAGTTCCAGGACCTCCCGGACCTCGGTGGAGAGCTGCGCCTCGCTGAATCCCGGCGGCTCGGCCTCGGCGATGAGTCGGCCGAGCAGGGCCTGACGGGCGGCCTCGTCCAGGCCGGGGTAGTCGGGCTCGATCCCCGTCGCCGCCAGGATCGCGGCCACTGCCTCCGTGTGGCGGGTCGATTCCTGACGCAGGTCCAGGGCGGCCAGGTGGAAGCCGAAGGTCTCGGCCAGGCGGATGAGGTCGCCCAGGCCCTCGGCGGTGAGACGGCCGTCGCCGTGGTTCCGGAGGGCCTCGCGGATGCGGTAGAGATCCTCCAGGAAGGCCTCCTCTCCGGGGTAGGCATGGCCCGGATGGACATTTCGATAGCCGTGCAGGCGTTGGTTCACCTGCTCCAGGTTCTGCTCCAGGCGATAGGCCATGATGCCCAGCTTGCGCCGGTAGGGCTCGTGCAGGTAGCGGTCCGGGTCGTCGGCGAAGGCGGCGCGGGCCACGAGTCGCTCCAGGGGGGAGAAGAGTTCGGCGGGCTCCGGAGCGCCGTCCAGGGTGTCCGATTGGGTCAGGACCTCACGGAGGGCCGTCACCCGCCGCAGGTACTCCTCCAGGGCCGTGCGGCGATGCAGCCGGAGGGTGTCGCGGGTCACGGCCGCGGTCACATAGGGGTTGCCGTCGCGGTCACCGCCGATCCAGGAGCCGAAGCGCAGGAAGCTGGGCACCTCGACCCCGGGGCCGCTGGGCTGGTCGCCGTAGTTGCGCGCAAGGGCGCGTTCGAGGTAGCGGTAGACCTCGGGCACGGCGCGGAAGATGGAACGGCGGAAATAGTAGAGCCCGTTCTCCACCTCCGCCAGGACCGTGGGCCGCTGGTGGCGGATCTCTTCGGTCTCCCACAGGATCTGGATCTCCGCCTCCAGGTGGGCGGCGATCTCGTCCTTCTGCCAGGAGGTGAGTTGGCTGTGGTCCAGTTCCCGTCCGAGGAGGAAGATCCGGCGCAGGCACTCCATCACCTCCCGCCGGCGGGCCTCGGTGGGGTGGGCGGTGAACACCGGGATATAGCGCAAGCGGTTCAGCAGTGCCTGGAGCGCCCCGGGCTCCACCCCCTGGGCGTGCAGTTCGCGCAGGGTGTCCTCGAAGGAGCCCCGCCACAGGGGCCGGCCGGAATTCACCTGGGCGCGGCGCTGTTGGTGTTGGAAGCCCTCCTCGGCCACGTTGGCCAGGGCGAAGTAGACCGAGAAGGCGCGTATCACGTGCTCGAGGGTGACCTCGTCCAGGCCCTCGACGAGGCGCATCAGGCGCTGGCGGCGGCGGGGATCCTCCTGTCTGCGCAGGGCGATGAAGCCCTTGCGCAGGGTCTCCACGGTGACGAACACCTGGTCTCCGGCGCGCCGCTTGAGGACGTTGCCGAGCAGGGTGCCGTAGAGCTTCACCCGGGCGCGCAGGCGGCGGTCCCGGGAGGGTTGGTAGAGGGGGGTGTTCATACAGGGGCTCCAGGGGATGGATGCCGGGTATTTTCGCATCTTGGGGGCCGGCAATACATGCGCACGGCCGGTCCCGGACCGGGATCGTCGATCTTTTGACATCGGCCGGTATAATCCCTGTGGAATATCCACGCGCGAAGGGCATGGGGCCCTTCTCTCCCAGAGGTTTCGGCGCCATGGCGGACACTCCTTCTTCCGAAGCCCTCCTCAAGGGCCAGATCCTGCTCCTCGACGGGGACGGCGAGAGGCGGGACTATCTCGATCACGTGCTCGGGCTGCTCGACTACGGTATCGAGACCGCCACCACCCCCGAGGACCTGAGGGCGGTCCTGGAGCGGGCGGGGGACAGGCGTCCCATGGTCTTTCTGGGCCCGGACCTCCCCGGGCCCGGACGCGAGGCCCTGATCGCCGCCCTGGCGGAGATCAAGCCGCCCCTGCCCCTGTTCCTGGTGGACCAGGACGGCGATGGCAGCACCCTGGCGGCCCGGGGCATCCCGGTCCTCGGCTCCCTGCGCCTGCCCACCCACTACGAGCCCCTCACCCTGGCGCTGCACAAGGGGCAGGTCTTCCTCGATGCCCAACAAGGCTCGGGCCGGCGCCGGCGCCCGGTGGAACTCTTCCGCAGCCTCTCCGGCACCAGCCGGGCGATCCAGCAGGTGAAGCGGATGATCCAGCAGGTGGCCCCCTCCGAGGCCACCGTCCTGATCCTGGGCGAGTCCGGCACCGGCAAGGAGGTGGTGGCGCGCAACCTCCACTATCATTCGGAACGGCGCAACAAGCCCTTCGTCCCGGTGAACTGCGGTGCCATTCCCGGCGACCTGCTGGAGAGCGAACTCTTCGGTCACGAGAAGGGCGCCTTCACCGGGGCCATCGCCGCCCGCCAGGGGCGCTTCGAGATGGCCGAGGGGGGCACCCTCTTCCTGGACGAGATCGGCGACATGAGCATGCCCATGCAGGTCAAGATCCTGCGCGTGCTCCAGGAGCGCACCTTCGAGCGGGTGGGCAGCAACAAGACCCTCCACGCCGACGTGCGCATCATCGCCGCCACCCACCGCAATCTCGAACAGGCCATCCGTGACGGGTCGTTCCGCGAGGACCTGTTCTACCGCCTCAACGTCTTCCCCATAGAGATGCCCCCCCTGCGCGAACGCCGGGAGGACATCGCCGTGCTCATCAACGACCTGGTGACGCGCATGGAGAAGGAGAAACGGGGTTCGGTCCGCCTCACCCCGGCGGCCATGGCCGCCCTCGCCCAGTACAGTTGGCCCGGCAACGTGCGGGAACTCGCCAATCTGGTGGAGCGACTGGCGATCCTGCATCCCTATGGCCTGGTCGACCTGGCCGATCTGCCCCCCAAGTTCCGCCCCGAAGGCGCGCCGGAACCCCTCCCCCAGCCCGAGGCGTCGGTGCAGGTCGCCGCCGAGAGGCCGCGCCTGCCCCAGGAGGGCCTGGATCTCAAGGCCCACCTGGCGAACCTGGAGATGGACCTCATCCGCCAGGCCCTGGAGGCCTCCGGCGGGGTGGTGGCCCATGCCGCCAAGCACCTCAACATGCGCCGCACCACCCTGGTGGAGAAACTGCGCAAATACGGCCTGCAGCGGCCTCAGGATTAGCGGGCCCCAGGCCCGTTCGTGCCTTCTCTCTTGCACGGGGGCGGTTGCGCCCCCTCCCTCGAACGTCTCCCATGAAGCAGATCCGGATCCGCGGCGCCCGCACCCACAACCTCCAGGATATCGACCTCGACCTGCCCCGTGATCGCTTGATCGTCATCACCGGCCTGTCGGGCTCGGGCAAGTCCTCCCTGGCCTTCGACACCCTCTATGCCGAGGGCCAGCGGCGTTACGTGGAGTCCCTCTCGGCCTATGCCCGGCAGTTCCTGTCGGTGATGGAGAAGCCCGACGTGGACCATATCGAGGGCCTGTCGCCGGCCATCTCCATCGAGCAGAAGACCACCTCCCACAATCCCCGCTCCACCGTGGGCACCATCACCGAGATCTACGACTACCTGCGCCTGCTGTTCGCCCGCGTGGGCACGCCGCGTTGTCCCAGACACGCCGAGCCCCTGGAGGCGCAGACCATCTCCCAGATGGTGGATCAGGTGCTGGCCCTGCCCGCGGGACAGCGCCTGATGTTGCTCGCGCCGGTGGTCTCCGAACGCAAGGGTGAGTACGCGCGCCTCCTGGGGGAACTGAACGCCCAGGGTTACATCCGGGCGCGCATCGACGGCGATATCTGTGAGCTGGACCAGCCCCCGGCCCTGGACCCCAAGGTGAAACACCGTATCGAGGTGGTGGTGGATCGTTTCAAGGTGCGCCCCGACCTGCGCCTGCGTCTGGCCGAGTCCTTCGAGACCGCCCTCGCCCTGGGCGACGGGGTGGCGCGGGTGGCCTTCATGGATGCGCCGGAGCGGCCCGACCTGGTGTTTTCCGCGCGCTTCGCCTGTCCGCTGTGCGGCTACAGCCTGGCGGAGCTGGAACCGCGCCTGTTCTCCTTCAACAACCCCGCCGGCGCCTGTCCGCGTTGCGACGGCCTGGGGGTGGAACAGTACTTCGACCCGCACAAGGTGGTGGCCCACCCGGAGCTGTCCCTGGCGGCCGGGGCGGTGCGCGGCTGGGAGCGGCGCAACGCCTATTACTTCCAGACGATCCGCTCCCTGGCCGATCACTACGGGTTCGATCCGGAGACGCCGTGGCGGGAACTGCCCAAGCGGATCCGCGATGTCCTCCTCTATGGCAGCGGCAAGGACCGCATTGACCTCCGCTTCTACGACGGCAAGGGCGGCATGAGGACCCGCAAGACCCGTTTCGAAGGCATCGTGGGCAACATGCAGCGGCGCTACCGGGAGACGGAGTCCAACGCCGTGCGCGAGGAACTGGCCCGCTATATCTCCAACCAGCCCTGTCCCGCCTGTGGCGGGGCGCGGCTCAACGAGGGGGCGCGCAACGTCTTCGTCGGCGGACGCAGCCTGCCGCAGATCACCGCCCTGGCCATCGGCCGCTGCCTGGCCTTCTTTCGCGACCTCGAACTCGCCGGCACCAAGGGCGAGATCGCCGCCCGTATCGTCAAGGAGATCGCCACCCGCCTGGAATTTCTGGTCAACGTGGGCCTGGACTATCTCACCCTGGAGCGCAGCGCCGACACCCTTTCCGGCGGCGAGGCGCAGCGCATCCGCCTGGCCAGCCAGATCGGCGCCGGGCTGGTGGGGGTCATGTACGTCCTGGACGAGCCCTCCATCGGCCTCCATCAGCGCGACAACGCCCGCCTCCTCGCCACCCTGACCCGGCTGCGCGATCTCGGCAACACCGTCCTGGTGGTGGAGCACGACGAGGAGGCCATCCGCGCCGCGGACCAGGTGGTGGACATCGGCCCCGGGGCCGGGGTCCACGGCGGGCGCATCATCGCCCAGGGCAGCGCCGGGGAGATCGCGGGGATCCCCGAGTCCATCACCGGCCGCTACCTCTCCGGCGCCTTGCGCATCGAAGTCCCGCGCGCACGCCGCGCCCCCGATCCGCAACGTCTCCTGCGTCTGGAGGGGGCCACGGGCCACAACCTGAAGGGGGTCACCCTGGAGGTGCCGGCGGGGCTGTTCACCTGTGTCACCGGGGTCTCGGGTTCGGGCAAGTCCACCCTGGTGAACGACACCCTGTACCCCTTGTGCGCCAACCGCCTCAACCGGGCCAGTCTGGACGTGGCCCCCTGCCGGGGGATCCGTGGCCTGGAGCTGTTCGACAAGGTGGTGGATATCGACCAGAGCCCCATCGGCCGCACCCCCCGCTCCAACCCCGCCACCTATACTGGCCTGTTCACCCCCATCCGCGAACTCTTCGCCGCCACCCCCGAGGCCCGCTCCCGCGGTTACGGCCCCGGCCGCTTCAGCTTCAACGTCAAGG
>Ga0256841_1000458_pt1 | contig 42254 bp, 36 predicted proteins | sample 356308metaG_FD_185971 | JGI IMG/M metagenome (GOLD analysis project Ga0256841, IMG submission 185971) | Hydrothermal vent microbial communities from Mid Atlantic Ridge, Atlantic Ocean - 356-308 | ecosystem: Environmental > Aquatic > Marine > Hydrothermal vents | place: Atlantic Ocean: Mid...
GAGGGTTGCGCTGGCGACGGCCTCGCTGGTGACGATCGTGGCGACGGTGATCGGCGGCGCTCCCGTCGAGGCTGCCCTCGGCGACGGACCCATCGACGGGTACACGTCGACGGCCTACTCCTTCGGCGGCAAGCCCTCGTATGTGCGGGCGAGAGTTCGAGGGGCGGCCACTCTCCATCCGTGCGGGTGGCTGTACCAGTCCGTGTGCGACAAGATCACCGATCCTCGACTCGACGCCTGGGTGTGGGTGCCGCCCTCGAGTCGAGCGACATACCAGCGGATCTCTCGGGTACCGGAGAAGGCGAAGGTGGAAGGGTCGTACTGGTTCGACGGGATCGCGCTCGCGGTATCGATCTCGAGCGGGGGACCGTCGGCATCGTTCAGGGCCGTCGGCGCGTCTTGTGTGTCCTCGCCGTTGTACAGCCGGACCGGTCGATCGTTCTCGCAGCGGGTCGACTGGTCGTACCATGGAGAGCTGTGCAAGGCCAAGACCAGGGTGTCCATCTGGGGTGCACGGGGCAAGGCGGTGGCGTCGATCAGGTTCGGGCCGTCGTCGTGGAGGTCGTCCATCGCGGTGGACGCCGCATGAGGTCGAGATCACGGCAGTCCTCGAGGCGGCGTTGAGGGCTTCGGTCTTCCGCGCGGTGTCGATGGTGGTCGTCGGCGGGATGCTGGCGGCGACATGCACGGCGAGGTCGGGCGGGATGCTGGACGACCGATGGAGGGAGGCGACTCGGGATCGGCTCGCCTCCCTCGTCGTCGACGCCGTCCCCTTCCCCGTCGTGTTGACACCACTGGCGGACGACCAGGCCGAGCTGTTCACGACGGCGGTGGCCATGGCGGTGGCCATCGCCGCCGGCGAGGATGTCGGGTCCGCCGGTGACGACTGGATCGGCGGCTTCTGGGATCCAGACGTTGGGATGTTCCACGCCACGGGGCCGCCGCCGGAGGTCGAGTCCTACTTCGCGACGTTGGTGCTGACCCGTCTCGGCGATCGGCCCCTGGAGGAAGCCTCGGCGACCGGGATGCTCGACTGGGCCACCGGAGCGATGTGGCGAGATCCGTTCACGGGGGAGCCGATCGAGTTCACGGACGACCTCGGGTGGGTCGGTGACGTCCTGTATCAGGTCCGGTTGGTCGAGCTCATCGGCAGGACCGCAGCCGATCCTGCCGTCGCCGACCGGGCGATGGCGATCCTGGAGAGCCGCCCGACGGAGCTGGAAGCCGTCTGCCGTACCGTGGGGCAGGGAACGGGTGGGCCGCTCGCCATGGACGACATGGAGGGTGTCGGTCTGCTCGTGGACATCGTGCAGCGTGCCGGCGGGTCCTGCGAGCTGCCAGCGGAGGCGGTCGACTCCGCCCAGCGGTGGGTACGCGAGCGTCTGGGCTCGGGCTTCGTGGAGACCGCGGTGGCGGCCATCGACGCGTTCGAACGTGCCGGGTACGTCGAACCGGGCACGACGCTCGAAGCGATCGAACGGGCCGAGACCTGGTGGCGTCGGGCCTCACCGGAGCCGGGCGCCTCCGTCTGGCAGATGTTCGACCTCGTGGCACCCGCCGCGCATCGGAGGAACCATCGGCTCGAGCTGCCCGGCTGGATGATGGACGAGGTGCGGGCCGAGATCGGCAGACGTGGGACCATCCCGAACTCGGCGACGCCAGATGTCCCCACCACCGTGCGAGCGATCCACGCCCTCTCCCTGGCGGGCGACGAGCGGTCCGTCGAGCGATGGTGGGCGGCAGTCGATTGGGACGACCCGGCGCTGGGTCCGGTGGAACGGCTGTGGCTGATGTTGGCGATCGATCCGACTCGGGTGGGCCCTACCGACGTCGAGGCGGTGGCGCTGGGGTCGGCGACATCTCCGGCCGTCGCCCGTGTCGTCGCCTTGGGGTTCGACGCGGCGGCCATGCCGTGCGACTCGGCGCAGGGGGAGGCCCTGGTCGGGTGGCTCGGATCAGCGGCGGCCCCCACCGACGTCGTCGCGCTGCGTGATCTCGCCGAGGTCGTCGCACGGACCGAGCGGTGTGCGTCCTCAGGGGCGGTGACGTCGCTGCGCGGGTCGCTGACCGCCGTCCTCGAGACGTTCGAAGGCGACCGCGCAGTCGCGGCGTGGACCCGGGACGGTCCCCGGGACGTCATCAGCGCGTGGCTCGGCGCCGAAGCCGGTTGCGCGCTGTGGGGTGAGCCTCGGCTCGACGAGGGAGCCGTCAGATCCCTCGTGGAGCCTGCCCTCGACCCTGGGGGTATGGCCCGTTGGGCGGGAGCAGTGTCGGTGGACGCCACCTACGCTGTGCTGCGGCTCGACGACCTGGTGGGGCGAGACGACTGTGGAGGTGCCTGGTGGTCGGGTCTCGCCGGTCGATAGTGCTCGGAGCCGTGGTCGTCGCCGTCGTGGCGGCGGCCTGCGGTGGGGCCGAACCCGACCGGGTGAGCCTTGCCGAGGCCTTCGAACTGACGCCGGAGACCTATCGGGCTCGCCTCATCGTGGCCGAGGAGCTCGTCGCCGAATGCATGCGGGCGGAGGGGTTCGACTACGTCCCGTCGGTGCCGCCGCCGATGGAGGCTCCCGATCGGCTTACGCCGCCGACGCCGGCAGAGGCGCGCCGCGACGGCTACGGCATCTCCACACGACCGTTCGAAACGTTCGTCGCCCCCGACGACGCGGGCCGGCCGCTCGAAGAGGACGAAGAGGAAGCGCCAGCGCGGGCGGCCTACGACGAGGCGCTGTACGGCGATCCCAACACCCTCGCCGACGACGAGTACCGCCCGATCGGTTCGACCGGGTTGGGTGGTTGCTACGAGGCGGGCTACCGCGCCGCCTTCGCGGATCTCGCCGCGGCGATCGAACGCGCCGAGCCGCTGATCGACGACCTCCAGGCCCGGTTCGAGTCGGACCCTCGGATCGTCGCGCTCGAGGGCGAGTGGCGGCGCTGCATGGCGGCCGCCGGGTTCCCGTTCTCGTCGCAGGAAGAGGCGTTGAGGATGCTCAACGACCGGTTCTCGGGCATCGTCGACGTTCGTGACGCAGACGGTGATCCCGAGACGCCCGAGGTGACGTACGTGTACGATCCGGCTGCCTTGGAGGCGCTGCGAGCCGACGAGCGTGCCATCGCCGAGGCGGACGCGACCTGTTCCGAGTCGCTCCGTGAGACCGCCACTGCGGTGTGGCGCGAGTACGAGCGACGATTCGAGGACGAACACGCCGAGGTGTTAGATGAGGTGCGGCGCGCCATCCGGGACGGCCCGTCGATCTGGTCGCCGACAGCGAACCCGTCGACGCGCTCGGGCGCGGCGCCTTGACGATGTGTGTGTGTGTGTGGTAATCGTTGGGGGGTACACGGGCGCGTGGAGGGGTTCGGTTCGGTCGGCCGTGATCGGAGAGGAGACGGTCATGGTGAAGGTCCGAGACGGGATCTCCCATCTGCGGAGCGTGTTGGTGGTGCTCATCGTCCTGGTTGTCGTGGCATTGGCCGCGCCGGCGTTGGCGGACGACACCGTCGGCATCGGAGCCACGTCCGCCGGCAGACACTATCGGTTCAGCCGGTCGGACGACAGGATCCAGTGGAGCCACATCCACTTCGCTGTTCTCGAGACCTGTTCCTACGGTGCCGACTACCTGGCGCGCCGGAGCCAGACCAAGTCGTGGACGACGTATGGAGCCGCGCCGATCAGGCACACCGTGTCGACGCAGAGCGGGTTGAAGATCCATGGGACCTTGAACGCGGGCGGGCATCACTTCTTCACGTGGGCGGCGAAGGACGTGTGGAGCCCCGGAGGGCAGAACGGATGGGACAAGTGCCGGCCGTGAGGCCATGACTCGACGTCGGCTCGCCGCGGCGGCTGTCGCGAGCCTGATGGCGGGCTGCAGTCTCGTGCAGCCGGTTGCTTCGTCTCGTGGTCGGCTCGGTCCGCCGGTCGTAGTCTTCGACCGCATCGAGCGCACGGTCGCGGTGGATGGTGTACCCAGGACCTCGCCTCGCCTGCGGGTCGACGAGCCGGGCGGTCTGCATCGGTTGTCGATGAACCTCGAGATCGATCTGAACACGGGGAACTGCACCGCCGACTGTGGCACGCTGCGGGCCGACCTGTGGACGGCGCTCGACGAGGGTGCGGTGGAGCGCCTCGAGCTGAAGACGGTCGATGGTCCCGACGCTGCCGACTCGGGGACGTGGCGATTCTCGGTGGAGCGAGAGTTCCCTGCACCGACCGAAGGGCTTCACTGTTTCGTCGCGCTCATGTCGATCGTGGCAGTGACCGAGGGCGGGGACGTGGTGGGAGCGACCCGCGTGGACTCCGTGCTTCCCGTGGTCGTGGCCGGCGAGACCCCGACGCGATGCGACCTGCTGAGCGGGGTCCCACGGATTCCGGACACCTCGATCGCGGTCACGCAGTCGGGTGACCCCGGCACCTTCGACTGCGGCGGGACGCGGCTGACGATCGACGATGACGGCACACCGATGATCGGCGTGTCCGGATGCGACCACGACACGTTGTTGTGGCTGGTGCGCCTCGACCGTCCGGACGTCCGGTCCTTCGTCGTGCCCGCCGGCGATGTGGACTCGATCCGTGCCTTCCCGGTGCCCGCGGACATCCTCGACGACGGAGTCTGGCAACCGGTGCTGGTGGATCAGCCGGACGGGCTCGCAATCGAACCGGTCGCTCCCGATCTCGCGGTGAGTTCGTGGCCGCCGGTCGAGATCCCGGCGAGGTCGCGATGACGCAGTGGCGTTGGCCGGCCACATGGGCCCTGGCGATCGCCGTCACCTCTGCGGCGTGTACGGGACCCCCTCGTTCGTCGGCTCCATCCTTCCGCGAGGCTCAGGCGCAAGCAGCCCGCGAGGCCGCGGTAGAGATCGCACAGGCGGAGGAGGCGTTCACGGCGTGTATGCGGGCGGATGGCTACCACGGTGAGGACGCCCGGTTGCCTGACCAGGATCCGCCGGCGGAATCGCCGACGACGTCCGACCTCGGAACCGAACCGGCTGAGGTGGGATACGGGTTCGCACCCGTGGCCCTGGCCCTCACGGCCGACGGCGGTGACCTCGCCTCGGAACCAGAGGATCCCGGAGATGGCGTCGACCCGACCGAACTCGACGCAGCCCGGCAGCGCTGCGAACGGTCCTCCGGCCTGCTGGACGTACCCGACGCGCTCGCGGCCTTCGCCGACCGAGCCGGCGAGGCCCGAGCTCGGGTCACCGCCGATGCCGGATATCGGAAGGCATGGGAAGATTGGAGCCGGTGCATGGCCTCCGCCGGATTCCCCGGGGTCCCCGATTCCGACCATCTCGCCGCCGCAGCAGAGGTCGCGTTGGCGACGTTGCCGGTCGCCGAGTCCGATGCCACCGTGGTGATCGCCGGCATCTACGACACGGTGTCCACGAGCGACCCGCTCGTCCAGCGGCTGGCGGCGGAGGTGTTCGGAGGCGCCGCGAGCCTCGAGGACCTCGCTCGCCGAGAGCGAGAGGTCGCGTCCACCGACGAGTCCTGTCAGGATGCGACCCATCTGGAGGAGCGACTCGCCGCGGCGTTGGATCGAGCCTTCGCCGAAACGGGTCGCCGATGACCGGCGCGCTCGTGGCGACCTCGATCCGGACCCCACGAAGGTCGACGCGCGGAGCGGCGGATCCCGGGAATGCCGGCACGACGCAGCGACCCGAGCACCGGCTCGCGTCCCCAGGTCGTCGTGATCAGGTCCCGCAATCCGGGACATCCGATAGGCTACGTCAGGGGTCGTGGGGACGGACTCGTCGAGGAGGCGATCATGCGGATGATCGGCGCGATGGTGATCGCATTGGCCCTGGTGGCGGCGGCCTGCAGCGGAGCCGCGGACACCACCACGACGGCAGGTCGCGTCGGGAGCGGCGACGGCGAGACGCTGAGTGACTTCATCCCCGGCATGCCGTCGTTCGACCCGTCGGATCAGGCCGCGGCGTTGGCAGAATCCCGCCGTCAGGAACAGCGGGTCCAGGAGCTCGTTGCACAGTGCATGGCCGACCAGGGATTCGAGTACATCCCCTACGTGCCCAACCAAGACGCCTTCGGATCCTTCGACGAGGCCGACTACGTCAGCGAGTTCGGCTTCGGTCTCGCCACCCAGATCCTCATCGACGAATCCGAGATGGAGCGCCGGTTCGAGGAAGAGATGGCCCAGGACCCCAACCGGGCCATCGTCGAGGCCATGAACCCACAGGAACAGCAGGCCTACGACACGGCTCTGTACGGGGAACCGCCCGACATCGATCCCGAGACCATGAGCGAGGACGAGATCGACGCCTATTTCCAGGACTACGTGCCCAGCGGCTGCATGGCCGAAGCCCAGAACGAGGTGTACAACCAGGGCGCGGCCGAGGAGTTCTTCCGCCAGTTCGGCGACGCCCTCGACGAGCAGTTCCGCAGCATCGAGTCCGATCCTCGCATCCAGGGCCTCGAGGAACGCTGGGCGGCATGCATGAAGGACAAGGGCTATGACGTCACCAAACGGACCGACCCCGAGCTCTCCATCGTCCGCCGGCTCGAAGCCATCGGGGTGGTCACCGACCTGGAGGTCGGCCCTGAGGGCGAGCTGATGGGGTACGGGATGGAAGCCGTCGAACCCGACGATCCCCGCCGCAGTCAGATCCAGGCGATCGCCGACGAGGAGATCGCCCTCGCCACCGCGTCGTATGAGTGCAGCAAGGAGTTCGCCGACGTGTACCAAGAGGTGCAGCAGGAATACGAGCAGAAGTTCATCGAGCAGCACCGGGCCGAGCTGGAACGGTTCCGCCAGGAACACTCCGGCGGATGAGGTCCGCGCGTCCGGGCAGCTCAGACCCGTGAGGGGTTGGCCCTCAGGTCGGTGAGCCGCGACCCGGGCCCGCCCCGAGGGAGTGTTGCAGCTTGCGCATGCCGGCGAGCCATCGGTCGTAGTCGGTGGCCTTGTTGGCGAAGTAGCCGGCCACCTCGGGGTGGGGCAGGATGAGGAACCGCTCGTCCCTGAGACCCTCGACGACCACGTCGGCGACCTCGGCGGGGGACTTGGCCGTCGAGGTGGCGAAGTCGTGGAACCCCTCGCCCACCTCGGTCAGCGCGTCGAGCATCGCGGTGTCGACGAACTGAGGACACAAGGCGGAGACCCGCAGGCCTGCATCGCCGTGGGTGATCGCCAACCATTCGGCCAGGGCCACCACGGCGTGCTTGGTCACCGAGTACGGCGCGGCGCCCAGGTTCGTCAGCAGCCCGGCGGCCGATGCCGTGTGCAGCAGGTACCCCTCTCGGCGGGCGAGCATCGACGGGAGGACCGCCCGGGCCCCGTAGACGTGGGACATGACGTTGACGTTCCAGGTCCGTTGCCACGCCTCGTTCGGGGCGTCCATCCCACCGCCGGTGGCGATCCCAGCGTTGAGGCAGAGGAGATCGACCGGCCCGTAGACGTCCTCGGCCAGGGCGACCATGCGCCGGTTGTCGGCCTCATCGGCCACGTCGACCTGGGCTGCGGTCCCACCGACCTCCGCGGCGACCCGCTCGGCCGCGGCCCCGTCGATGTCGGCCACGACGATGCCTTTGGGCGCCTCGACGGCGAAGCGCCGCACCATCGCCTCGCCGATGCCGCCGGCGGCGCCGGTGACGACCACGACCTTGTCCCGCAGCTCCATGGGTGACCTCCCGCTCGGTCGAGCACCCTACCCGGCTCGACCCGACCGGCCCTAACCGGCTCAGTGGCATCGGTGCTCGACCGGGCGGCGTCGGCCCGGGCGTCGACCTCTTGACCTCTCTCTCTCTGATAGCTTGGTCGGATGAGGGCGGTGATGGCCGAGCTTCACCGGAGGCGCCTGGCACTGGTCGGTGGCCTCGCCTCGGTTCTCCTCGGCGTCGTCTTGTGGGGAGGGGACGTCGTTCCGGCGGTGGCAGACACGTTCCCGGGCAACTACGACGGCCGAGTCGCGGACAGCTACTTGCACACATACTGCTTCCTCTCGACGTTCTCCGGCTACGAGGCCGTGGGTCACTATGCGATGCGGAACGCTCTCGACAACACCACGCAGATGACGGATGTGTTCCAGTCCTGCACGAACAACACCGACGTCTGGTTCCAGCGGGCGAATCTCTCTCCAGGTGTGCGCGGAAGCCGTGTGTGTTCGGTCCCGACGAGCTCCACGGTGTGCAACCGGAGCACGATCACACTCGACTTCGCCGAGATCGACCGGGGCTCGAACGACTGGCACGATCGGCGAAAAACGAGCGTGCATGAGGTGGGCCACAGCGTGGGGCTTGACCATGATACGGTGAGCGCCATGATCTCGGGTGAAGTGCCCAGCACCGCCCTGGTGTGGCGCCGGTACAGCAACCACGACATCGCCCACATCAACAACCAGTACTGAGGGAGCGCACCTATGCGACGACTCACGACACGGCGGATCCTCGCCCTCGGGCTCGTCGCGATCGGGGCGGTGGTGGCCGTCGGCTTCGCAGCGATCCGGACCCCCGCCCCCACGGGCCGTTCGGTGACCGATGAGCCGATCGTCGAGGTCTCGGGCGATCCGCGGACGTTCGTCGCCGTGGCTCGCAGAGACCTGGGGTTGGACTACGAACCCTTGCGGGATGCGGTCGACGCCACGAAGAGAGCCGACGTCATCGTGCGCGGGACGGTCGTCGATCTCGTCGACGGTCCCGTCTATCGGTTCCCGGAGAAACCGCCGCTCCCCGGCGCCGGGGCATCGCAGGAGGACCTGCTCGGCAACGACGAGGCCCTCGCCTCCTACGAGACGGCGGACATCTGGTTCACGACGACGGTCCTGTGGGTGGAAGTCGGCGAGGTCCTCCGAGGCGACGGTATCGAAGCGGGAGACCGGATCCCGGTCCATGTCCTGCGAAGCCCGTCGGTGCCGTTCTCCGAGGTCGCCGACACCCGGTTCCGGGCGGACGGGCTGTTCATCATGACCGACAAGACTCGATGGCAGCCCTTCGACGGGGTCGTGATCGAATGGCCCGAGAGCCTGCCCGACCATCCGCTGCTCATGCCGTTTCCGGACGGCCTCTGGCTCGACGGCGGCGACGAACTCGTCGCGATCCATGCGGAACCCGACGAACTCCGGACGCGTTGGGGTCTGGACACCGTCGGCCTCGACGCGCTCGTGGCTGCGCTGCGAGAAGCGACCGACTGAGATCGCCGTATCACGGATCCGTCTGGCCGTGCCTCCGGCTCGCGGTCCCACCGTCGCGCCTACCCTCTGGCAGAGCGACGAGAGGAGGAGGCACGATGAGGACGGTGTCGGTCGACGAGCTCGCGAGCTGGGTGGGGAAGGACCTGGGAACGTCCGACTGGTTCACGATCGACCAGTCCCGCATCGACGCGTTCGCCGCGGCGACGCTCGACTTCCAGTTCATCCACGTCGACCCCGAAGCCGCGAAGCAGACCCCGTGGGGCACCACCATCGCCCACGGATTCCTCACCCTGTCGCTGCTCCCGCACCTGATGACCGGGACGATGCTCGCTCCCGAGGGCACCGTGATGGGCATCAACTACGGTCTCGACAAGGTGCGATTCATCGAGGCGGTCGAGGTCGACAGCCGCATCCGTGCCCACGTCAGGCTCGTCGACGTCGCCGACAAGGGCGGGGGTCGCTGGCTGCTCAAGACCGAGGTCACCGTCGAGATCGAGGGCGCGGACAAGCCCGCGCTCGTCGCCGAGCCGTTGACCATGTTCATCGTCCCCTGATGGTCGACCCCGGCTTCCTCCACTTCGACACCCTGGAACTCCACGCCGGGCAACGACCCGATGTCGAGTTCGGGGCCCGGGCCGTCCCCATCTACCAGACCACCTCGTACGTCTTCGGTGACGTCGAGCGGGCGGCCGGCCTGTTCAACCTGGAACGCCAGGGCCACATCTACTCACGCATCTCCAACCCCACCGTCGCCGTACTCGAGGAGCGCATCGCCGCCTTGGAGGGCGGTGTCGGGGCGGTCGCCACCGCCAGCGGACAGGCCTCCCTCGTCCTGGCGATCACCACGCTCATGGGCCAGGGCGCCCACATCGTGTCGTCGGCGTCGATCTACGGGGGGAGCCGCAACCTCTTCACCCATACCCTGCCCAGGCTGGCGGGGATCACCACCACGTTCGTCGATCCTCGCGATCCGGAGGCCTTCGCCGCGGCGATCACCGACGACACTCGCCTCGTCTTCGGCGAGACCCTGGGCAACCCCGGGCTCGAGGTGATGGACGTTCCGGAGATCGCCACCGTCGCCCACGACCGTGGCATCCCCCTCATGATCGACAACACCTTCGCCACGCCGTACCTCTTCCGGCCGTTCGACCGCGGCGCCGACCTCGTCATGCACTCGGCCACGAAGTTCCTCGGCGGTCACGGCGTGGCCATCGGTGGCGTCCTCGTCGATGGCGGCACGTTCGACTGGGCCGCATCCGGTCGCTTCCCGACCATGACCGAACCGTACGAGTCCTACCACGGGCTCCGCTTCGTCGAGGAGTTCGGCACCCAGGCGTTCCTCATGCGAGCCCGGGTCGAAGGCCTCCGCGACCTGGGGGCGACGATGGCGCCGCAGACCGCCTTCTACCTCCTCCAGGGCGTCGAGACCCTCACCGTGCGCATGCAGCGCCACGTGGACAACACCCGCGCCGTCGTCGCCTTCCTCGTCGACGCCCCCGAGGTCGCCTGGGTCTCGTACCCCGAACTGGCCGACCATCCCGACCACGACCTGGCGAAGCGCCTGCTCCCGAAGGGCGCGGGCGCCATCTTGTCCTTCGGCATCCGGGGCGGACGCGACGCGGGTCGTCGCTTCATCGAACGGCTCCGGATCTTCTCTCACCTCGCCAACGTCGGCGACGCCCGTTCGCTCGTCATCCACCCGGCATCGACCACCCACGCCACCATGAGCGCCGCCGAGCTCGAAGCCGTCGGTATCGGCGAGGACCTCATCCGTCTGTCGATCGGACTGGAGGACCCGCGCGATCTCGTAGCCGACCTCCGTCAGGCCCTCCGCGCTTCGCAGCGAGGATGACGTCGTGGACCTGACCGTGGCAGACAAGGCCGTCAACGTCGGCACCGGCGGCCGGGACCACACCGGCGGCGTGCCGGTCGTACTCCTCCACGGCGCCGGGATGGACCGCACCGTCTGGCAGTTCCAGGCCCGCGCCCTCGCCTCTCACGGCTACGACGTGTACGCCGTCGACCTCCCCGGCCACGGCGCCTCCGCGGGGCCGCCACCGGCCGACATCGAGGGATACGCCGACTGGCTCGTCGGGTTCATCGACGCCGCCGGTATCGACCGAGCCGTGCTCGTGGGCCACTCGATGGGCTCGCTCATCGCCCTCGACGTCGCCGCCCGCCATCCCGACCGGGTCCTCGCCCTCGTCCTCCTCGGCGTCGCCGCCGAGATGCCCGTCCATCCAGACCTGCTGGCGGCCGCCTCCGCCGACGACCACCGAGCCTTCGAGCTGGTGGCATCGTGGAGCCATGCCAAAGCCGCCCACGCCGGACACCATCCCACCCCTGGGCTGTGGATGATGGGGTCGTCGCTCCGGCTCCTGGAACGCTCCGCACCCGGTGTGCTCCACAACGACCTCGCCGCTTGCGACCGCTTCGGTGATGCCGCCGAGCGAGCCGCAGCCATCACCGTCCCGACCCTGCTCCTCCTCGGCGAACACGACCTCATGACCCGCCCAGCGGCGGCTCGTCCGCTCGCCGAGGCCATCGCCCGATCACGGGTGCAGGTCGTCCCAGGCACCGGCCACATGCTCATGGTCGAAGCACCCGATGCGGTCATCGACGCCATCGTCGCTTTCGTCGATCCCGTCACCGGCGGATCGGGCGCTGCGTAGAATCGGCCCATGGACGCGCTGGAGGTGTCGCGGAGGGTCTACCACCGGCTCGCCGAGATGGGGGACCGCCCGCCGCGGATGCGGGCGTGGAACGGCGAGGAATGGGGGCCGGACGACGCCGACGTCACCGTCGTCCTCGAGCACCCCGGTGCGCTCCGGGCGCTGCTGGTTCCCCCGTCCGATCTCACCGCCGGCGAGGCCTACATCTACGGCGACATCGACATCGAAGGCGACATCTTCTCGCTGCTCGAGTTCGCCGCGAGCCTACGAGCCGGGACCCGAACGACGGCGGCGGCCGTGTCACTGATGCGTCTGTTGCGGCGACTCCCCGCCGATTCTCGACGACGGGACGCCACCCGCCCCAAGATCCGGGGCATCCCCCACTCGCTGCGTCGCGACCGGCAGGCGGTCACGTACCACTACGACACGGGCAACAACTTCTTCTCGACCTTCCTGGGCCCGTCGATGGTGTACTCGTGTGCCTACTTCCTCGACCCGTTCGAGCAGCTCGAGGTCGCCCAGCGTCGCAAACTGGATGTCATCTGCCGCAAGCTCCAGCTCGGACCGGGCGACCGGTTCCTCGACGTCGGCTGCGGGTGGGGGTCGCTCGTCGTGCATGCGGCCGCCGAGTACGGGGTCACCGCCACTGGGGTCACCTTGAGCGGCGAGCAAGCCGAGTACGCCCGCATCCGCGCCAAGGAGGCCGGCGTCGACGACCGGGTCACCATCCTCCAGCGGGACTACCGCGAGATCGACGGCACGTTCAACGCCATCGCCTCGGTCGGCATGTTCGAACACGTCGGGGCGAAGGAACTGGGAACGTACTTCGGTCGCCTCCAGTCGATGCTCGCGCCCTACGGGCGGATCCTCAACCACGGGATCGTCACCCGTGACCGACGCAGGCACGTGCGCCGCAAGCCGACGTTCGTGTCCACCTACGTGTTCCCCGACGGTGAGCTCGAACCGGTCGAGGACGTCATCGGCGCCGCCGGACGGATCGGCCTCGAGCTGCGCGACGTCGAATCGCTCCGCATGTCGTACGCCCTGACGCTGCGACACTGGGTCGGGAACCTCGAGGCCAACCACGACGAGGCCGTCGCCGCCACCGACGAGACCGTCTACCGCATCTGGCGCATGTACATGGCCGGATCGGCCATCGGGTTCGAACAGGGAGGCATCTCGGTCGTGCAGCTCCTCGTCACCGACCCGAAGAGACCGTGGACCTTCGGGCGGCGGTGGATGGCCGCCAAAGACGACACGTAGGTTCCTCGGCTTCTCTCGGCCCCGTCGACGGCATCGGCCAGGACCCGGCGAGGGCGTCGATCCGCCCACCGACCCCACCCACCCGGGGTCAGGGGCCGACCCCACCCCGGGGGGACTCCTTGACATCGCTCGGCGCGGTCGTCTACGTTCAGCGACCAGGCGACGAAGAGGGAGGCTTCGGGTCCATGGATGGCCGTCGGCGGGATCTGGTCATGGCGGGTGCGCTGTGGATCGTGTTCGTGATCCTCGGTGTCCTGCTGGTGCGGAACTTCGATCTCCTCCCGGCGCTTCGCAGCGAAGAAGGCGCCGAGGTGGATCTGGCGTTCAACACGCTGCTTTTGTACACCGTGCCCGTCTTCGCGTTCGTGCTCACCGTGCTGGTCTACGCGATCTTCCGCTGGCGGGTCGCCGACCCCGAAGCCGGCGACCAGACCCGCGACGTCCGAGCGTTCTCCTGGGGCTGGTTCCTCGTCTCTGCGGCCCTGGCCACCCTCATCTTCTTCACTCCCGGCCTGTCGGGGTTCCTCGCCCTCCAGTCGGCCTCGGCCCAGGAACCGGACCTCACCATCAAGCTGACCGGTGTGCAGTGGCACTGGGACGTCGAGTACCCCGACGCGGACATGGCGCTCGAAGCGCCCAGGGAGATCCTCCTCCCGGTCGATCGCCGGATCCGGTTCGAGCTGACATCTCGCGACGTGATCCACGCCTTCTGGGTTCCCGCCTTCCGTCTGAAACAGGATGCGATCCCCGGCGAGACCACCGAGCTGGTCGTCACCCCGACCGAGGTCTCGAGCTTCGAAGACGACTTCAACGTGCGGCTCCAGTGCGCCGAGCTGTGCGGCACGGGACATGCGCGGATGTTCCTGCGGATCCGGGTCGTCGAGCCCGACGAGTTCGATGCATGGTTGGCCGGCGGCCCGATGGACGGGATGGACATGGGCGGCGACGGCGGTATGGACATGGGCGGCGACGGCGCCCACGACGAGGGCTGAGGAGGGATCGATGGCGACGACGGCACCACGACTCGAACGGCAGATCGGCGCATCCGGTCTCCCCTACGCCATCAGGGGACTGATCTGGGGCCTGATCGGCTTCGCCCTCGGCGCGGTGGTCACGATGCTCGTCCGGAGTCTCGCCGGCTCGCCCGCGTGGCGCACCGACCAGATGGTCGTGATCGGGTTCCTGTTCTCGGTCCCGGCGTTCGTCCTCGGGGTGGGCGCCTGGGAGACCTGGGGACGCGGCTGGGTCGGCCTCGAGACCCTCGAGTACGACCCGCCGGGGTGGCGGCAGTACTTCGGGTTCAACCTCGACCACAAGGTCATCGGCATCCAGTACCTGGTCACCTTCATCGCCGTGTTCATCCTCGCTGGGGCCGTCGCCATGCTGATGCGCACCGAGCTCATGGATCCGGGTCGAACCGTTCTCGGCCCGGCCGGCTTCACCCGGTTCATGTCGCTGCACGGCTTCCTGATGGTGCTCGTCGCGGTGACCGCCGTGCCCGGTGCCTTCGGCAACTACGTGATGCCGATCATGGTGGGCGCCGAGGACATGGCGTTCCCGCGCCTCAACGCCCTCAGCTTCTGGCTGTGGCCGCCCGCCGTGCTCCTGCTGCTCTCCAGCCCCTTCGTCGGGGGCTGGGACAGCGGCTGGACCGGCTACCCGCCGCTGGCGTCGGTCAACAACCTCGGCCAGATCTTCTACGCCCTGGCGTTCGTGGTCGGCGGGCTCTCGTCGATCGTCGCATCGGTCAACTTCCTCACCACGATCGTCAAGATGCGAACGAAGGGCCTCACCTGGAACCGCCTGCCGATCTTCGTCTGGTCGATCCTGCTGACCGGAGCATTGAGCCTGTTCTTCACCCAATCCGTCGCCGTCGCGGTCACGATGGTGACCCTCGACCGGATCTTCGGCGCGGCGTTCTTCGACCCGCTCCTCGGCGGGGCGCCGGTGCTGTACCAGCACATCTTCTGGTTCTACTCGCACCCCGCCGTGTACGTGATGGTGCTGCCGTCGCTGGGTGTCATGCTCGAGATCCTGCCCGTGTTCAGCCGCAAGCCGCTGTTCGCCTACAAGTGGGCCGTCGGCGGGATCATCGGGATCAGCGTCCTCAGCGGGGTCGTGTGGGCCCACCACATGTTCACCGTCTCGGCGCTGTCGGACGCCAACGCCGGGTTCATGCTGTCCACCGAGGCGATCTCGGTACCGACCGGGCTCGTCTTCCTGTCGGCGATCGGGACGATCTGGCGGGGGAAGCTGTGGATGAAGGTGCCGATGCTGTTCGCCCTCGCCATGGTGTTCAACTTCCTCATCGGTGGTATCACCGGCGTGTTCCTCTCGGACATCCCCGCCGACTTCCAGCTCCAGGACACCTACTGGGTCGTCGCGCATTTCCACTACACGATCGTCGGCGCCGGCATCTTCGGCCTGTTCGCGGGCATCTACTACTGGTTCCCCAAGATCACCGGGCGCATGTTCGACGAGCGGCTCGCCAAGGTGCATTTCTGGATGATGTTCGTCGGCTTCAACGTCACGTTCCTCCCCATGTTCTGGCTCGGCTTGAACGGCATGAACCGGAGGATCGCCGACTATCAGCCCGACCTCGCACCCGTGAACCTGTTCGTGTCGCTGGCGGGGTTCTTCCTCGGCACGAGCTTCCTGGTGTTCCTATGGAACTTCGTCGTCTCATGGCGGAACGGTCCGCCGGCGGGATCGAACCCCTGGGGGGCGCGGACCCTCGAGTGGGTGACCACCTCGCCACCTCCGAAGTTGAACTTCGACGGCGAGCCCGAGGTTCTGGACGATCCCTACGACTTCGCCCCGGATGCTCCGCCCCACGCGGTGCTCAGGACGGGAGGGGAACGATGACCACCCACGCCGCCGCCCATCACCCGCCGTACGAGGATCTTCAGCGGTTCGGACTGCGCCTGTTCATCGCCTCAGAGGCGTTCCTGTTCGGGGTGATGTTCGCCGCCCGGTTCTATCTGCTCGGGTTCGACAAAGCCGAGGCCGTCAACGTGGTCCTCGGATTGGTACTGACCGGATTGTTGTTGGCGGCGACATGGTCGTCGCACCGCGCGGTGGCGGCTGCCGAAGCCGGGGACCGGGGAGCGATGCAAGGCCAACTGCTGTTGACGATGGCGCTCGGTGTCGGGTTCCTCGCGCTCGTCGTCGTCGAGTGGGGCGCCGGGTTCACCGAGTTCCCGATCTCCACGCCCTACGGGTCCATGTTCTACCTCATCACCGGAACCCACTCGCTCCACCTGCTCATCGGTCTGTTCGTGCTCGCCTCGTTGTTCCTCCAGGACCGGCGCGGGGCGTTGAGCGACGACAAGTTGTGGAAGCTCCGTGGCGGCGTGACCTACTGGCAGTTCGTCGATGTCGTCTGGCTGTTCGTGTTCGTGATCCTGTACGTCCTGTGAGGAGACCCCGATGAGCGCATCGTCCTATCGCAGCAAGCTCGGCATCGTCGGCATCGTCGTCGGCCTCGTGGCCGCCGCCTGTACGTCGGTCGGTGCGGCCGAACCGAACGACGCGGGCGAGGTGGTGGTCAGGATCGTCGACAACCGGTTCGAACCGTCGACGATCCGGGTCAAGGTCGGTCAGCGAGTTCGGTTCGTCATCGAGAACCAGGGGCGCCACACCCACGAGTTCATGGTGGGCCGCGAGCCGGTACCCGGCAGCGACTATCTGGAAGATGACGTGTGGACACCCTTCGAACAGGACTTCTGGGAGGGTATCGAGGTCGACATCTCCGGCACCGGGATGCCCATGGGGTTCCCCGGCGTCGAGATGGAGATGGACATGGGCGACGGCCAGATGCAGGACGGCCAGATGCAGGACGGTCAGATGCAGGACGGTCAGATGCAGGACGGTCAGATGCAGGACGGTCAGATGCAGGACGGTCAGATGCAGGACGGTCAGATGCAGGACGGCCAGATGGCCGGGGAAGGAGACCACGCCGAGGGTGACGGCGGGATGGACATGGGCGGCGGCGAAGAGGGCCACCACGGTGGCATGGTCATGCTCCAACCGGGCGACCCCAGCGGCGCCGAGCCCGGCCAGGTGTCCATCATCGAGTTCACCGTCCCCGCCGACAAGGTGGGCGTGTGGGGCATCGGATGCTTCCAAGAGGCCGGCCAGCATTACGAGGACGGGATGCGAGGCACCTTGATCGTCGAGGAAGCCTGAACCGCCTCGGCTCGACACCGACACACGAAGGGACGGTCCGCTCGGACCGTCCCTTCATGCTCCCTCGGAGGATCGTCAGGCCTCGCCGTCGTAGAACTGCTCCTCTTCGGTCGAGCCCTCAAGCGCCAGGGTCGACGAGAGCCCTCCCGTGATGGCTTGCGACACGCTGTCGAAGTACCCGGCGCCGACCTCCCGCTGATGTCGCGTCGCCGTGTACCCCTGCCTTTCCATCGCGAACTCGCGTTCTTGGAGCTGCACGTAGGCCGACATGTCGGCGGTGGCGTAACCCTTGGCCAGCTCGAACATCGACGCGTTCAACGCGTGGAACCCGGCCAGCGTGATGAACTGGAACCGATATCCCATCGAACCCAGTTCCTTCTGGAACTTGGCGATCGTCGTGTCGTCCAGATGGCGCTTCCAGTTGAACGACGGCGAGCAGTTGTACGCCAGCATCTTTCCCGGGTACTCGGCATGGATCGCCTCGGCGAATCGGGCTGCCTCGTCCAGGTCGGGCGTCGAGGTCTCGCACCAGATCAGGTCCGCGAACGGGGCGTACGCCAGACCTCGCGAGATCGCCGCCTCCATGCCGTTGCGCACCTCGTAGAAGCCCTCCGGGGTGCGATCACCGGTCACGAACCGGCGGTCCCGCTCGTCGACGTCCGACGTCAGCAACGTCGCCCCCAACGAGTCGGTGCGGGCGATCACGATCGTCGGGATCCCCATCACGTCGGCCGCCAACCGTGCCGCCTCGAGGGTGCGGACGTGCTGTTGGGTCGGCACGAGGACCTTGCCGCCCATGTGTCCGCACTTCTTCTCCGACGAGAGCTGATCCTCGAGATGTACCGCCGCGGCGCCGGCGGCGATGAAGGACTTGGTCAACTCGAACACGTTCAATGGGCCCCCGAAGCCGGACTCGGCATCGGCCACGATCGGCACCATCCAGTCGCGCCTCGCGTCCCCCTCGGCCCACTCGATCTGGTCCTGACGCTTCAAGGCGTTGTTGATGCGCCGGGTCAACGCCGGTCCCGAGTTGATCGGGTACAGGGACTGGTCGGGGTAGACCTCTTCGGCCAGGTTGGCGTCGGCGGCGACCTGCCATCCCGACAGGTAGATCGCCTCCAGTCCTGCTTTCACCATCTGCACCGCCTGGCCGCCCGTCATCGCCCCCAGGGCGTGGACGTAGTCCTTGGAGGTGAGCAGCTCCCAGAGCCGCTCGGCGCCGTGGCGGGCGATCGTGTGCTCCTCGACGAAGGAGCCCTGGAGCCGGACCACCTCCTCGGCGGTGTGGCGCCGCTCGATGCCCTTCCACCGCGGGTTGGATTCCCAGTCCCGGCGGATCTCCTCCGCGCGTCGTCGGATCGCTTCCTGATTGGTCATCGGGTCACTCCTTCTCGAGGATCTCGTAGGCGGGCAGGGTCAGGAACTCGGGGAACTCGTCGGCCAAGGCGACCGTCTCGAACAGCTCGCGGGCCGTGGGGAAGCGAGCCTCGGTGAACGCAGCGTCGCCGATCTGGTCGCGGACCCGGCCGGACTCCTCGTCGGCGATCTTGCGCACGAACCCGTCGGTGATCTCGTCACCTTCGACGGTGTGGGCATGGTGGCGAACCCACTGCCACACCTGCGAGCGGGAGATCTCGGCCGTGGCGGCGTCCTCCATCAGGTTGTAGATGGCCGCGGCGCCGTTGCCACTCAACCACGACGCCAGGTACCGGATCGCCACGTCGACGTTCAGCCGTACCCCCGCCTCGGTGATGGTGCCGCCCGGCACCGAGAACGCGAGGAGGTCGGAACGTCCGACGCGGACGTCGTCGCGGAGCCGATCGACCTGGTGGGGCCGCTCGCCGAGCACCTCGGTGAAGACCTCCGCTGCCAGGGGCACGAGGTCGGGGTGGGCTACCCAGGTGCCGTCGAATCCCGCTCGCGATTCGCGTTCCTTGTCCTCTCGGACCTTGGCGAAGGCCCGCCGGTTGACCTCCTCGTCTCGCCGGGATGGGATGAACGCCGCCATCCCGCCGATGGCGTGGGCTTTGCGTCGGTGACACGTGGCCACCAGCAGCTCGCTGTACGCATGCATGAAGGGCACCGCCATGGTGATCTGGCTCCGGTCCGGGAACGTCAGGTCCTCCCGGTTCCGGAACTTCTTGATGATCGAGAAGATGTAGTCCCACCGTCCCGCGTTCAGGCCCGCGGAGTGCTCGCGCAGTTCGTAGAGGATCTCCTCCATCTCGAAGGCGGCCAGGATCGTCTCGATGAGGACCGTCGCCTTGATCGTCCCGCGGGGGATCCCGAGGGTGTCCTGGGCGAAGACGAAGACGTCGTTCCACAGGCGCGCCTCGAGGTGGCTCTCGAGCTTGGGAAGGTAGAAGTAGGGTCCCGAACCGCGGGCGATGAGCTCGTGGGCGTTGTGGAACACGTAGAGGCCGAAGTCGAACAGGCTGGCCGACACGACCTCGTCGTCGACGGTGACATGTCGTTCGGGGAGGTGCCACCCTCGGGGCCGGACCATGAGGGTCGCGGTGTCGTCGGCGAGGCGGTACTCCTTGCCGTCGGGGGAGGTGAACTCGATGCGTCGGCGGACCGCGTCGACCAGGTTCACCTGTCCGCCGACCATGTTGAGCCAGGTGGGGGAGTTGGAGTCCTCCAGGTCGGCCATGAACACCTTCGCCCCCGAGTTGAGGGCGTTGATCATCATCTTGCGGTCGGTGGGGCCGGTGATCTCGCAGCGGCGGTCCTGGAGGTCGTGGGGCGGCGGAGACACCGCCCAGTCGCCCGCACGGACCGTTGCGGTCTCGGGGAGGAAGTCGGGGTCCTCGCCTGCGTCGATGCGGAGCTGGCGGGACGCGCGTTCGGCCAGGAGCCGTCGACGGATCGGATCGAAGCGACGGTGGAGCTCGGCGACGAAGGCGAGGGCGTCGTCGGTGAGGATCTCGTCGAAGCGGTCGTGCATCGGTCCGAGGACCACGATTCCGTCGGTCATGGATCATCCTTCCGAGGGGAGATGTCCTCAATCTTCGCGAAGATCGGGGAATCCGCAAGGTCAGGACGACGAAAGATCGCTTGTTCTTTCGTTCTGTCGACGGTAGGGTCGCTCTTGATGGCGCTCGACCCCCTCGTGTTCGGCCGCCGGGTCCGGCACTACCGGAAGACCCGCGGCATGACCCTCGACGACCTCGGAACGAAGGTCGGACGACCCGCCCCGTACCTGTCGATGCTCGAGAACGGGAAGAAGGAACCCCGGCTCGGGCTCATCAACGACCTCGCCGAAGCCCTCGACGTGACCCCCGCCGACCTCCTCGACCCCGAAGCGCCCACCCGGCGCGCTCAGCTCGAGGTACGGCTCGAGCAGATCCAGCGGGACCAGGCGTACCGGCAGCTGGCCCTGCCCTACCTCAAGCCTTCGACGCGGATCCCCGACGTGGCGCTCGAGCACATCGTGCGCCTCTACGACGAGCTGCGCGGCCGGGACGGGGCGGTGGCCTTCACCAGGGACGAGGCCCGTGCCGCGAACGCCGAGCTGCGGGCCGAGATGAAACGACGCGGCAACTACTTCGGCGAGATCGAACGGATCGCCGCCTCGGTGGTCGAGGCCATCGACTACCAGGCCACCGGAGCCATGTCCAAGGGCGACCTCAACGCCCTCGCCGCGCACCTCGGGTTCCGGCTCGTGCGCACCGTCGACCTCCCGCCGTCGGCTCGAGCCGTCGCCGACCTGAAGAACCACATCATCTACGTTCCCGGCCGCGATCATCTCGACCCGGCCCGGGCCCGCACCGTCGTGCTGCAGACCCTCGGCCACTTCGCCCTCGACCACGGCGAACCGTCGACGTTCGCCGAGTTCCTCCGTCAACGCGTCGAGTCGAACTACTTCGCCGGTGCGGTGCTCGTCCCCGAGGTCGCCGCGGTCCCGTTCCTCCGGGCGGCCAAGGCCGACCGCAACCTGTCGGTGGAGGACATCAAGGACCGGTTCTTCGTCTCCTACGAGATGGCCGCCCATCGGTTCACCAACCTCGCCACCGAGCACCTCGGCCTGACCACCCATTTCGTGCGTTCCGACGAGCAAGGGATCATCTGGAAGGCCTACGAGAACAACGACGTCCCGTTCCCCGCCAACAGTGTCGGTGCCATCGAGGGCCAGCGCCTCTGTCGCGAGTGGGGCACCCGCCAGGCCTTCCGCTCCGAGGCCCGCTACGCCATCCACTACCAGTACACCGACACGACCCGAGGCACCTTCTGGTGCGCCACGTTCGTGGAGGAGGACCGCCACCCCCCGGCGGCGATCACCACCGGAGTGCGGTTCGAGGACGCCCGTTGGTTCCGAGGCTGGGACACCGACCGACACTCCGTGTCGCGATGCCCCGACGGGCCCTGCTGCCGGCGTCCACCCGACGACCTCGCCGCCCGCTGGGACGGGTTGGCCTGGCCGTCGGTCCGCCCCAACAGCCACGTCCTGGCCGCCATGCCCGTCGAGACGATCCCCGGCGTCGACATGATCGACATCCTCGAGTTCCTCGAGGGCCACGACGGGACCTGAGCGGCGGCGGGAGCGGACGGCTTCCGGTATCGTCGCCCGATGCCGCACGAGGGGTACTTCACCGCACCGCTGGCCCGCGTCGATCCGGCGGTCGCCGCCTCCCTCCACGGTGAGCTCCGCCGTCAGCAGGACCAGATCGAGCTCATCGCGTCGGAGAACCTCGTCTCGAAGGCGACGCTGGAAGCCATGGGATCGGTCATCGTCAACAAGACGGTGGAGGGCTACCCGGGGAAGCGCTACTACGGCGGCGCCGAGTTCGCCGACGCCGTCGAACGGCTCGCCATCGAACGGGCCATGGAGCTCTTCGGCGCCGCCCACGCCAACGTGCAGCCTCACTCCGGCAGCCAGGCGAACCTCGCCGTGTTCGCTGCGTTCTTGGACCCCTCGGATCCGATCCTGGCGATGGATCTGTCGATGGGCGGGCATCTGTCCCACGGTTCCCCGGTCAACATCTCGGGGCGTTGGATGGATGCCCACCACTACGGCGTCGACCCCCACTCGGGCCGCATCGACCTGGACGCGGTCGCCGCCCGAGCACGGCAGGTGCGCCCCAAGCTCATCATCTGTGGGGGATCGGCCTATCCGCGCTCCATCGACTTCTCCGGGTTCCGAGCCGTCGCCGACGAGGTCGGCGCGGTCCTGGTTGCCGACATCGCTCACGTCGCCGGCCTCGTGGCGACCGGCCTGCATCCGGACCCCATCCCTCACGCCCACGTCGTGACCACGACCACCTACAAGAACCTCAGGGGAGTGCGCGGCGGCCTGATCCTGACCGGTGACCCCGACCTCGCCCGGCCGATCGACTCGGCCGTCTTCCCCGGCGTCCAAGGCAGCGTCATCCTCAACGCGGTGGCGGCCAAGGCGGTATGCCTCGGCGAGGCCCTCCGTCCCGAGTTCGCCGACTGGGCGGCAGCCGTGCTCACCAACGCTCGCGCCATGGCGGAGGTTCTCGTCGAACGCGGTTTCGCCGTCGTGACCGGGGGCACGGACACCCCCATCGTCCTCGTCGACCTCACCGACGCTGGGCTCACGGGCTCGGCCGCGCAACGGGTCCTCGAGGACGCCGGACTGACGGTCAACAAGAACACGGTCCCCGGCGAGACGCGTCCGCCGTGGGTCGCTTCCGGGATCCGCCTGGGCTCGTCGGCGGGGACGACCCGGGGGTTCGGTGAGGAGGAGTTCCGGACGATCGCCGAGCTCATCGCCGACGTGCTCACCGCCGCCGCGGCTCGGGAGGCGACCGCGGTCGTCGATGTGACCCGCCGGGCGGTCACCGACCTGTGCCGGCGCTTCCCGATCTACCCGGCGCCGTGATCCCGAGCCCGCCCCACCACCGCCGTTCTCCACGAACCCTGGGTTGGTAACCCCCCTTTTGGGGTGTGGTGAACCCTGGGTTGGTGAGCCCCCTTTTGGGGTGTGGTGAACCCTGGGTTGGCGGATCGGGGTCAGGGGTCGGGAGGGGAGAGGGCGGCGGTCCAGTCCCAGGCGAAGGCGGCGAAGCCCCCGCCGGTATGCCAGAACACCACGTCGTCGCCGGAGCCGAACCGCCCCCGACGGATCTCCTCACGCAGACCGAACAGGGCCTTCCCCGTATAGGTCGGATCGAACAGCAGGCCGGTGAGACGCGTCGCCTCGACGATGCAGGCCAGCTCCTCCGCAGACGCCGCTCCGTAGCCGTCGCCGACATAGGCGTCGGTCGACTCCCAGCCGGTCTCGGGCTCGGTGCCGCCACTCATCGCCGCCGCATCGGCCAGGATCGAGCGGATGCGACGGTCCAGCTCGGAGGCGGGATCGCCCACCGAGCAGGCGACGACCGGGACCGTCAGGCCGAGCCGGTCCGCTCCCCACACCATCCCCGCAGTGGTGCCTCCCGAAGAGGCGGCGTGCCACAAGGCCGCCGGGGTCGAGCCGGCGGGGAGCTGCGTCGCGACCTCCTCCATCGCGTCGACGAACCCCCACATGCCGACGGCATCGGATGCCCCCTCCGGGATCACCCACGCGTGCCCCTCGGCGGTCGCGGCCGACGCCATCACCTCGTCGCGTCGTTCGTAGGCGGTCGGATCGATGAACCGGCACTCGGCTCCGGCGAGGAGCTGGAGGAGATGGTTGCCCTCGCGGGCGTCGGGCGGCTGCCCGTCGGAAGTGCGGAGGTAGAGGATGCAGCGCAACCCGACACGGGCACAGGCGATCGCCGTCGCCCGGCAGTGGTTGGACTGCACGGCCCCGCAGGTGATGATCGTCCTGGCGCCCTCGGCCAGTGCCCCGGCGAGGTGATGATCCAGCTTGCGGACCTTGTTCCCAGAGAGGCCGAACCCGGTGAGGTCGTCTCGCTTGACCCAGATCCGCGGGCCTCCCCATGCTTCGGACAGCCGGTCGAACGGCTCCAGCGGTGTCGGGAGGCGAGCGAGGGCGACAGAAGGCGGCATCGGATCCACGGTGAGACGTTAGGCCGGCGCGGTCGGCCGTGCGTCGATCCGGAGGGATCTCGCAGCGGCGAGAATGCCGTCGTGACCGTCGCACCACCCTTCCGCCGTCGAGCCATCTTCGCCTCGTTGCTGTTCGCCGCCATGGCCGTGGCGACCTTCGGTGCGGCGTCCCTCGGGATCCTGGCCACCTTCATCATCGACGACCTCGGCATCAGCCGAGCGCAGCTCGGGTTCGTCATCGCGGTGAACGCCGTGTTCGGGGCGGCGTTCTCCCCGCTGGCCGGCCGGATCGCGGACCGGATCGGTGCCAAGGGCGCCTTCATCGGTGTCTTCGTCCTGTCGGGCGCCACGTTCCTGGCGTTCGGTCTCGCACCGTCGTTCCTGATCCTCGCCGCAGGCGGCCTCTTCGGCGCCATGGCCCAGGCCTCGTCCAACCCGGCCACCAACAAGCTCATCGCCGAAGCCCTCCCCCCGGGTGAACGGGGCGTCGTCACCGGCGTCAAACAGTCGGGCGTTCAAGCAGGGATCTTCCTCGGTGGGCTCTCGGCACCATCGTTGGCGATCGCCCTGGGCTGGCGGGGGGCGTACCTGGCGATCGCCGCGGTGCCGATGGTCCTGGCCCTCGTCGCTTGGTGGCTCGCGCCCGCATCCCGGCGCCACGATCGCAGCGGTGGCGACGAGCGCCGTGGGCCACTGCCGGCGGCGATCCGCTGGCTGGCGGTCTATGGCTTCCTCCTCGGCTTCGCCGGCGCGGTGACCTTCTTCGTCCCGCTCTACGTCGAAGAGGCTCTCGGGTTCGATCCCCGCCTCGGCGGTCTCGTCGCTGCCGTCATGGGGCTCATCGCCGTCGTGGGTCGGATCTGGTGGAGCCGCCATGCCGAAGCCGCCGACGCCGTGCTGAGGTCCCTGGCGACCATGGCGATCCTGTCCGCCCTGTCGGCCGGTGCCTTCTGGGCCGGGTCGGAGCTGCAGGCCCTCGTCTGGCTCGGGGCCGTGCTGACCGCAGTCGGCAGCTCGTCGTGGAACAGCGTCGGGATGGTCGCGGTGATGGCCGCTACGACGCCCTCGTCGACGGGGCGCGCGTCGGGCGTCGTGCTGTTCGGTTTCCTCGCCGGGCTCGGGATCGGACCGCCGATCTTCGGCGCGTTGGTGGATCGCACCGGCTCGTACACGCCGATGTGGGTGGTCTCGGGCGTCGCCGCGCTCGGCGCGTTCATGGTGATCGTCGCCTGGCGGCGCGATCAGCCGGCCGACCGTTCGGCGACGAGGCGATAGATCGTCCCTTCCAGGTTCGCGATCAGTACCTCCCCGGATCCGTCCGTTCCGAACGTCGTGATGTTGCCGAGATCACCGAGGTCGGACCGCCAATGGCGGACCGAACCGAGGCTCCCGGTGGCCCGCAGGGGAGCGCTGCGGACCCATCCGACGCAGAAATCGCCGTAGAAGTAGTGCCCTTGGAGCTCCGGGATCGCAGCGCCTCGGTACACGGGTCCGCCGATCAACGCGCACAGCCCCTCATGGGCGAGCGGCAACGTGGGCTCGATCAGGCCGGTCGGGTCGCAGCCGGTACCGTCGAAGCACTCCGGCCCCTCCATGATGGGCCAGCCGAAGTTGGCTCCCGCCTCGTCGATGTCGACGACGTCGATCTCCTCCCACGCGTACTGGCCCACGTCGGCGATGACGAGCAGACCCCCGTCGCGGTCGAAGGTGAACCGCCACGGGTTCCTGAGGCCGTAGGCCCATATCTCGGGGCGGACGCCTGGGGTGTCGACGAAGGGATTGTCCGGAGGGATCGCGTACGGAGACCCGGAGTCGACGTCGATCCGCACGATCGCCCCGAGCAGCGTGGAACGATCCTGACCGTTGCCGTACTTGTCGCCGATGCCGCCGCCGTCGCCGAGGGAGACCCACAGGTAGCCATCCGGGCCGAAGCGGATCCCGCCGCCCTGGTGGTACTGGTGGGGTTGCGGAACGGTGAGGATCTCCTGGCGGGTTCGTCGATTGACGGCGTCGCGGTCGGCACGCATCGCCACCACATGCAGATCCCCGGCCGTGTCGGTGAACGTGACGTAGACCCGGGGGTCGGCGGGGAACCGTGGGTGGAACGCCAGTCCCAACATGCCCTGCTCGGCCCCGTCGTCACCGACCTCGCCGCGCAGGTCCAGGAACGGTTCGACGGCGACGTTGCCGTCACCGTCGATGACCAGGATGCGCCCCTCCTTGAGCACCGCGTAGATCCGATCGTCGCCGGGCACCGCCACCAGGTCGGTGACGGCACCGAGTTCGGCGGCGACGGTCTCGGCGGCGAGGCCCACGAACCGACCCGGCGGCGGGTCGGGCGCAGCCGTCGACGTGGTCGTCGGGACGGTGGTCGTTCCCGGGCCGATCCGGGGCCCGGCCGAGCAGGCCGCCGCCACGAACGCGAGCATCATGAAGATGGACAGTCGCCGCATCTGGAGCAGGCTACGGCTGCATGGTCGCTAGGCGGGTCCGGGTCGTGGCACAATCGATCCCATGGAGATCTTCGATCGCGACGGCACGGCACTGGCCTATCGGCAGCTCGGAACCGGACCCGTCGCCGTGTTCGTGCACGGGTTCCCCCTCGACTCGACGATGTGGCTCGAGCAGCTCGAGCTCCTCCGCGACCGGCGTCGGTGCGTCGCTGTCGACCTGCGCGGATTCGGCTCCTCCGACGCGGTCGCCGAACCGGTCCTGGCGATGGAACAGCATGCCGAGGACGTCGCCGCGTTGAGCGACCATCTGGGGGCCGAGCGCATCGATCTGGTCGGTCTGTCGATGGGCGGCTACGTGGCCTTGGCCTTCGCCGAGCTGTTCCCTCAGCGGCTCCGCACCCTCGCCCTGATCGACACGCGGGCAGCCGCCGACAGTGAGGGGACGCGGGCCGGCAGGGACATGATGGCCGTTCGGGTGACCGTACAGGGGCGGGGCCCGCTGGCCGTCGAGATGACCGAGGCCCTGCTGGGTCCGACCGCGTCGCTGCACATCAAGGCGCGCATGCGCACCATGGTCGAAGGGACCAGGGTGGAGACGATCGTCGCCGCGCTCGAGGGCATGAAGCAACGTCCGGCCCGGTTCGACGTGCTGTCACGCCTCTCGATCCCCGTCGGCGTCGTCGTCGGCGAGGACGACACGGCCACTCCGGTGTCGGAGGCCGAGGAGATGGTCGATGCGGCTCTGGCCGCCACGTTGACGATCGTCGAAGCTGCCGGGCACATGACCCCGATGGAGAACCCGACCGCGGTCGCCGACGCGCTCGCACGGCTCTGGGCCCAAGCCGGCCACGAAGGGTCGCCATCGGACGGCTAACGTGTCGCCGTCGGATGGGAGGAAGGTGACCGTGTCGGCAGAGGCTGTCGCCGGGTACGCAGGGATCGACGACCGCGAGTACCGCAAGCGTATCCGAGCATGGGCGCTGTACGACTGGGCCAACTCGGCGTTCGCCACCACGATCCTCGCCGCGGTCCTCCCCGTCTACTACTCCCAGGTGGCGGGCCGCACCCTCGCCAGCCCGGCCCAGGCAACGGCCTACTGGTCGGCGACGCTATCGATCAGCCTGTTCCTCGTCGCCGTCCTGTCGCCCATCCTCGGGACGATCTCGGACATCAAACGCGGGAAGAAGAAGTTCCTCGCCTTCTCGATCCTGATCGGCAGCGCGGGGACCGCCCTCCTGGTCTTCGTCGGAACCGGTGACTGGCTGCTCGCATCCGTCTTCTTCGTCATCGCCCGCTTCGGGTTCGCCGCGGGGAACGTGTTCTACGACGCGCTCCTGCCCCACGTCGCCCGGCCCGAGGACCAGGACAGGGTCTCGACCTTCGGCTACGCCCTGGGTTACCTCGGAGGCGGGATCCTCCTGGCCGTCAACATCGCGATGATCTTCGTGCTCGGCAGCGACCTCGGGACGAGGCTGTCGTTCGTGTCGGTGGCGTTGTGGTGGTTGGTGTTCTCCATCCCGATCCTGCGGCGTGTTCCCGAACCTCCCGCCAAGGTCGCCACCGGTGCTGGCATCGTGTCGATGACCTTCGGGCGGCTCAAAGAGACCTTCCGGCATCTCCGCCAGTACCGAGAGCTCCTCAAGTTCCTGGTCGCGTTCCTCATCTACAACGACGGGATCGGGACGATCATCGGTGTCGCAGCGATCTACGGCGCGGAGCTGGGCTTCGGCGCCATCGAGCTGATCGCCGCGATCCTCCTGGTCCAGTTCGTCGGGATCCCCTTCTCGGTCATCTTCGGCCGGATCCCCTCATCCGACGAGCCCCGACGCGCGGTGTTCCTCGCCTTCGTCCTGTTCAACCTCGTCATGTTGCCGCTGGTCGGGATCGGGGCGCGGTTCCTCCTGCCCGCCGACGTCGCCGGAACGGCGCCGCAGCCGTACGAGGCGACGGCAGCGTCGGTCGGAGAGGGGGACTACGAGGCGGGGGAGGGCGCGGTGGTCCTGGACGGGACGTGGGAGATCCGACCTGCCGATGCGCTCGCGGGCACCACCCATCCCTACGCGTACACCGACGAGGTCGGGGCCCGTTACGAGCTGGCCTTCAACGGCGGCCGCGCCGTCGTGAGGTACGCGGAAGGTCCCGACCGGTCCCGCTGGCAGGTGCTGATCGACGGTGAGCCGGTCAGTGACGGCGACGAGCCACTCGTCGTCGATGGATACAACCCGACGGAACGGTTCGATGTCGAGCTCGAGATCGAAGCGCCCGAGCCGGGCGAACACGTCCTGACGCTCGTCAACACCGCCGACCGTCACCCGGCCTCGAGCGGAACCGTCATGGCGGTCGGCCCGACCTCGGTGCTACCACCCGCACGACCGTCGTCGTTGCCGACGATCCTGGCTTTGCTGTTCGTCGTCGAGGTCGTGGGACTCGCCGTCGCGTTCGCGCTCGGCAACGTCCTGTTCTCGCGGCTCGCGACGACCATGACCACCAAACGGACGATCATCTTGGCGCTCACCGTCTACGCGGCGATCGCGGTGTGGGGGTTCTTCCTCGACACCGTCGTCGAGTTCTGGTTCCTCGCCTTCATGGTGGCCGTCGTGCAAGGTGGATCCCAGGCCCTGTCCCGCAGCCTGTACGCGACCCTGTCCCCGACCTCGGAGTCCGGGGAGTTCTTCGGGTTCTTCTCGGTCATGTCGAAGTTCTCGGCCATCGTCGGACCGCTCGTGTTCGCCGCCACCGTCACGATCTTCGGATCGAGCCGACCGGCCATCTTGAGCATCATCGTGTTCTTCATCGTCGGCATCGTCCTGTTGAACCGGGTCGACGTCGAGCATGGCCGCCAGGTCGCCATCGATGCCGACGTGGAGGCGGCCGAAGCCGGAGCGATCGAACGGGACTGACGTCCGTGCGGCGACCGCCGGGGAGGGACGCCGCCCGTAGACTCGCCCGATGGTCGATGCCGTCGCCCCGCTGAAGGTCCCCCGGTTCCGCGCCCTGTGGACGTCCGCGGTGTTCTCCAACGTCGGGTCGTTCCTCCAGTCGGTCGCCGCCTCGTGGCTGATGCTCGAGCTCACCGGGTCGGCGACGTGGGTGGGGCTCATGGCTGCCGCGGCGACGCTCCCGCTGCTGTTCCTGGCGCTCATCGCGGGGGCGGTTGCCGACATCTTCGACCGCCGCAAGGTCCTCCTCGCTGCACAGACGACGATGGGGGCGGCGTCGGCGTCGATGGCGCTCCTCACCGCCGTCGGCCGGATCACGCCCGAGTTGCTCCTCGGGCTCGGGTTGCTCCTCGGCGTGGGGCTGGCGTTCAACCTTCCCGCGTGGCAGGCAACGGTGCCCGATCTGGTTCCCCGAGGGATGGTGGCCTCGGCGGTGGCGCTCAATTCGGTCGCGTTCAACGTGGCCAGGGCGATCGGTCCCGCCATCGGTGGTGCCCTCATCGTGACCACCGGGCCGGCGGTGCCGTTCGCGGTGAACGCGGTGTCGTATCTGGGGGTGATCGTGGTGCTGGCCGTCCTGGCCCGGCGGATGCCGACGCCCGACCGGGTGGAGACCTCCATGATCTCGGCCATCGGGAACGGGATCCGTTTCGCTCGCTACACGCCGGCGTTCCGACGGCTCCTCGGTTTGGCCGCCCTCTTCGCGTTGACGTCCGCGGTCGTCCAGGCGGTGCTTCCCAACCGAACGGAGGAACTGGGAGGAGGAGCGGCCGCCTTCGGGTTCCTGCTCGGGGCGATGGGTGTGGGCGCCCTCGCGGGCGCGTTCAGCCGCGGTCCGGTCACGTCACGTCTGGGGCGTCGATCGATCCCGGTGACCGTCGCCGGCTTCGGCGGCGCCGGCGTCCTCCTCGGTGTCGCGCCGTCGTTGTGGGTGGCGGTCGTGGCGCTCCTGATCGCCGGCACGTTCTGGGTGTGGACGCTCGCCAACCTCAACGCCACCGCCCAACTCATGTCCCCCGAGTGGGTGCGGGGACGGTCGATGGGCCTCTACACGTTGGCGTTCGTCGGGTTCCTGCCGGTCGGCTCGATCGTGGCCGGCGTCGTGGCCGATCGGATCGGGGCGGGGGGCGCCGAGATCGTCCTGTCGGCCGGTGCCGTGCTCCTCGGCGCGGCGGCGCCCCTCCTGCGGATCCCGGCTCTCGGCGAGGTCCGGGCCCCCGAGTTCACCCGACCCAGGGTCGTCCCTGAGCACGTCGTCACCGAAGGAGGCCCGGTCCTGGTCATGAACACCTGGAGGGTCGATCGCGATCGGCTGGCCGAGTTCTTGGAACGGATGCAGGATGTTCGGCTCATCCGCTTACGGACGGGCGCGTACCGCTGGCGTCTGTATCGCAACGCCGCCGATCCGCACGAGCTCACCGAAGTGTTCCTGGTGACGTCGTGGGAAGAGCACCTCGCACAACATGCCCGCATCGACGACGACGCTGCGGCGATCCTGCGAGACACCCGACGGTTCGACCGCGCCGGCGCACCGTCGACGGTCCATCTGGTCGCGATCGACATCGAACATCCCGAGGATTGGGATCGCCTCGCGGAGGAGCATCGCAGGTTCCACGAATCGGACGGTTCGATCCCGATGTGACCCCCATCGCGTGGCGGTCGAGCCGCGTGGGCGTGGCCTCCGTCGCTTCGGTGCGAACCTCGGTAGCGTTGCCTGCCATGGGGACGTTCCGCTCTCGCCTGGTGCTGGCCGGTACGGCCGTCTTGGCCGCGGCGTGCACCAGCGCGCCCGACACGCCGATCGTCACGACCATGGCGCCCCGCCCCACCACCACGACGGAGGCGACGACCGCGACGCCATCGGTCACCGAGCCGGAACCCCCGACCACCGTGTCCACCCCGCCCACGACCGCCCCGGTCGACGGGTTGGCCCTCGTGTGGGAAGAGGTGCACTCGGGGTTCGCCCAGCCTGTCTTCGTCGCCGGGTACCCCGCCGGGGATGGTGTCGACGTCTCGGCGGACGCGCTGGTCGTCGTCGACCAGCCAGGGCGACTGTGGCTCGTCGACGGGGACGATCCCGAGGTCCTCCTCGACCTCCGCGACGAGGTCCGGTTCGGCGGTGAGCAGGGGCTGTTGGGATTGGCCTTCGCCCCGGACTTCCCTGCCGATCCGCGGCTGTTCGTCGACTACGTCGATCGGACCGGGGCCACACGGATCGTCGAGTTCCAGATCGCCTCGGGAGGGCGCACCGTGCAGAAGGGAACGGCTCGGACGGTGCTCGGGATCGACCAACCCGCATCGAACCACAACGGGGGGATGATCGCCTTCGGTCCCGACGGCTACCTGTGGATCGGGATGGGCGACGGTGGCGGCGCCGACGACCGGTTCGGGAACGGACAGGATCCACACACCCTGCTCGGAGCGATGCTCAGGATCGACGTCTCCCGTGACGCTCCCGACCCTTACGGCATCCCTCCCGACAATCCGTACGTCGGCGGCGGTGGAGCGCCCGAGGTGTTCGCCACGGGGCTGCGGAACCCGTGGCGGTGGTCGTTCGACGGGGCGGACCTGTGGATCGGCGATGTCGGCCAGAACGAGGTGGAGGAGGTCGACGTGCTGCGTGGTGCCCCGGCGCGGGGTGGCGTCGATCTCGGATGGCCCGTGTGGGAGGGTGACCGGTGTTTCGCCGGGCCCTGCGACGATCCTTCGCCGTTCGTGTTCCCCGTCGTCACCTATGGCCACGACGAGGGGTGCTCCATCACCGGAGGGTCGGTGTACCGGGGTGCTGAGATCCCGGCGTTGGACGGCCACTACTTCTTCGCCGATTTCTGTTCCGGCATCGTGCGGTCGATCGCTCCCGACGGCGTCGTCCACGACTGGACGGATCGGGTCGGACCCATCGAAGGGGTCACGTCGTTCGGGGTCGACAACGCCGGTGAGCTCTACGTGACGCTCATCGACGGCCGCATCATGAGGTTGCGGCGTGGTTGACGTCCTGGTCGTCGGGTCGGTGAACCAGGATGTCGTCGTGCGCGTCCCCCGCCATCCCGGTCCGGGAGAGACGGTGCTCGGGTCGGGGATGGCCATGTTCGACGGAGGGAAGGGAGCGAACCAGGCGGTGGCCGCGGCTCGACTCGGTGCCCAGGTGGCGTTCGTCGGTCGGGTCGGCGCGGACGAGGCGGGAGCGGTCCTCCTCGCCGGCTTGGCATCCGAAGGGGTCGACACCCGCTGGGTGGCCGTCGACGGCGCCGTCCCCTCCGGGATGGCGATGATCACGGTCGACGCCTCCGGCGAGAACTCCATCGTCGTGGTTCCGGGAGCCAACCACGCGCTCGACACCCGAGACGTCGAACGGGCCCGTGACGCGCTCGCCCATGCCGCGGTGACGATGCTGCAGCTCGAGGTTCCGCTCGAGGCGGTCGCTCGCGCCGCCGAGCTCGCCGCCGGGATCGTCGTCCTGAACCCGGCCCCTGCCCGGTCGCTTCCTTCCGGGCTGCTGGGATCGGTCGACGTCCTGGTTCCCAACGAGCATGAGCTGGAGGTCCTGGTGGGTTCGGGCGATCCGGAGGCGGCCAGGGAGCTGGACGTCCAGACGGTGGTCGTCACCCTCGGTGCGGACGGCGCGGTGATCGTCACCGCCGACGAGCTGCTGGCGGTCCCGGCTCCCCCGGTCGATGCGGTCGACACGACCGGGGCGGGGGATGCCTTCTGCGGGGCGCTCGCCTGGGCCCTGTCGCAGGGGCGTGCCATCGAGGACGCCGTCGAGGTCGCCGTGGAGGTGGGTGCCGCGGCGACGACCGCGCGAGGCGCCCGCGGAGGTGTACCGCCTCGTCGATGACGAGCCGGTTCGGGAGCCGCCGCCGAGGCGGTAGCCTGCCGCAGCCATGCCACGTCGCATCATCATCGACACGGACCCGGGCCAGGACGACGCCGTCGCCATCCTCCTGGCCCTGGCGTCACCGGAGCTCGAGGTGATGGCGATCACGACGGTGGCGGGTAACGTCCCGCAGCCGCTCGTGACCGACAACGCCCTCAAGATCGTCGAGTTGGCGGGCCGAGGCCACGTGCCGGTCCATCGCGGTTGCGAGCGCCCGCTGCTGCGGCCGTTGTACACCGCCGAGTACGTCCACGGACCGAGCGGTATCGACGGGGCCGATCTCCCCGACGCTTCGTGGCCGCCGTCGCCGGGCCACGGCGTCGACGTCATCGTCGAGGCCTGTATGGCGTCGGTGGACGATCCGATCACGCTCTGTCCGATCGGTCCGCTGACGAACGTGGCGACCGCCCTCGTCAAGCAGCCCGCCATCGTCGCGGGCATCGCCGAGATCGTGTTGATGGGCGGCGGGTTCTTCGAAGGCGGGAACACCACCCCGACCGCTGAGTTCAACATCTACGTCGATCCTCACGCCGCGGCGATCGTGTTCGACGCCGGGGTGCCGATCACGATGATGCCCCTCGACGTGACCCACCAGGCGCTGGTGACGCCCGAACACATCGGTCGGTTCCGCGACCTCCGCACACCCGTCGGGGACGCGGTGGCGGGGATGCTCGGTTTCTACGAGCGCCACGACGTCGAGAAGTACGGGATCGGCGGCGCTCCGTTGCACGATCCGTGTGTGATCGCCTACCTGATCGAGCCGGATCTGTTCTCGGGTCGGCGCTGCCACGTCGCCGTGGAGACCGCATCGGAGCTGACGATGGGCATGACCGTGGTCGACTGGTGGGCCGTCGGCGATCGTGAACCCAACGCCCTGGTCATGAACGAGGTCGACGCAGATCGGTTCCTGGACCTGGTGGTGGAGCGCCTGGCGACCCTGTAGACAGGGCGACCGCGCCGTCTGCGACGTCCCGGCGCCATGCGATCAGGACCGTGCCCAGTCCGATCGCCACCAGGATCGCGGCGACCGCGACCGCCCCATGGAGGCCGGTGACGAGTGCCGTGGGCGGTGCGTTCGCCGCGGGTGTCCCTCCGGCGGCCCTGGTGGCGATCGTGGCCCAGACGGTGCCGAGCACCGCGACACCGGTCATCGATCCGCTCAGCCTGGTGACCGTCAGGGCACCGGAGACGACACCGAGGCGCTCGCGGGGCGACTCGCCGAGCACGGCGGCGTTGTTCGGCGATTGGAACACGCCGATCCCGACGCCGATGACCAGGCCGGTGGCGACGAACGTCGCGACGGACGTGCCGGTGTTCAACGTGACGAACGCGCCGCAGAGACCGGCGAGGAGGATCGTCAGACCTGCGGCGCGGACCGGTCGGGTCCCGAGCCGGTCCGACAGTGCTCCGGCGACGGGGGAGACGATCCCGAGGCTGGCGGGGATGGCCGCGAGGAGCAGCCCGACGTTCCTGGGCCCGTAGCCGAGGGCGTCGGTCAGGTAGAACGGGAGGATCAGCAGCAACCCGGAGACGGCGACGAAGACGGTGAAGGCGGCGACGAGCCCGGCGGTGACGGTCCGGATCTTGAACAAGGCGAGATCCAGCATCGGGTCGTCGACGATCCGTTCGAGCGAGACGAACGCGATGAGCCCGACCGCGGCGAGGACGAAGCCGCCGACGACCCCAGGATGGCCGAACCCCACGTCTTGGCCGACCGTGAGCGACGACAGGAAGGCGGCGGTCGTCACGAAGAAGGCGACGGCGCCGGCGAAGTCGAAGCGCTGTCCGCCTCGGGGATGGTCCCGGGGAACGAACCGCACCGCGGCGAGGATGCCGAGGACGCCGATGGGGAGGTTCACGAAGAAGATCCATCGCCAGTCGACCGCCTCGAGGATGAGCCCACCGACGATCGGCCCGGTGATGATCCCCGCGGAGACCGCGGTCCCGTTGATGCCGAGGGCCCGGCCTCGTTCGCGGGCGTCGAAGGCGTCGGCGACGATGGCGAAGCCGAGGGCGAAGATCATGGCCGATCCGATGCCCTGAACGACGCGGAAGCCGATGAGCCAGCCGATCGATGGGGAGAGACCTGCGAGGACCGAGCCGATGGTGAACACGGCGAAGCCGGTCGTGAAGATGCGCTTCTTGCCGACGATGTCGCCGAGGCGCCCGATGCCGAGCACCAGCGTGGCCTGGGTGAGGAGATAGGCCAGGACGATCCACTGGACGGCCGCGAAGGTGGTGTCGAAGTCGTCGACGAATGTGGGGAGGGCGACGTTGACGATGCTGCCGTCGATGGTGCCCAGGAAGATGGCCAGGGCGATGGCCACCAGCACGAACCACCGCCGCGGGTCGGGCGCGGCGGCTGACGGTCCCGAGGGGATCATGGTGAGAGGGCCCGATGGAGCTCGACGATCAGGTCGTCGGTGGGTTCGATGCCGGCCGACCGGCGGACCCGTCCCGGAGGGAGCGGGCCGCGCACGACCGCTCCGGTCTGGCCGATCGTGTGGTCGGCGGCGACGGCCATGGTCGCGGGGCTCGGGTGAGGGGAACGCACCGGCGCAATCTACCGTCGACCCGAACACGTCACACCACGTCGGTACCATCGCACCCATGGGTCAGATCTACGTCGAAGGGTGGGCTCCCGACTACGGGAGCCCGATGCAGACCGACGGCGCCCTCGCCGAGCCGGAGAAGGTCGACGAGGACGTCGAGGTCGCCGGTCGTTGGGCCCCGATCGTCGGCGTCGACGACGGCGTCGCCGAAGTGGTGTTCGTCGACGGTGTCCGTCGCGTCGACGCCCGGTTGACCCTCGACGACCCGACCGACGGCCCCATCGCCGGGCTGTGTGGGACGTACGCCGTCGGGGCCGTCGGGTGGGACCGGCGAGCCGGACGGTCGACGTACCTGCCCAGCCGCGTCGCTCGACTGGCGCTCTTCGGATCCGGGAAGGTCGCGGAGGTACCGGTGGCCGGCCCGCGGCTGGCGTACCGCTCCGAATCGGTCGCCGAGACCGATCCCGCTGCTCTCGTGCAGCGGTTCCACGGGGCGATGCGCAAGGCGGAGGCGGCCCTGTCCGAGGAGCTCGTCCGTTCCGGACGGTTCGTTGTGGCCGATGGGCCGATCAACGATCTGTCGGCGACCGAGAAGGTGGGCTTCATCAAGTCCCACCGCGCCCCGTACCTGTCGTCCGAGCGGCGCGCGGTGGTCGCTCGTCTCGCCACCGGCCAGCGGACGCCCTTGTTCCTCATCGGTGCCGGCGGCGCGTACCCGCGGTATTCGTGGTACTTCCGGCTGGCGGACGTGCCCCGCGGTCACGCGTGGAGCGGGATCGCCCGAGCCGAGGTGTCCAGCCGTCTCGATCTGGCGACGGCGAAGCGGGTCGCCGATCGGGTCGCCGCCGTCCTTCCCGCCACGGCTTCCCAGCCCCACATCGAACCGCGAGCACCCCAGAACCTGGTTCCCATCGCCGCGCTCGAACGCGAGCTGCGTCGCCTGATGGGTGACCCCGCCTTCATCTACCGTGCCCTCAGGGAGGCCATCATGCGCGATCGCATCGGATCTGGACGATGACCCGGCCTCATGGTGTGGGCCGAGTCCTCGGTACCGAGCACACCAACACCCGGGAGTTCCGGGTCGCCATCGACGACGACGAGTACCTCCAGCTCGACGACCTCGTGGTCGTCCGGACCACGGTCCCGAAGGAGGGCGAAGTGCGGACGTACGGGGTCGTGACGGAGGTCGAGGCGATCTACGAAGGGGCCCAGTTCGAATCCGACACCCACCGGATCGCCGACGAGGGGATCCTCCCGGGAGCGAAGGTCCGCTCCGCCCGGGTCGCCGTCACCCGCCTCGAGCCCGAGCTGTGGGTGTCGGCCGACCCCGGTGAGGTCGTCGAGCGGGCCACCGGAACCGAACGGGACAAGGCCCTCTACGTCGACGAGATGGGGCGGCCGCTCCCCGTCGGGCTCGGCCGGGACGGGGAGCCGGTCTTCGTGGATCTCGACTTCTTCGATGGTCGCAAAGGCGGGCACATGTCGATCTCGGGGATCTCGGGGGTGGCGACCAAGACGTCCTTCGCCCTGTTCTTCCTCCGACTGCTGTCGGCTCGTCCCGATCTCGTCGGGGACGCCGCGGCCAACCTTCGCATCCTCGTGTTCAACGTCAAGGGCGAGGACCTGCTCTGGCTGGACAAACCGAACCGGCACTTCACCGAGGACGACGCCATCGCCTGGGCGAAGCTCGGGGTGCAGCCGGCACCGTTCCCTTCGGTGTCGCTGTGGGCCCCGCCGCGTCGGCGGAGCGGTGACGTGGTGATCCCCGACACCGGCGGCCGCCAGGAAGGCGTCGCCGCGTTCACCTGGACGCCGCGGGAGTTCATCGACGAAGGTCTCCTCCGGTTCCTGTTCACGGATGCTTCGGACTTCCGGAACCAGCTCGCGTTCGTCCAAGAGCGGGTGCAGGCCCAACTCCGTCGGTACGCCAGGGACGTCGAAGGGATGCCGGGGGCGGTGGTGCTCCGCGATCCGGGCGATGGCACCGATCCGCGGCTCCCGGTGAAGGTCCATCCTGGCGAACCGGTCGTCACGGACCTGGGCACGCTCATCGAGGCGATCGAAGCGTTCCTCGACCCTGCCGACGGCGAACCGGATCCACGATGGTCCGGTCGAACCCAAGGCGGCACGATCTCGGCGTTCCTGCGACGATTGCATGCCGCGGAGCATCGTCTCGGGCATCTCATCCGAGCCGGCGAGTCGCGCCGGATCGACCGTCGCGCCGCCCAGGTCACCGTCGTCGGGATCCAGTCGCTCCACGATCTCGGTCAGCGGTTCGTCGTCGGGGCGTTGCTGTCGGAGACCTTCGGCGAGAAGGAAGGCACCGGTCGGCGCCTGCCACTGACCGTGATCGTCCTCGACGAGCTGAACAAGTACGCCCCGAGGGAGGGCAACAGCCCGCTCAAGGAGATGCTGGTCGACATCGCCCAACGCGGCCGATCCCTCGGTGTGCTCCTCGTCGGCGCTCAGCAGACGGCCTCCCGGGTCGCTCCCGAGGTCATGGAGAACGCCGCCATCCGCGTCGCCGGTCGCCTCGATGCCGCCGAGGCGGAACGTTCGGAGTACGGCTGGATGCTCCCGTCGACGCGGGCCAGGGCTCGCCTGCTGAAGCCCGGAACGATGGTGCTGTCGCAACCCGCCATCCCGGTCCCGCTGGTCCTCGAGTTCCCGTTCCCCCCGTGGGCCACCCGGAAGGAAGAGGTCGCCGACGACGGCGGCGACCCCTTCGAGGGGATCTGAGTGAAGGCGCTTCACACTTCGGACTGGCACGTCGGCAAACGCCTCGGCCGATACGACCGCAGCGACGAGTTCCGGGCCGTGGTCGACGAGGTCGTCGAGATCGCCGATCGCGAAGCCGTCGACATCGTCCTGCATTCGGGTGACCTGTTCGATCGGCCGCTGCCTCCCATCGACGCCATGGACCTCGCGTTCGGAGGGCTCGTCGCGCTGAGCGCGGATGGGGCCCGGCCGGTCGTCGTCATCGCCGGGAACCATGATGCGCCGGGCCTGTTCGAGGCACTGGCGCCCTTCCTCGCGGCGCACAACATCCACCTGGTCGGAGCCATCAAGCGGCCCGACGAAGGGGGCGTCCTGGATCTTCGGACCCCCGGCGGGCGGGCGGTCGTGAGCTGCTTCCCGTTCCTTCGGGAAGGACGGGCGTTCGAAGTGTGGGAGCCGGTCGACGAGCACTACAAGCGATACGCCGATCGGCTGCGGGCCATCTCGGAGGCCTACAGCACCTACGCCACTCGCCGTGCAGGCACCGATGCCGTCACCTTCCTGGTCGCCCACTTCCTCGTGGGCGGCGCCAAGGTGCACGGCCACGGCGCGCCCCGCGGTGAACGGGAGCTGCACATGGGCGAGGCGTACGCGGCGACCGCCGAGGCGATCCCGCCCGGTCCCCAGTACGTCGCCCTCGGGCACATCCACGCGCCCCAGCCGGTCCCCGGAGCGAAGGTGCCCGCCGAGTACGCGGGGTCGCTCCTCGAGCTCGACTTCGGGGAGGCCGGCGAACGGAAACGGGTGGTCGTGGTGGAAGCCGAACCCGGCCTGCCGGCCACTGTCCGGTCGGTTCCGCTCCGGCGGGGGAGGAGGCTGATGCGCCCGCGGGGAACCTGGGACGAGATCCTCGCCATGGACGGTGTCTCCGACGCCTACCTCGACCTCACCGTCGAGACGACCGGTCCGGACCCTTCCCTGGCCGACCGAGCCAGGGAGGCGTTCGCTCGCGTCGTCAAGGTCAGGGCCGAGTACCCGCGGATCGAGGCGCCCATGGCCGACCGTCGGCGTGGGCGGACCCTCGCCGAGCTGTACCGGGCCTACTACGAGGCGAAGGAAGGCGTCGCCCCCGATGCGGGCCTCGTCACGGCGTTCGAGGCGCTCCAGGAGACGACCGATGCGACCGCTTGAGCTGCGGATCAGGAACTTCCGGTCGTACTTCGGCGAGGAGGCCGTCTTCGACTTCCGCGACCGTCGTCTGGTGGGGGTGGTCGGCCCCATCGGAAGCGGCAAGTCCTCGATCCTCGACGCGATCGCCTTCGCGCTGTACGGACGAACACCGAGGATCGCCCGATCCACTCGCTCCCTCATCCACCAGCGCGCCGACCACGCCGCGGTCGCCCTGCGGTTCTCCGTCGACGGCGACGTGTGGGAAGTGCAGCGGGTCATCCGTCGCAAGGGCCAGAGTCAGCATGCCCTGTACCGTTTCGACGTCGACGCCCCCGTCGCCCAGCCGGTCGACAAGATCGTGCAGGAGGCCGAGGTCCTGGCTCGGATCGAGCAGATCCTCGGCCTCGACTTCGACGCGTTCGGTCGGTCGGTCATGCTCGCCCAGGGTCAGTTCGCCGAGTTCCTCACCGCCCGACCCGCCGAACGCGACAAGGTCCTCAAGGGCGTCTTCGGCTACGACCGCATCGACACCATGCGAGAGCGCGCCAGGGAGCGGGCCCGGGACGCGGCGCTCGACGCCGACAAGGCGGCCCTCGAGGTCGAGCAACTGACCGAACTGCGATCACAGGTCACCGAAGAGCGTGACCGCGTGGAGCGACTGGAACGTCGCAAGGCCCAGCTCGAGGAGGCGGCCGGTGAGTTCTCCGCCGTCACCGACCAGCGGCGTGAAGCCGCCGCCGAACTCGCCGACGCCAAGAGCCGCAGTGGCGCAATGGCGACCCTCGCCGAACGTCTCCCCGACCGAGCCTCCGTCGCGGAGCTCGCCGACGCCCTCGCCACCCTCGACGCCGAGGGCGCCGCGGCGGCCGCGGACCTCGAGGCCGCCGTGGCCGCCGTCGCCGAGGCCGAGGCGACGTTGGAGCGATTCCCCTCCGATGAGCGGGACCAGCTCGAGGAGGCGGCTCGTTTGGTCGCCACCCGGGAGGCCGCCGTGCGTCGGGCCGCCGACCTCGAGGACCGCCTCCGAGCCTCCGAGGCGGACCTCGAGGCCGCCGTGGCCGCCGTCGCCGAGGGCCGGGCCGACCTGGAACGGATCGAAGCCTCGCTGCGGGCCGCCACCGAGCGGAAGCAGGCCGCCACCGCGGCGCTCCTGCAGCGACGAGAGCGACTGCACCAGGCCCGTCACGCCGACATGGCGCTGTCCCTGCGACGAGAGCTCGCCCCGGGTCGGCCGTGCCCGGTGTGTGAGCAGGAGGTTCCCGAGGTCCCGGCGATCCCGCCGAGTCCCGATGTCGAGGACGCAGCCGCGGCGGTCGCCGCGGGTGAGATCGAAGCCGAGGCGGCGGTGAACGACCACGCCGCCGCCGCGGCTTCCCTCGAGGCCGCGCGTGTCCGACTCGAGGCCGCCATGGCGCGGGTGGGTGAGCACGAGGCGCAGATCGAGGAGCTCCGAGCGGACCTCCGGGCGGCCGGTGACGAATTGACGGAGATCGACCGGCAACTGGCCGCGATCCTCGGTGAAGGGGACACCGGTCAGCTCCTGCGCCGGCGGCGGAAGGCGTTGGCCGACGCCGAAGCCGCCGTCGCCGACGCCCGCCGGAACGCCACCGAAGCCAGAGCGCGTCACGACCAGATCATGGCGTCCGGCGGTGAGCTCCGTCGTGACCTCGACGAGCTGCTGCTCCGGGTCGCCGAACTGGGAGCGACGGTCGGGCTGTCGGCGCCCGCCCGCGACGCCGACCCGGAGAAGGCCGTCGTCGCGCTCCACGAGGCGACGGCAGCCGAGACGCAGAGGGCCGTCGCCCGCGTCGAGGCAGCGACGGTCGCCCTCGAGGAGGCCGACGCCCGCCTGGCGCAGCTCCGTGAACGGCTCGAGATCGAAGGCTCCGTGGCCGAAGCTCTCGCCGGGGTCGGTGCCGAAGTGGCGGCGGCGAACCGACACATCGAGAGGGCCCGAGCGCGTCTGGGTGCCCTCCCGCGAGCGATCGCGGCCCGGGACGAAGCCCTCGCTGCCACCCAACGCTACGAGCGGCTGGCCGCTGACCTCACCGATGCGCGGTTCGTCCGGTTCCTTCTCGACGAGGAACGGTACCGCCTCGCGGCGCTGGGGAGCGACCATCTCGAGCGCCTCTCCAACGGCCGATACCGATTCACCGACGATGGCACGTTCGCCATCGTCGACCTCGCCGCTGCCGACGCCATCCGGAAGGCCGACAGCCTCTCGGGTGGTGAGACGTTCCTGGCCTCCCTCGCCCTGGCCCTCGGCCTCGCCGAGATCGTGGCCAGGACGGGCGGGAGGATGGACGCCTTCTTCCTCGACGAGG
>Ga0256841_1000459_pt1 | contig 42220 bp, 44 predicted proteins | sample 356308metaG_FD_185971 | JGI IMG/M metagenome (GOLD analysis project Ga0256841, IMG submission 185971) | Hydrothermal vent microbial communities from Mid Atlantic Ridge, Atlantic Ocean - 356-308 | ecosystem: Environmental > Aquatic > Marine > Hydrothermal vents | place: Atlantic Ocean: Mid...
CTGCCCTCTGTTGTGTGCCACGCTGAATCCAATCATATGCGACATGCTTTAAACGTTACAGTTTTCACACTGCCATTCCATATGCATAACCCTTTGCGAAATGCGCCCTCCAGGTCGGGCGCAGCCATTTTTGCGCGCGCGGTCAGGTTTCTACAGGCCTTGTGCCCCCCCGCCGGATCACACGCTGATGGCGGCGGGCGCTATCTGCGCTGCACCCTCGACCACCTTGTCCGCCTGCGGCAGGACCGTCGGCAGCGCCAGCGCAATTGCCAGCAAAACCAGCAGCCCGACCATTTTCAGCATATTCAGACGTGCCATATCCATGTTCCTTCTTTCTTTGCCGTGTGCCTTGGGCTTATGATGCGGCCAACGTGGCGGGCTAACCAATATCGGCCCGCCGTTATCAAATAACGGGCAGGAAAAGGGCCGCCGCCTATGGATGTTTCAGACCTGGCAAACCGCGTGATTGGCGGTGAACGCCGCGCTTTGGCCCGAGCGATCACGTTGGTTGAGAGCGCGCGTGGTGATCACCGTGAGCAGGCCACCGAATTGCTGGAGGCCGTCAGGGGCGCAGGACGGCAGGCGCTGCGCATCGGCCTGTCCGGTACGCCGGGTGTGGGCAAATCCACCTTTATCGAAACCTTTGGCATGATGCTGGTGGGGTTGGGCCTGAAGGTTGCCGTGCTGGCGGTTGACCCCAGTTCTGCCCGCTCCGGCGGCTCGATACTGGGCGATAAAACCCGCATGGAACGGCTGGCGCGTGCGCCCGGTGTGTTCATTCGCCCGTCACCCAGCCAGACGGAGCTGGGCGGGGTTGCGCGCCGCACCCGCGAGGCTGTCGAGCTGTGTGAAGCCGCCGGTTATGACGTGATCCTGATCGAGACCGTGGGGGTGGGGCAGTCTGAAACCGTTGTGGCAGAGATGTCCGACCTTTTTGTTCTGCTGTTGGCGCCGGCGGGTGGCGACGAATTGCAGGGTGTGAAACGCGGTATCATGGAAATTGCCGATCTCATTCTGGTCAACAAGGCAGATGGAGATTTGAAACCAGCCGCGAAACGGACCTGTGCGGATTATGCCGGTGCTCTCCGGTTGCTGCGAAAACGCCCGCAGGACCCGCCCGGCTTTCCAAAGGCCATGCTTGTTTCTGCCGTCACGGGCGAAGGGCTGGCAAAGGCATGGGAAGAAATGCAGCACCTGACGCAATGGCGCAAGGCGCATGGTGTATGGGATGACCGGCGTGCCGAGCAGGCGCGGCACTGGTTTCTGGAGGAAGTGCGACAGGGACTGCTGGCCCAACTGAACAAAGAAACGGTGCGCGAACGACTGGAACGATTGGGGCAGGCGGTGGCCAAAGGCGACATCACCGCCACCAATGCCGCGCGGGAATTGCTGCGGGGATTATAGTTCAGCTTCCCCCTTCCCAAAGCAGCCCAAATCAGGTAGCGTGGCCGCACAATCATGACGAGGATATGCCGATGATTACTTTCAGGACCCTACCGCGGAGCTAAACCGCCGGTCCTGAAGGGCTGGCTTTCGCCGCCCGATCATCCAAGCTTGTTTCCCTGCATTTCAAGAGCCTCTGTCATGTTCCGTTTCTTTGAAAACCTTGTTGACCCTTTTGCGCCGTTTGACGAACAGACGCCGCCCAAAGCCCTGTGGCCCTATTTGCGCAGCCAGTATGGCCCGTTCAGAAAGCTGATGGTCTGGATGGCGCTGACCGGTGTGCTGGTGGCGATGGTGGAAACCGGCCTGATCTTTTATTCCGGACGGGTGATCGATCTGATGAACGCCAGCGAGGCGCAAACCTTCTGGTCCGCGCACGGGGTGGAATTGCTGTTGGCCGCCCTGTTCATCCTGTTCCTGCGTCCGCTTGCCATTGCCCTGAACCGGCTGTTTCTGGAACAGGCCTTTGCCGGCAATATGCAGGCACAGGTGGTGTGGCGTTCGCACAAGCACCTTCTGGGACAGTCGCTGGGGTTCTTCCAGAGCGATTTCGCCGGACGACTGGCCAACCGTGTGATGCAATTACGCGTCGCGGTCGAAGACCTGACCTATATGTTTTTCGAGGGCATCTGGTATGCGCTCACCTATGTGGCGGCGGCATTGCTGATCCTGTTGCAAATGGATGTCCGGCTGGCACTGCCTCTGGCGGTCTGGGTGGTGGCCTACGGGCTTTATGTGCGCTCGGTGGCGCGCAAGGTGGCGGTGGCCAGCGAAAAACTGTCGGATACGCGTTCGCTGGTGACGGGGCGGATCGTTGACAGCTATTCCAATATCGAAAGCGTGAAACTGTTTGCCCACGGCGGAAACGAGGAAACCTATGCGCTGTCCGCGATCAAACGCTTCCGGATACGGTTTTTGCAATTCGTGCGCCTGATGACGAAAATGTCCTTCGGGCTGAATATGCTGAACGGCGCGCTGATTGTCGGGGTTCTGGGCATGGCCGTCTGGCTGTGGACACTGGGCGAGGTTTCTGTGGGGCAGGTTGCGGCGGCTTCGGCGCTGACCATCCGTCTGAACGGGATGAGCGGCTGGATCATGTGGCTGACCATCCGCATGTTCGAACAGATGGGGGTGATCCGCGAAGGGCTGCAATCCGTGGCCGTGCCGCATGACGTGGTGGATGCTTCGGCTGCCCCCGCGTTGAAGGTCGGCGATGGCAGGATCGAGTTTCGCGATGTCTCGCACCATTACGGGCGTGACAGTGGCGGGCTGGACCATGTGTCGCTGACCATTCCGCCGGCGCAAAAGGTCGGGCTGATCGGGCGCTCGGGCGCGGGGAAATCCAGCCTTGTGAACCTGCTGCTGCGGTTTCGCGATGCCGAGCAGGGGGAAATCCTGATCGACGGGCAGAACGTGGTCCATGTGACGCAGGACAGCCTGCGCGGGGCGATTGGCATGGTGACGCAGGATTCATCGCTGCTGCACCGCTCGGTGCGCGACAACATTCTGTATGGCCGCCCTGACGCGAGCGAGGAGCAGATGATCGCCGCCGCCAAACGGGCCGAGGCGCATGAGTTTATCCTTGGTCTGTCCGACCCGCAGGGGCGCACCGGTTATGATGCGCAGGTGGGCGAACGCGGTGTGAAACTGTCGGGTGGTCAGCGGCAACGCATCGCCATCGCCCGGGTGGTCCTGAAAAACGCGCCCGTTCTGGTGCTGGACGAGGCCACATCGGCGCTCGACAGCGAAGTCGAGGCGGCAATTCAGCAAACCCTTTACGGTGTGATGCAAGGCAAAACCGTGATCGCCATTGCGCACCGGCTGTCGACCATCGCGCAGATGGACCGGATCATCGTGCTGGATCAGGGCCGTGTGGTCGAGGACGGCCCACACGAGGCACTATTGGCGAAAAACGGCATTTATGCCGGGTTGTGGCACCGTCAATCGGGCGGATTTCTGGGGCTGGATACAGAATTCCCCGATCCGCGCGCGTGAATCACTTGACGCCCCCCGGCTTTGCGCCTAAACCCCGCAGACGGAATTCAGGGCACTGTTATGATTCACTCATGCCGGTGCCCGTTTGTATTATCGAGCCGCCCCAGCGCTGATGCCGGGCAGGCCATGAGACAAGGAAGAAAACGATGGCACGCCGTTGCGAACTGACCGGAAAAGGCCCGATGACTGGCAACAATGTCAGCCACGCCAAAAACAGAACCCGCCGCCGGTTTCTGCCCAACCTGAACGATGTGACGCTGATGTCCGATACCCTGGGGCGCTCTTTCAAGATGCGCATTTCCGCATCGGCCCTGCGCACTGTCGATCATCGTGGCGGGCTGGACGCGTTTCTTGCCAAGGCAAAAGACGAAGAGCTGTCGGCGAATGCGTTGAAGATCAAGAAAGATATCGCCAAGGCGCAAGCAAACGCCTGAAGCCAGCCAGTACAACAAATGACCAGAGGCCTTGCTGTTTTGCAGGGCCTTTTGTTTGTTTTAGCGTAGTCTTTCCACAGTGTTTTTTGGCCTTTTTTTCCGGTTGAAGTTCATTATTGAGCGCGCTAGGCTTATCTATGGCTCGTGGAATATCTGCCCTTTTTCTGTCGCTTGTTCTGGCCTTGACCAGCCTCAGTATGGCTGTGGCCCGGGGACAGGGAAGGCAGATTGCCGGTGAAGAGATTGTCATTTGTACCGGGGTCGGCATCACCACGATTACCGTGGATGCCAATGGCAACCCGGTCAAGACAATCCATATGTGCCCGGATGCGATGATGCAGATGGCGGCTGCTTTTCAAGCCCCTGTCATGCCGATCCCTTGCAAGGCAAAATTTGTTCGTCAGAGACCAGCCAACGCCCGGCACGCCGCCTTGCAGGAGGCGCTTTCGCCGCTTGCGCGCGGGCCGCCTGAGTTTGCCTGAGTACGCATAAAACCAGTCAAATTTCAGGATAAAGGAGACATGAAATGTCTTTCCGCTCTTTGCTTATGGCCTCATTGGCCACAGTTTCCATAGCCCTGCCTGCATGGGCCGGCAGTATCACGATTGAAGATGCCTATGCGCGGTCAAGTTCGCCGACGGCCAAAACCGGCGCAGCTTTCTTTACCATTGTCAACGAAGGTGATCAGGTAGATCGCCTGATTGACGTCAAGAGTGATGTGGCCAAAAAAGTTGAACTTCATACTCATATACATGGTGATAACGGTGTCATGCAGATGCGCCGTGTCGAAGGCGGGTTTGAAGTACCCGCACATGATCACCACAATCTTATGCGTGGCGGAGACCACGTGATGTTCATGGGGCTGAACCATCCACTCAAGGATGGTGACAAGGTTACCGTTACGCTGGTTTTTGAAAAAGCCGGCGAGGTAACGGTGGATATTCCGGTGGATCTGGAGCGCCAGCCAAAAGACGGGGCGATGAACGGCCAGATGCAAATGGAGTCCGGAAACTGACCTGTTGGTTCACAGGATTTATTGCGAGGGCCGCGTGTCATGCGCGGCCCTTTATGGTCGGCCTATCTGGAACAGTAGGCTCGGGCCGTTTCGCCAAAGTTCTTGTAACGCTTCCAGAATATTTCGTGGCTGCGGCGATCTGACTGGCGCACGTCCTGTGCCTTTTGCGGATTCTTGAAGAAGGTCGCTGCCAGCTTTTGATCTGACCCGGTAAGCGTAAGATCGGCCACATCCTGGATGCATCCACACAACGCCCTGTTCGCGGCCTTCCGGTCCGAGCGCACGCAGGCCCGTTCAATTGTGCCGGCCGCAAAAGAAGTTCCGGCCCCGATAACCAACAGGGCCAGCACGGCGGCTGAAGTTGCAAGTTTTTTCATCTGTCACTGCCTCGTTACCTGTAGAAGGGCCGGATTTTTGTTTTTGGCGCCTTCTGTCCCGATCAAGGGTTTTATCCCTTTATAGTGTATTATTTCGCAAAACCGCCCGGTATTCCAGCATTTTTCGGCTTTGGCAGCGGAATGTGAAGCACCGCCGTGTTGGCGGCGGTGCAGGTTATCATATGACGTCTGGATTGCTGCGGTTTATTTGGCAGCATCTTTGGCAGACTGGGCATGATCTTTGCCCAGGCCCTGGAACAGGCTTTTCAGCTTGTCAAAGAAGCCTTTGCCCGATCCGCCATTGCCGACTTTCTTGCGGATTTCCTTCATCTCGTCACGCAACGGCTTGAAGGCATCCTTTCCGCCATATTCCAACGCCTCGCCGCGGGCGATTTCATGGTCGATTGCGTCCAGAAGTGCCATGAGTTTTGTGTTCTCATCCTCGGTGCGGTCTGCCTTCTCGCTCAGTTTCTTGGCGTCGTCGATCAGGGCGACCGAGTTCAGGATTGGCAATGGCAACGCAACAACATCAGAGACAAGTGTTCCCAATGCGGTGCCCAGCACGACCTTGGCTTCGTCAACTTTGTCGTCCTTGATCAGCGCGGCCGCGGATTTCAGCGCGAGCGGGTAGGTGCCAAGCGGTATGTAGGTGGTCTTGATGTCCACTTCGCTTGCCAGACTGCTGATGATCGGGCGCGCCAGTTGTAACTGGTGATCCGCGAGCAGGCGCATGGATTCAGCCTTGGCCGTTTTTATTTCGGCCGGGCTGGCGATGATGTCGATGACTGTTGAACTGACGTCGACCGGCGCCAGTGTCATGTCCGGGTTCTTGGTCAGAATGACCTCAAGCTTGCCGATGGCGCGTTCCAAGGCGGCCACGGCATCATCATTCTTTCCGTCTTCAAGCGCTTTTATCGCCTTGTCGGTCTCATCAAGGGCTGCAATGGCTTCTTCGATCACCTTGGGAGAGTCATCGACGGCTTTTGCCTCAGCCGTGGCACTGGCCTGTGCCTGAGCCTTTGCATCGTTCTGTGTCTGGGCCGCCAATGGTGACGCAATCAGCGAAGCCAGTGAAAGCGCCAGTACAGATTTTTTCCAATTTGACATAATTATTCCTTTCAGGGTTCTGCATTACGCAGGTTGAACCCCTGATACGGACGATCAGCTGTTGGGATTTCCCGAAGTCTAGACAGCGTGACCGCGATCCAAAATCAGGAGTATTTGTGTGCTAGGGATTTGGGAAGCATGCGCGCTATTGACAAGGGGCAGGCAGAAAATTTTTACTGAAAAATCTGAAAGCCAGCGCTTTGCGTCGTACCAGCCGGATTGCAGTGTGACCAATCGGACTCTTTTCAGGGTGATTCGGTTCTGCTATCTTCTGAAAAAAAATAAAACATATGGCAGGAAATACAGGCATGAACACGGGCTATCGCGGTATGTTCGTTACATCTTGGAGTCAAACAGAAATCGACGGGGTCTGCAATCCGGATATCCGGTTGTTGCGCGCGGGTGCTACCTGGCGCTGGTCGGGGCAGCCGCTTCGGGTGGACGGGCCGAATGAGATTCTTTTGCTGGATGGGGCGCAAGGTGAGGCAGAACTGCGAAAACGGGCTGCACGAACGGTGCGCAGGCTGATGGGCGTTGCGAAATCCTCTCGGGAAGCAGACGACAGAATTCTTCAGGAAGAACCGGGGCTGGACAGCGGGTTCATGGTAACCGACGGGCGGAAAACCCATACAGTAAACCTGATCAGCGCAGAACCGGGCTCTCGGCCGCTTCTGGTTTTTCTGGATGATGCCCCCCCCAGAGAGACCGATTTGTGGGTTGTCCGCAGTGTACTTCCTGAAACCTCTTCCAGAGCTCGGGATGTATTCGGCGCGGGGGTGATCTGTTTTACGCCCGGCACGCTGATCCGCACGCCAGAGGGCGACAAACCGGTTGAGACATTGTGTGAAGGCGACAGAATTCAGACCAAGGATGACGGCGCGCAGGAAATACACTGGATCGGCAAGCGGCATATGACCGGTGCACGTTTATATGCGATGCCCTCGTTGCGCCCGGTGCGTATCCGGGCCGGAGCGTTGGGAGAGGACGAACCGGTGGGCGATTTGCTGGTGTCGCCGCAACACCGGATGCTTATCCACGGCGGGGCAGCGCAGGCGCTGTTCAATACGCCTGAGGTACTGGTTGCTGCAAGTGACCTGTTGAATGACAACAGCATTCTGGTTGATCACACTGTGCGAGAAGTTACCTATATCCACCTGCTTCTTGAGCGGCATCAGGTTGTCTGGGCGAACGGGGTGGAAACCGAAAGCTTTCATCCGGCCAACACGTCGATCCAGACGATCGAAGACTCTGAACGGGCGCGGTTGTTGGAAATACTGCCGGCAATCGGGAATGATCCGCAATCCTACGGAGACTATGCGCGGCGCAACCTGTCTTCGTCCGAGGCGGAAATATTGCGTTTTGAAGGCCCACTTCGCCATTGACTCTGCAAGGGCGCGCTGTATAAGCCCTGCGTTCCCGGCCTGATGGGTTGGGATTTTCATTGGTGTTGGTGGCCCCCGCAAGGGGATGCCTGTCGCCCGGCAACGGGAGGAGGACAACGCCCTTCATATCCGCCCGCAAGGGCCCAGGAAGGAGATCAGCCGTGACCAAACGCACGTCTGCCAAATACAAGATTGACCGCCGGATGGGTGAAAACATCTGGGGTCGCCCGAAATCCCCTGTGAATCGCCGCGAGTATGGTCCGGGCCAGCACGGCCAGCGCCGCAAAGGCAAATTGTCGGATTTTGGCATTCAACTGCGCGCCAAGCAAAAGCTGAAGGGCTACTATGGCGATGTTACCGAAAAGCAGTTTCGCCGGATTTATGCCGAAGCCGAGCGCGTCAAGGGGGACACGGGTGAAAACCTGATCGGTCTGCTCGAGCGCCGTCTTGACGCTGTTGTTTACCGCGCCAAGTTCGTGCCGACGGTTTTCGCGGCGCGCCAGTTCGTGAACCACGGCCATGTTCTGGTGAACGGCAAGCGGGTAAACATCCCTTCCTATCGCGTAAAAGAAGGCGATGTCATCGAAGTCCGTGACCGTTCCAAGCAAATGGCAATGGTGTTGGAGGCGGCACAGCTTCCCGAGCGCGATGTACCAGAGTATATCGACGTGGATCACAGCAAGATGGTTGCGACCTTTGTGCGCACGCCCAGCCTGGGTGATGTTCCTTATCCGGTGATGATGGAACCAAATCTTGTTGTCGAATTCTACGCCAAGAACTGATCCGGTATCTTGTCTGATACAGGGGCCGCAACGGGAAACCGCTGCGGCCTTTGGTTTTGTGGCATCCGGAGGACGATCGCCATGAATGACGTTGTTGCATGATCCACGTTACAGCGGCAGGGGCCGGCCTTCGGCGATGGACTCCATCGCAAAATAGGAGGTGACCGAATCCAGCTCCACCTCTTTGATAAGCCTTTGATAAACACGGTCGTAATCGGCCATGTCTTTTGCCACGACTTTCAGTTGATAGTCATAATCGCCACCAATCCGGTGGAAATCGACGACTTCCGGAATGGTCAGGACATGACGGCGGAACCTTTCCAGCCAGTCTTTGGAATGGTGCCGTGTGCGAAGCATGACAAAAACCACCAACCCGAGATCCAGTTTCTGCCGGTTCAGCCGGGCTGTTGTCCCTTGCAGTATTCCGGCCTCGGTCAGCGATTGCAGGCGTCGCCAACACGCATTCTGTGAAATGCCGATATGATCAGCCAGCGCCCGTTGCGAAAGCGAGGCTGCGGAACAGATGCCAAGAAGGATACCGCTGTCGTTTCACCGCATGAATTTGCCGGTGGCCCGTTGTCATTTGTCTTTCCCTGGGACCATGACTGCACGCAGGGTCTGGGGGCCTGGGACGAAGCCGGGACACCAAATGCAATCGGCGGCATTCGCGCCGGCCCGTACGGACACAGGTTACCGGGAATTGATCAGATGAGGTCGGATCACTTGCGTCGTGAACCCTTGGCGGGCAACGGCATGAAAAAACCCGGTTGGGTGCGTTTGAATTTCAGCTACCTGATGAATGATGAAACAGTGGACTACATCATCAACAGCGTGAATGAGTTGTCGCATGCAACTGAAGAGTTGTGCCCGAAAGCCCAATCAGAACAGACATGAGCATGTAACCCGCTGAGCTTGGCAGCTCTGCAACGGTTGCTTTCTGAAATGTCAGGCCACAGGATGTATCTGGCCTTGGCCGTGCACAGCCGTTAGAACACCTCTGAACAGGAGTGATACGGCGATGAGTGCGAAGATCAAACCCAAGCCCGGTATTTTGGACATCGAACTTTATGAAGGCGGTGCGGCGACGCTGGAAGGGGTTAGCGATGTGGTCAAGCTTTCCTCGAATGAAAATCCTTTTGGCCCGTCCGAAAAGGCGTTGAAAACCTATCGGGATGTCTCGCATCAACTGCATCGCTATCCTTCAACCGATCACGGGGATTTGCGCGCGGCAATTGCCGAGGTTCACGGGCTGGATGCCGGGCGCATCATATGCGGCGCCGGATCGGATGAGATCATCAGTTTCCTGTGTCAGGCCTATGCCGGGCCGGGCGATGAAGTTCTTTATACAGAGCATGGGTTTCTGATGTACCGGATATCGGCGTTGGCTGCAGGGGCGACACCTGTTGAGGCGCCCGAGCGTGAACGCGTCACCGATGTCGATGCCCTGCTGGCGAAATGCACAAAAAATACAAAGCTGGTTTTCATCGCCAATCCGAACAATCCGACCGGTACGATGATCGGTGGAAACGAGTTGGCCCGCCTGGCCGATGGGCTGCCGCCTCAGGCGCTGCTGGTTCTGGACGGGGCTTATGCAGAGTATGTACAGGGTTACGATGGCGGGGCTGCGCTGGTTGAGGCGCGCGACAATGTCGTCATGACGCGGACCTTTTCAAAGCTGTATGGATTGGGCGGTTTGCGGGTTGGCTGGGGTTATGGCCCGAAAGAGGTAATTGATGTGCTGAACCGCATTCGCGGGCCTTTCAACCTGTCACAAGCCCAGCAGGACACGGCCGAAGCCGCAATCCGTGATCAGGACTATGCGAATAAATGCCGGGCGGAAAATACCCGAATGCGCGCCTGGTTGGCAGAGGCACTGGCCGAACATGGCGTTCCTTCGGATACGTCTTGCGCCAATTTCATTCTGGCCCGGTTTGCTTCCATTTCCGAGGCCGAGGCTTGTGATGCGCATTTGAAATCAAAAGGGCTGATCGTCCGGCGCGTTGGCGGCTATAAACTGCCGAACTGCCTGCGCATAACCGTCGGGGATGAGGCCTCGTGCCGTCAGGTTGCGCATGCGGTTGCGTCATTCATGGAGGGGCGGGAATGAGCCGGATCTACGAACGTGTTGCCCTGATCGGGCTGGGCCTGATCGCGGGGTCGATGGCCCTTGCCATGCGCCGGCGTGGGTTGGCAGGGGAAATTACCGGCTATGCCCGGTCCGAGGCCACCCGCAAGACGGCTGCGGAACTGGGGCTGGTTGATCGGGTGTGCGAGACTGCCTCGGAAGCGGTTCAGAATGCCGATCTGGTTGTGCTTTGTGTTCCCGTGGGGGCAATGGGGGCTGTGGCGGCCGGAATTGCCCCGCACCTGAAGAAAGGTGCGACGCTTTCGGATGTCGGTTCGGTAAAGCGTGTGGTGATCAAGGCGGTTGCGCCTCATGTGCCGGACGGCGTGCATTTCATTCCGGCGCATCCTTTGGCCGGGACGGAAAAATCCGGACCTACATCCGGGTTTGCAGAGCTTTTTGACAACCGATGGTGTCTGATCGTACCCGATGGGGAAACATCGCCGGAAGCCAAGGAAAAGCTGCGCCAGCTCTGGCTCGGGATGGGCGCGAATGTCGATGAAATGGACCCGGATCATCATGATCTCGTGTTGGCCGTGACCAGCCATGTACCGCATCTGATTGCCTATACCATGGTTGGTGTTGCCGATGATCTGGCCCGCGTTACCAATACGGAAGTTGTCAATTTTTCGGCTACGGGCTTTCGGGACTTTACCCGGATTGCCGCGTCGGATCCGACAATGTGGCGCGATGTTTTCTTGAGCAACAAGGATGCAACACTGGAAATTCTGGGCCGGTTCACGGAAGAGTTGTTTACCCTGCAACGCGCAATCCGCACCGGTGATGGTAATCAGCTTTACGATTATTTCACCCGAACCCGCGAAATTCGCCGTGGTATTATCGAGGCCGGACAGGATACAGATGCAGCAAACTTTGGCCGAAATGGAGGCGCGAAGTGACCCGTTTTTTACAATACCTTGCAGGGACTTCCGCAATAGCGGTGGTTTTTGCCTCAATGGCGATGGCGGGTGCGCCAGACATGTCGCTTCATCCGCGACCAAGACCGGTGGCATCTGTTTCGGTTGCGAACCAGGTGCAAAATTCTGCTGTCCGGGTTTACTATAAGGCGCGCATTCGCCCGCACCCACGTCCGGTTGCGCCAGCCATTGAGCGGCCTTTGCGGGCCATGATCATTACAGATGCACCGGGGGTTCGCCGGTCAATCCGCCCCAGAAAGCGCCCCTCGGTTTTGCGCAGAACACCCGAGATCGTGCGGGTGGTGGCCACACGCACCCAGCCTTCTGCAATCGTTACGACCGGCCGCGCGGGATCTGTCTGCGGAGATCCGAAAATCCGTGGGCAAAGGTTGTCTCCGATCCGGGGGCGCCTGGCCGGATGCCGGATTTCCAACCCGGTCAAGGTGACGTCGATTGATGGCATCACCCTGTCGCAACCGGCTATCATCGAATGCGCAACCGCCAGAGCCCTGAAGAAGTGGATCAGGACCGGTGCGCGTCCTGCGGTTGGGCGGCTGGGGGGTGGCATACGATCCCTGCGCGTCATCGCCAGCTATTCCTGCCGGACCCGCAATAGCCAACCGGGGGCCAAACTGTCGGAGCACGCAAAGGGAAAAGCCGTGGATATCGGCGCCATCACCCTGAAGAACGGCATGACCCTGAGTGTATTGAAAGGGTGGCGAGATCCGGTCCAGGGTAAAATTCTGCGGCGCATGCACAAATCGGCCTGCGGGACATTCGGAACGGTGCTTGGCCCGAACGCAAACCGGTTCCACCGGGACCATTTCCATTTTGACGTGGCCCGCTATCGCAAGGGGTCTTACTGCCGCTAGGTCTACGCCCTAGCGAAGTCTGATTTGCGGGGCCGGGCCGAGCGGTACCGGACCTAACCAGACCTGATGGTCACCAAACCCCAATGGTGCATCAATGGTGTTTGGATTGCCGGAAAATGCGGCCACAATGGCAAGCCCCTGCTCGATTTTGGGGGCTGCATCAGGTGGCACCCATCCCGACGCCACTCCGATTTGCAGCATCTCGCGCCAGTTCTTTGCTTTCAGGGTGATCTTGCCGGTTGGCCAGCCCTCTTTGTCGACCGTTAGTTTTCCGGCCGCCCAGATATCCAGATCGCCCCATTTGGCCTTTAGAATCGTGAGTTTCAGATTGGTAATCTGCGGCCGCCGGCGTTCTATTGCCTTTCTGTCCCAGGGGGCGTCAAACCCGATGATGGTTTTGATGGACAGGGTTTCAAACGCGTCGGGCAGGATGTTGGCCGGATCGGTGATATTGAAGAGCGTCAGTGCCGGCGAAACATCCATCGCATCCAGATTGATCGCATATGAGAGCGGATTGCTGTCATCGCGGTCGATGGTAAACGATCCCTGTCCAAGATGAACCTTCCAGTTGTTGTCCGAAACAATGTCAATCTTATCAAGGGTGATATCCGCCTTGGTCAGGGGCAAGGACGTATCAGCCCCAAAACCCACAAGCCCCTGCATGGTGCTGCTGGTTATGGTCAGATCCTTGTAGGGTGATGCAAGGGTTTGCTGGTGGGGCCAAATGGCCGTTATGTGAGTCGGGCGATAACTCGGGGCTATGATGCGAAATTCCGGGGCGCTCCAGGCGACGCCGGTTCGGGGGTCGGCCAGTTCCAGGTCTTTCAGGGTTGTCTCAAAGCGTGTCGGGAACCCGCTTGTGGAAAGATCAGAATATTCAGCGACCCAACCATCTTCCTGACGGGCAAGTATCCAGTTCCCCAGACCGATATCCAGGCCTGCAGCAACGACAAACCAGTAGCCGCTGAACAATGTCGCCAGAACAATGATCAAATACAAAAGACGGCGCATATGGCTGACCTCTTTAATCTGCTGTTTATCTGGTGTTTACAGGGCTGGCAGAAAAAGGACCAGTCGGATGGCAAACACGCCCCTTTGGGTATTTGGATATGGATCACTGATGTGGGAACCGGGGTTTGACTATGTGGAAAAACATGTTGTCAGACTATGGGGGTATCACCGCAGTTTTTGCATGTGGTCCTATCATTATCGGGGAACCCGGGAGGCGCCGGGGCTGGTTCTGGCGCTGGATGAACACGAGGACGCATTTTGCGATGGCGTGGCCTATTGCATAGCGCCCGAAAAGGCCGGGGACACTCTTGCCTATCTGAGGGAACGGGAGCTGATTTCCCATGCATATGTCGAGGCGATTGTGCCGCTCACTTTGCCGGACGGAAAAGAGATAGAGGCGGTGACATATGTCATCAACAAATCCCATGAACAATACTGCCGTGAAACCCGTTTGGAAAAACAGGCTGCGATTATTGCCGGGGCCCGTGGCGGGCGCGGGCCGAATGCGACCTATCTGGCCAATACAGTGCGCCATTTGCAAGACCTGGGCCTTCAGGATCGGGATCTGGATTGGCTTGCCAATCGGGTGAATGAAATTGCAGGGAGGAGCGATGAAAACCGCAGCAGAAGGTGAGGCAGAAAGCCTGTTGGCTTGGCACCAGCAACAGACTATCGTATCTTCAACGAAAATTTAGGTCAGGAAACGTCCAGATGGACCAGCCGGATCGCGAGGTCGAGCCGCATTTTTCACAACCGCTGCGTCAGATAATCCTGATGCTGGGTATTGTCGGGTTGGTAGGTTTTGGCGCCTATCTGGCCTATCCCGTTGTCGGGCCGATATTCATGGCCAATATCTGGCTGAACGGTGTGATCCTGTTTGTTTTTGTCATTGGGGTTCTCGCCTGTTTCTGGCAATTATATCAACTTGTTGCATCGATCACCTGGATCAAGCGCGTTACCAGCCACCGTCTGGACATTGACCATAGCAAACCCTCGCGCCTGATGGCGCCGCTGGCTGCGTTACTACGCGCCCGTGGCGAACGGATGCAGATCGGGGCCTCTTCGGCCCGCAGCATTCTTGATTCTGTGGCCATGCGTATTGATGAGTTGCGCGAGATTACCCGATATATAACCAACCTGTTGATATTCCTTGGACTTTTGGGAACGTTCTATGGTTTGGCCACAACGATCCCGGGGCTGATCGATACGATGCAGTCACTTGCACCGCAAGAAGGCGAAGGCGGGGTTGAGGTGTTTTCACGCCTGATGTCGGGGCTGACCACGCAGTTGGGCGGTATGGGCACGGCCTTTTCCTCATCCCTCCTTGGTCTGGCCGGATCGCTGGTTGTCGGTTTGCTGGAAATATTTGCCGGACACGGCCAGAACAGATTCTATCGAGAACTGGAAGAATGGCTGTCAACGATTACCCGTTTCGGATTTTCCTCCGGGGATGCCATGGCCGTCACTGTTGGGGACGAAGAAGCGAATCAGGGTATTTCGGAGGCGGCCCTTGTTCAGATGGCCCAGCATATTCGCGCATTACAAAACATGTTCGTACAATCCGAAGCCAACCGGCAGTCTCTGGAAGAGAAACTGGGGTCCATGGTTCAGTCGCTTTCAGGCCTTAGCCAGAAGCTGGAACAAGAGGTGCAGGAAGAAGCAAAAATGTCTGCAACCTTGGCCCGGATGGCCGAGGGACAGGCCGCATTGCTGGCGCATCTGGAGGAACGAGGCGCGGATGACAGCGCGCAAATGGATGCCGAAAGCCGCATGCGGTTGCGTTCGATTGATGTCCAGTTGCTGCGGATCCTGGAGGAAATTTCAGCCGGACGGCAGGAATCGATGATTGATCTGCGTGGTGATCTGGCAGCCCTCACACGCGCGATACGCCACTTGGCACCTGAAGGCGATGACCATGTCGGCGGACGGGGAGGCTGACGATGGCCCTGAGTCGCCGCACGGGACAACGGTTTCAGGCCTCGATCTGGCCTGGTTTCGTAGATGCAATGACAGCCTTGCTGTTGGTACTGATGTTTGTTCTGACCATATTCATGGTGGTTCAAACGATGCTGCGCGACACCATAACCGGGCAAGACAAGCAACTGGACCAGTTGAACTCTGAAATTGCTGATCTGGCGGACGCGCTGGGGCTGGAACAGCAGCGCGCCTACAAGCTGGAAAATCAGGTCACGGAACTAACCGCAACTCTGGATACAAGCCGCAATGACAATGCAACCCAGGCAGCTCTGATCGCCACCCTTACGTCCCAGGTGAATGCCCAGGCCGACACGATTGCCGAAAACGAAGCCAGGATCAGCAGTTTTGAGGCCCAGGTTGCCGCGCTCCTGTCCGAAAGAGATGCTGCGCTTGGCAAGGGAGAGGCCCTTACAAGGCAACTGGAAGAACTGAGATCGGCACAGGCCGAACTGGTTTCCGAGAAGGACGCGCTGCAACTGGCCTTGGCCAAAGCGCGCGAAGAAATAGATGCCGGAACCGAGGCCGCGCGTCTGGCCGCGGCCAGACGTGATGCGCTTGAGGCACTCATCGCCGATCTGCGAACCCGTGCAACATCACAGCAGGCGACTCTGACAGATGCGCTGGCAAGACTGGACGATTCCGAAACACAGCGGTCAACACTGGAAACACGGGTAAACAAGCTGGAGGCGGATATTTCCGAGGCCGAGAAGGCCCGTCTGGCCGAGGCCGCGGCGGCAGAAGCGTTGCGCGCACGGCTGAAAGAGACAGAGAGCACCCTGACCGAAAAAGAGGCGGCGCGTCTTGCCGAGGCGGCCGCTGCAGAGGCCTTGCGCGAAAAGCTGAAGAGTGCAGATGCCGAACTGACGGCGATGACCCTTGCACTGGAAGAACAGCGCAAAAGGGCCGAGGAAACGCTGACCCTGCTGGCTGCCGCCAGAGATGCACAGGACGGGCTGAACGAAAGGCTGGCCGCTGCAATTCTGGCACAAGAGGAAATGAAATCTCAATTGGCGGAGGCGGAAACGGCGCGTGATCGCCTGAATGCGGATCTTGCCTCGACACGCCTTGCGCAGCAAACCGCACAAGCCGATTTGCAGCAGGCCCAGACAGAACAGCAGAGTTTGCAGGCCCAACTGGAGGTTGCGCAACAGGCGCGGCAGAAGGCAGAGGAGGCCCTGCAACAGGCGCAAAAGGATCTGTTGCTGGCACAGGCAAAAATCAAGGCCCTAGGCGCAACCGAAGCGGATAATGCCGAAATGCAGGCGCGGTTGTCTGCGGCGCTTGCGGCGAAACTGGCCGCCGAACAGCAGGCCGAGCAGAACCTGAGCAAGGCGCAGGAGCGGGCGGCACTGTTGGCTGTGGCAAGAGAAAAACTCTCGCAACAAACGGCCAAATCAGACGAAGACAAGCGGAAAGTGGAGGTTCTGAACCAGCAGATTGCTGCATTGCGGGCACAACTTGGCTCACTTCAGGCGGTTCTGGATGAGGCCAAAAGCCGGGATGAAGAGGCACAAGTTCAGATCAAGGCGCTTGGGTCGCAACTGAATACGGCACTTGCCCGGGTCGCTTCGGAAGAAAAGCGCCGCCGTTTGCTTGAAGAGGCCGAGCGCAAGAGGCTTGAGGAAGAAACCCGGAAACTGGCTGCGGAGAAGCAGGATCTCGCGCGCTACAGATCAGAGTTTTTCGGCCGGCTGCGGGACGTGCTGGGCGGGCAGGAAGGCGTGCGCATCGTTGGCGACCGGTTCGTGTTTTCTTCGGAGGTGCTGTTTCAGCCGGCCTCCGTGGAATTGTCCGAAGATGGAAAGCGGGAGATTGCCAAGGTTGCCAGCATCCTGCGCAAGGTGACCGACAAGATTCCACCCGAAATCGATTGGATCATCCGGGTTGACGGCCATACGGACAACACTCCGCTTTCAGGAACCGGGCGATATCATGACAACTGGGAACTCAGCCTTGGGCGCGCGCTGTCGGTTGTGCGTTACATGATCAACGATCTTGGCATCCCGCCAAACCGTCTGGCGGCAACCGGGTTTGGGGAGTTTCAGCCGGTCAATACCGAGGATACGCCAGAGGCCAGGGCGCAGAACCGGCGCATAGAACTCAAATTTACCGAGAAATAGGTTTATTCGCTGATAATGATGGTCGCCGACCGGCGGCTGATCTCGCGCCCGTCACGCAGAATTCTGACGATACCGGTATAGGTGCCCTTACCCCAGCGTGAGCCGGTAAGCCGTTTGCCCGTTGCGCGAAAATACCGGGCCTGGCCTTTGGATAGCGTGCTCCTGTACGATGTCAGAACACCATCCGGGCCAGAGATCCTGAATTCTATCATGTCGCCGGCCTCTCCTCCAAATGCATGCATCCAGAGTACGATTGCCGGAGAATCTTTTGCGAGAGTTGTTACCGGAGCCGGACCGGCCAGAACATCCGCGTAGCTTGGCACATGTGTCATAAACCCCATGTTGATGATCGCGCCGGGAATGTAGGGCAGATCCTTTTCCCATAGCGAATGCATTGGAAGCTTGCCGCAGGATACAAAACTTTCGGGGTTGAAAGGGTCAATTTCCTCTCCGTCTTTTCGAACGGATAGATGTACGTGGGGAAATTGTGTATCTCCGCTTAACCCAACTTGGCCAAGCGCTGTCCGGCTGGTAACGCGCTGGCCGGGTTTCACCGCGACCGAACCCTTTTTCATATGGCAGTATTGCGTTTCCCAACCGCCGCCATGCTCGATCAATACACCGTTGCCGCATTCGCGCCCCCGGATATCCGGGGCATTCGGTGCATTGGAGGCGATATCCGGCACATTGTCGCGGACGGATCTGACAATACCGGGGGCTGATGCCTGCACATTCACACCCCGTTTCATGGCGGACAGGCTGGGAATGGCAAAATCCGTTCCGCGGTGGTTGTCATAGCTGAGCGGACCGCAGGTGAAATCGGCCGCTCCCGGGCCTTCGTCCCGGTCCATGTAATTCTGGACAAAGCAATTCTGGCCGAGTGTGCAATCAAGCGGCAGGGTGAGAATGATATCCCCGGCATTCACGGCATTGGCCGAGAGACCCGCAAGGCAGCCCAGAACCAATACTGCCGCGCGATAGTGCATGGTTCAATCAGCCGTCAGCAGGGGTGGTTTGTTCCCGGTCAGGCGCGGACGATCAGGGCGTATGAGTTTCAAGTCCAGTTTCCCATCCTTGACGCCGACCTTGACGATTCCCCCCTTGGCGAGTTTTCCAAACAGCAATTCTTCTGCCAGTGGTTTTTTGATATGTTCCTGAATGACCCGGCCGAGAGGACGCGCGCCCATCTTGTCATCATAGCCTTTGTCCGCAATCCATTCAGCAGCCTTGCGGTTCAATTCGATTGTGACATTGCGGTCCATCAACTGCGCTTCAAGCTGCAGGACAAATTTCTCAACCACCTGCAGGATCACTTCCTTGCCAAGAGGCGCAAAGCTGATGACCGCATCCAGTCGGTTGCGGAACTCCGGTGTGAAGGTACGCTCAATGGCGGCTGTGTCTTCACCCTCGCGCCGCTCACGGCCAAAGCCAATGGCGGATTTGGCCTGTTCTGCGGCCCCGGCGTTGGTCGTCATGATCAGAATGACATTACGGAAATCGACAGTGCGCCCGTTGTGATCGGTCAGCTGCCCATGATCCATGACCTGAAGCAATATATTGTAAACGTCGGGATGCGCCTTTTCGATTTCGTCCAGAAGCAACACACTATGCGGGTGCTGATCGACACCATCTGTCAGCAAGCCACCCTGGTCAAAACCAACATATCCGGGCGGGGCGCCGATCAGGCGGGAAACTGCATGCTTTTCCATGTATTCGGACATGTCAAAGCGCAGCAATTCAACACCCAATGTATCGGCCAGTTGCTTTGCAACTTCTGTTTTGCCGACCCCGGTGGGGCCTGCAAAAAGATAGTTTCCGATGGGTTTTTCCGGCTCACGCAGCCCGGCGCGCGCCAGTTTGATGGCTGAAGACAGTGCATCTATGGCCTGGTTCTGGCCAAAGACCACCCGTTTCAGAGACCGCTCGAGATCCTTGAGGACTGCGACATCGTCCTTGGAGACGTTCTTTGGCGGAATACGCGCGATCTTGGCAACGACCGCCTCAATTTCCTTGATGCCTATCGTCTTGCGGCGTTTGCTGTCAGCCACCAGATGTTGTGCAGCCCCGGCTTCGTCGATCACGTCGATGGCCTTGTCGGGCAGTTTGCGGTCAGTGATATAGCGGGCGGCCAGTTCAACCGAGGCCTTGATCGCGTCGGCTGTATAACGGATGCCGTGATGCTCCTCAAAATACGGTTTCAGCCCGCGAAGGATCTTGACGGAATCTTCTACCGAAGGCTCATTCACGTCGATTTTCTGGAAACGCCGCGACAGGGCCCGATCCTTTTCGAAATGCTGGCGGAATTCCTTGTAGGTTGTTGACCCCATGCAGCGCAGTTTGCCGCCCTGCAGAGCCGGTTTCAGCAGATTGCTGGCATCCATCGCACCACCTGAGGTGGCGCCGGCACCGATGACGGTGTGGATCTCGTCAATGAACAGGACAGCGTCCGGATGGTTTTCCAACTCTTTCATCACGGCTTTCAGGCGTTCCTCAAAATCGCCCCGATAACGGGTTCCGGCCAGAAGGGCACCCAGATCCAGCGAAAAAATCGTGGCGCGTGACAATACTTCGGGCGTTTCACCCCTGGTAATCTTGCGGGCCAGCCCCTCGGCGATGGCCGTCTTGCCGACGCCGGGATCACCAACAAGAAGCGGGTTGTTCTTGCGGCGCCTGCACAACACCTGAATGCAGCGCTCGACCTCGTGTTCGCGACCGATCAGCGGATCGACGTCGCCTTTGACGGATTTCGCGTTCAAATCGACACAATATTTGGAAAGCGCGGATTCCTTCCCTTCCTCCTCGACGGCCTGGGCATCTTCGGTGAAATCCGGCGCACCGGTTACGGGGCGTGATTCACCAAAACTGCTGTCCTTCGCAACGCCATGGGCAATAAAGTTGACGGCATCATAGCGGGTCATTTCCTGTTCCTGCAGGAAGAAAGCCGCGTTGGATTCCCGTTCGGCAAAGATGGCAACAAGGACATTGGCGCCCGTCACTTCGGTGCGGCCGGACGATTGTACATGGATCGCGGCCCGTTGAATGACCCGTTGGAAGGCAGCCGTTGGGACGGCCTCATTACCTTCTATATTCGTTTCCAGCGTCGACAGATCATCGTCGATAAAATTCATCAGGGTTGCGCGCAATTCATCCAGGTTTACGCCGCAGGCGCGCATGACTTTTACCGCGTCTGGTTCCTCCAGCAGCGCAAGCAAAAGATGTTCAAGGGTTGCCAATTCATGATGCCGCGTGTTGGCCAATGCCAGTGCGGAGTGAATGGCTTGCTCGAGTGTATTCGAAAAAGACGGCACCTTGCGTGCTCCTTTCAACATGGCAGGAAGGAATCTGTCCCTGTCCTTACCGTGGCCTCATAGTCTTAAAGTTCGGTGTTCTTGCGGCGTCTTCAAGTGTTTTCTGGTCAAAATGCCTCACATTTTGTGTCTTTCAGCAAAAACCGCCCCGATTTTGGGTATTTTTCCTGCTTCTGCTCTCCTAAAAGTTATCTTTTCGCCGTCGTATTTCAGCAAAAACCTCTACGTCAGGTGCACCGTCCATTCCCACTGCGGCTTTCACCTGCGGCTCCGAAGAGCGTAGGAACGGGTTGGTCGCCAGTTCTTCGGCAAGCGTGGAAGGGATCGTCGGCTGACCGGAACGACGCATGTCTTGAATGGTTTCATACCTCTTCAGAAGCGCGGCGTTGTCCGGCTCAATGGTCAATGCAAAGCGTGCATTGGCCTCGGTGTATTCATGTCCGGAATAAACCCGTGTTTCCGGTGGCAGGGCGGCCAGCTTGCAAAGGCTTGCCCACATTTGCCGGGGCGTTCCTTCGAAAAGCCGCCCGCAACCCAATACCATCAGGCTGTCAGCAGTAAAAACCGCCCGGCTGCCCGGAAAATAGAAGGCGATGTGGCCAATCGTGTGGCCGGGCACATCCATGATGGTACCCTTTTCGCCACCGACAGTCACAAAATCCCCTTCCGTCAGGGCGCAATCCAGTTGCGGCAGGCGGTGGGCATCCGCCGCCGCGCCGCAAATCTTTGCACCATAGGCGCTGCGCAACTCGTCGGCCCCGTCGATATGATCCCAGTGATGATGTGTCAGCAGAATATGCGACAGCGTCCAGCCGCGCGAATCCAGCGTGGCGCGGATGGGGGCTGCGTCCGGGGCATCTATGACGGCTGTTTCCTTGCTGGCTTGATCGTGTAGTAAAAATGCATAGTTGTCAGCAAGACATGGTATAGTGACTATTTCGAGCGACATGACATTTCACCATAGTGGCTGGGGGTGGGTTGAGTATGGTGTTTGAAAGTCTTGCCGATCATGGAGACATACGCAATGCACCTTGACGTGCTTGACCTGAAAAACTTTTATTATCGCTCTTCTCTGGGGCGCGCGGTGCAGCGCGCAATGCTGCCGCAGGTCTTGGAGTTCTGGCCCGAGGCCAAAGGTCATACGGTTGCAGGTTTCGGGTTTGCCGTACCCTTGCTGCGCCCCTATCTGGAGCAAGCCCGGCGGGTTATCGGCCTGATGCCCGGACCGCAGGGGGTCATGCCGTGGCCGGCGGGCATGCCAAATGTCTCGGTTCTGTGTGAGGAAACTCTCTGGCCGCTTGAAACGGGCGTGGTTGACAAGCTTGTGCTGTTACATGCCCTGGAAGCAAGTGACCGCCCCGGTGAACTGCTGAAAGAAAGCTTCCGTGTTCTCGGACCGGGGGGGCGGGCCCTGTTTATTGTGCCCAACCGGGCCGGGTTGTGGTCGCGGCGCGACAAGACACCTTACGGATTTGGCCATCCTTACAGCTTGTCTCAGTTGGAAAATCAGTTGCGGACCTGCGGGTTCGTACCAGAGAGACACAGGGCGGCATTGTTCTTTCCACCTTCGGAGCGCCGGTTCTGGTTGCGCAGCAGTAAATTCTGGGAAAGGACCGGGCGCAGGCTTCCGTCGTTTCTAGCAGGTGGGGTTCTGATGGTGGAAGCCAGCAAACAGGTACACGCCCCGACCCGAACCGGATTGCCCGAGGCCGTCCGCCATCCCTTGCGCATTCTCGAAGGGGTCACAAAACCGGAAGCAAAGCCGGTTTGAAACGGTGCGCCTGATTCCGGTGGGTGGTGCCGGTGGGTGGTGCCTGCCCCGGCCCCGGCTCTCTTCTGTCTGGCGCCACTTTGGCCATGTCGAAGAAAGTCTTCGCCGGCAGTGACACAAGAATCAAAGCGGTTTTTCCACGGCGCACAGATTCGAAGAAAATGTGTTTTCAGGGCGACAGGGAAGCGTTTTTTAAGGCGCATAGGGTCGCAGTTTCACCAAAGCCTTGATTTTAAGGGGAACGCAACTAAGAGAAACTGCAGCTAGGCTGTTGCGACACAAGATTTCGTCTGCTACACCGCCTCCGATTTTGGTGCATACGAACAGCGTGTGTGCTTTGGGTTGCCCGGTACTGCGAGAGCGGACAATGATGGGCGAATGACATCGAAAGGGTGGACGTGTCTGAACCAGCTTCGATATCTAGCGGCATTGCCGCTCGTTACGCCAAGGCCGTTTTCGAACTGGCCCGCGAAGGCAAGAAACTCAAAGGGCTGGATTCTGATATTGCCAGTCTTGAGGCGGCAGTGGCGGAGAGCGCGGAGCTGCGCGATCTGATCAGTTCGCCGGTTTATACGCGCGACATTCAGGGCAAAGCCATTCTTGCACTGGCCAGGAAGATGAAGCTTTCGCCAATCATGACAAATGCATTGGCCCTGATGGCCGAGAAAGGGCGCTTGTATCTGTTGCCGCAGTTTCTCGAAGGCCTGCGCCAGCGTATCGCCGAAGAAAAAGGCGAGATCACAGCCGAAGTCACTGTCGCCAAGGCCCTGACAAAGACACAAGCAGACAAACTTGCCAAATCGCTGAAAGCGAGCACTGGCAAGGACGTGAAACTGAACCTGTCCGTTGATGAAAACCTCATTGGCGGACTTATCGTTAAACTGGGTTCGAAGATGATCGACACATCGATCGCCTCCAAGCTCGACACCCTCCAGAATGCAATGAAAGAGGTCGGATAATGGGTATCCAAGCAGCCGAGATTTCTGCGGTCCTGAAGGAGCAGATCAAAAACTTCGGTAAAGAAGCTGAAGTCGCCGAAGTGGGCCGTGTGCTCAGCGTTGGCGACGGTATTGCGCGGGTCTATGGCCTCGACAATATTCAGGCCGGCGAAATGGTCGAGTTCCCGGGCGGCATCAGGGGCATGGCCCTGAACCTTGAGGCCGACAACGTCGGTGTCGTGATTTTCGGCACAGACCAGGACATCAGCGAAGGCGATGTGGTGAAACGCACCAAGTCTATCGTTGAGGTTCCTGTCGGAAACGCCCTTTTGGGGCGTGTGGTCGATGGTCTGGGCAACCCCATTGATGGCAAGGGGCCGATCAAGGCCAAGGAAAAGCGGGTGGCTGATGTAAAGGCGCCGGGTATTATCCCGCGTAAATCAGTTCATGAGCCGATGGCGACGGGTCTGAAATCCGTTGATGCCATGATCCCGATTGGTCGTGGTCAGCGCGAACTGATCATTGGGGACCGCCAAACCGGTAAAACAGCCGTGGCGCTCGATGCGGTGCTCAACCAGAAAACCTATAACGACGCCGCAGGCAAAGACGAAAACAAAAAGCTGTATTGTATCTACGTGGCGATTGGACAAAAGCGTTCAACCGTTGCCCAACTGGTGAAGAAACTGGAAGAAACCGGTGCAATGGATTATTCCATTGTCGTGGCGGCAACCGCTTCCGAACCGGCCCCGATGCAGTATCTGGCGCCGTATTCGGCAACCGCAATGGCGGAATTCTTCCGCGATAACGGCCGCCATGCGCTGATCGTGTATGATGACCTTTCCAAACAGGCGGTAAGCTATCGCCAGATGTCACTGTTGCTGCGCCGCCCGCCGGGGCGCGAAGCCTATCCGGGTGACGTGTTCTACCTGCACTCCCGCCTGCTTGAGCGGTCCTGCAAGCTGAACGAGGACTATGGTTCCGGTTCGCTCACGGCGCTGCCGATCATCGAAACGCAGGGTGGTGACGTGTCCGCGTTTATCCCAACCAACGTGATTTCGATCACCGATGGCCAGATCTTCCTTGAAACCGAACTGTTCTATCAGGGTATCCGCCCGGCTGTGAATACCGGTTTGTCTGTGTCGCGCGTTGGATCCTCCGCGCAGACCAAGGCGATGAAATCCGTTGCCGGGCCAGTGAAACTGGAACTGGCCCAGTATCGCGAAATGGCGGCTTTTGCCCAGTTCGGTTCTGATCTGGACGCGGCGACCCAGCAGTTGCTGAACCGGGGCGCGCGCTTGACGGAATTGATGAAGCAGCCCCAGTATTCGCCCCTGACCAACGCCGAGATCGTCATTGTTATCTATGCCGGAACGCATGGGTATCTGGACAAGATCGAAGTGAAGGATGTTGGCCGTTTCGAGGATGGCCTGTTGGTGCATATGCGCCAAAAACACGCGGATCTTCTGGAAGATATCACCAACAATGACCGCGCGGTCAAAGGTGAACTGGAAGAAAAAGTCAAAGCAGCCATCGACGAATATGCCGCGCATTTCGCTTAGAACAGCGGCCCAAGGAATAGGATTGGACATATGCCAAGCCTGAAGGACCTGAAAAACAGGATCGAGAGTGTCAAGAACACTCGGAAGATCACGAAGGCCATGCAGATGGTTGCTGCGGCCAAGCTGCGCCGTGCACAGGAGGCGGCCGAGGCCGGGCGCCCCTATGCGGACCAAATGAACAAGGTCGTAAGCAGCCTTGCGGCGGCGGCCGGGGCGTCGGGTGTTGGCCCGAAACTGCTGGCCGGTACCGGGGCGGATACAACGCATCTGCTGGTGGTCATGACTGCCGAACGCGGTTTGTGCGGCGGTTTCAATACCTACATTGTCAAAATGGCACGCCAAAAGATCGAGGATTTGCAGGCCGCCGGCAAGACCATCAAAATCCTGACTGTCGGCAAGAAAGGCCGGGAACAGTTAAAGCGTGAATACGGTGACCTGATGATCGGCCACGTTGATCTTTCCGAAGTAAAACGTGTCGGTTATGTCAACGCGAACGCGATTGCCAGGGATGTTCTGTCGCGGTTTGATGGCGGCGAATTTGACGTCGCAACGCTGTTCTACAACAGGTTTGAATCGGTCATCAGCCAGGTGCCGACCGAGTTGCAGATCATACCGGTTGCCTATCAGGAAGACGACAGCGAAAGCGTGGTTTATGATTTCGAGCCGGGAGAGGACGAAATTCTGGAGCAGCTTTTGCCGCGGGCGGTTGCAACACAGGTATTCACCGCATTGCTGGAGAACGGCGCATCCGAGCAAGGCGCCCGGATGTCAGCCATGGACAATGCAACGCGCAATGCGGGTGAAATGATCGACAAACTGACCATTCAGTACAACCGGTCCCGCCAGGCGGCGATCACGACAGAGCTTATCGAAATTATTGCGGGTGCCGAAGCACTCTAGGAACGCGGAGAAACGAAATGGCAAAAGCGAAAGCAACCGGCAAGATCACTCAGGTGATTGGTGCTGTTGTTGACGTTCAGTTTGAGGGCAAGCTGCCTCACATTCTGAATGCACTTGAAACCGAAAACAATGGCAAGCGTCTGGTTCTGGAAGTTGCCCAGCACCTGGGCGAGGGCACTGTGCGCACCATCGCCATGGACTCAACCGAAGGTTTGGTTCGCGGCGCTGATGTGAGTGACACCGGTAATCCGATCATGGTTCCGGTGGGAAATGCGACCCTGGGCCGTATTCTGAACGTCATTGGTGAACCGGTTGATGAAAAAGGACCGATCAAGGCTGATGAGTACCGTTCGATCCACCAGCCGGCCCCGGAATTTGACGAACAGGCCACCGAGTCGGAAATACTCGTGACCGGGATCAAGGTGATTGACCTGCTCGCCCCTTACTCCAAGGGTGGTAAAGTGGGCCTGTTCGGCGGTGCCGGCGTGGGCAAGACGGTTCTGATCATGGAACTGATCAACAACATTGCCAAGGTGCATTCAGGCTTCTCCGTGTTCGCGGGTGTTGGCGAGCGGACCCGTGAAGGCAACGACCTTTACTATGAAATGATTGAAGGCGAAGTCATTATTCCGGATGACCTGGAAAAAAGTAAGGTTGCGCTTGTTTACGGGCAGATGAACGAACCTCCCGGGGCGCGCTCGCGTGTTGCCCTGACCGGCTTGACACTTGCCGAGCAATTCCGGGATCAGTCCGGAACCGATGTTTTGTTCTTTGTTGACAACATCTTCCGCTTTACCCAGGCCGGCTCCGAGGTGTCTGCCCTGCTTGGCCGCATCCCTTCGGCGGTTGGCTACCAGCCAACGCTGGCAACGGATATGGGGGCCTTGCAGGAACGTATTACCTCGACCAAGGCGGGCGCGATTACCTCGGTGCAGGCGATTTATGTGCCGGCGGATGACCTGACCGACCCGGCGCCGGCGACGTCGTTTGCCCACCTGGATGCGACGACCGTGCTTTCACGGGCCATTTCCGAGCTGGGCATCTATCCGGCTGTGGACCCGCTGGATTCCACGTCACGTATCCTCGACCCCCTGGTCGTGGGCGAAGAACACTATCAGGTGGCCCGCGATGTTCAGGGGATTTTGCAACGCTATAAATCCCTGCAGGATATCATTGCCATTCTGGGGATGGACGAACTGTCGGAAGAAGACAAGCTGACCGTGGCCCGCGCCCGGAAGATCCAGCGTTTCCTGAGCCAGCCCTTCGATGTGGCCAAGGTGTTTACCGGCGCTGACGGAAAGCAGGTGCCGCTTGAAGAAACGATCTCATCATTCAAAGCGGTTGTTGCCGGTGAGTATGATCACTTGCCTGAAGGTGCTTTCTATATGGTTGGCGGCATCGACGAAGTCATTGCCAAAGCCGAGAAAATGGCCGCTGACGCCGCCTAAGGAGGCCTGAATATGGCTGAAACTATGCAATTTGACCTTGTCAGCCCTGAAAAGAGCTTGGGGTCTTTTCAGGCCAGCGAGGTCCAGGTGCCCGGATCCGAAGGGGATATGACGGTTTTACCACTGCATGCGCCTGTGATCACAACCCTGCGGCCAGGGCTGGTTGTTGCGAAATCACCGGACGGATCGCAGGAATTCATTGTGACTCAGGGTATTGCCGAGATAACTGCCGAGTCCGTTTCGATCATTGCTGAGCAGGCATTTGACCGTTCTGAAGTCACCAAAGCCGATATGGAAAAAGTTCTGGAAGAGGCACGTGCACACGCTGAATCTGTTGCCGGCGAAGAAAAGCTGAACGCGGAAAAATTCGTGGTGGAAATGGTGCATTTCATTGAAATGATGGAATAACCTCTTGCTCGTAGCGTTATCAGGAGGCCTTGCAGAAATTGCAGGGCCTTCTGTTTTTTGGAACACCGGAAAAGCTTGGAGCCGGTATTAATCCAATAATTCCTTGGGAAAACCACGGACAAACCATCGGGCGGGGCTGCGCCTGAAAAGTTGGCATTGTGGCTCCGAAATATGACGGCCAAAGATTGGCTGGCCATATTGTGATCACGAATTCATTCTGAAGCTGGACCGCCCGTTACAAAACGGCACAATGTACTTTATTCGCGAATGTAGAGGCCTTCGTAAATAGGCTCCAGCGTCGCTGTGTCAAACAGGGATGAGACCGAGGTTCCGTTCCAGATATTCAGGATGGCCTGGGCAAACATCGGGGCGGTTGGAACGATGCGGATGTTTTCTGTTGCCTTGACGACGGAACTTGGCGCGATTGAATCCGTAATGACCAGGCTTTTCATTACAGAGTTCTTGATCCGCTCTACAGCCGGGCCGGACAGCACCCCGTGGGTGATATAGGAATGGACCTCGGTCGCTCCGGCCTCGATCAGCACTTCGGCCGCCTTGCAGAGTGTCCCTGCCGTATCACAAATATCATCGACGATAATACATGTCTGGCCGGTCACATCCCCAATCACGGTCATTTCCGCAATTTCCCCGGGTTTTGATCGCCGCTTGTCGACAATTGCCAGACCGCAGCCAATGCGCTGGGCCAGTTCACGGGCGCGCGCAACGCCACCAACATCCGGTGAGACCATCGTCACATGTTCAAGATCGCCTTTGAAATGATGCGCAATATCCAGGGCAAAGATGGGTGAGGCGTAAAGGTTGTCGACGGGAATATCGAAAAAACCCTGAATCTGTGCTGCATGCAGATCCATTGTCAGAACCCGTTCAATGCCCGATTTGACAATCAGATTTGCAACGAGTTTGGCAGAGATTGGCGTGCGCGCCTTTGTGCGCCTGTCCTGGCGGGCATAGCCGAAATACGGGATGACGGCGGTAATGCGTGCGGCAGAAGAACGGCGCAGCGCGTCTGACATGATCAGCAATTCCATCAGGTTGTCATTTGCCGGATTGGATGTTGGCTGGATAATAAACATATCCTCGCCACGCACATTTTCGTAAACCTCGACGAAAATTTCCTGATCGTTGAAGCGTTCGATGCGGGCGTCAACAAGCCCGATATTCATGCCCCGGTGCATCGACATGCGGCGGGCAACGGATTTGGCGAGCGGTAGGTTGGCATTCCCCGAAATGAGTTTCGGTACTGATGTAAAATGCATGGCGGCATGTCCCCGGCTGGCAGCTGTTATGACGGAATCGTGACGTTGACACCGCTTAACACCGAGCTAGGGTTTTGCAAAGAAATCTGGCGCAAAGGACACCAAAAAATGGCCCATATCGACTATTATTTTACAACACTCTCGCCGTATACCTATCTGGCCGGGAATTTGTTGGAAAAAATCGCGGCGCGCCAGGGAACCACAATTCATTACAAGCCGGTTGATGTGTTGGCGCTTTTCGCCCGAACCGGAGGCATTCCACCGCGTGAACGCCATCCCAACCGGATCGCATACCGCAGCCAGGATCTGGCGCGCAGGGCAAAACGCGCCGGCCTGCCGATCAATCTGCAGCCCGCATTCTGGCCGGCGAATGCCGCGCCCAGTGCCTATGCGATCATTGCCGCCCAGAATGCCGGGGGTGGTGATTTGGGGGCACTGGTTCACGGGTTTTGCCGGGCCTGCTGGGCAGAAGAGAAAAACATCGCCGAAGATGACGTCGTTCGCGAATGCCTGAGCAACGCCGGGTTTGATCCCTCACTGGCGGATAGCGGGCTGCTTGAAGGTGCGGAAACCTATGCCCGAAATCTGGAAGAAGCCGTCAACGCCGGTGTGTTCGGCGCGCCTTTCTATATCACCGAGGATGACGCGCGTTTCTGGGGGCAGGACAGGCTCGAAGACCTGGAAGCGCATCTGAAGGGAGAGCTTTAGGTGCCGCAGGCGCTTCGGGCCGGCTTTCCGACCTGGTGGCAAACCTGGGGTCAGGGAAGGAAACAGGCGCTCATGCTGCATTGCTCGCTGGCCCGAACCGGTGTGTGGCAAGGCATAGCCGGGCATCTGGCTACTTGCCTGACCATGACCGGGTTTGACCTGCCCGGCCATGGCAGAAGCGGGGACTGGAACGGCGAACAGGACTACCATGCGCTGTGTACGGCAATTGGCGCCAGTTTTCTGGATCAGCCAAAGCATCTGATCGGTCATTCCTTCGGGGCAACGGTTGCCCTGCGGCTGGCCATTGAGCAGCCGCAACAGGTCGAAAGCCTGACCTTGATCGAACCGGTGTTCTTTGCCGCGGCGAAAGGCTCGGATGCCTTTGAGGCCCATGAGACCGAATTTGAATCTTTTGGTAACGCATTGGAAAGAGATGATAAAGAAAGTGCAGCCCGCGTGTTTGCAGAGGTTTGGGGTACAGGGGTAAAATGGGAAAGGCTTTCGCCAGAGATGCAGTCTTATCTTGTCGACCGAATTGAGTTGATCCCGGCAGCCATTCCGGCAATTTACGAAGACAATGCCGGCATGCTCGGGCCGGGGTGCATTGAATCAATCACCTGTCCGACCATGTTGATCGCCGGCGGCCGGTCGCCCGCGATCATCCATACAATCCATGAAAAGCTTGCCCGGCGGATTCCTCATGTGACACACGCCGTCATATCTGATGCCGCCCATATGGCGCCTGTTACCCATCCCGGCGAAGTGGCGCGCTGTATCCGCAGTTTTATCGCGGTTTGACCAGTTCAAGGAATTGATCAATGCTACCCATACTTGCTGACCAGTCACACACCAGCCGCGCACTCAGCATCTCATCCGGATCACGCCCTTCCAACGCCCCTTTCCAGATATAGTACTGGGCGCCGGCCTCATGGAGGCGCTGGTGTGCGGCACGCGGGAAATCGGCAAACAGGATGTTTGCCTGTGGTTCAAACGGAAAAGAAACGCCCGGGGTTTGCTTTAGCCCCTGGGTCAGGCGCGCCGCAGCAGCGTTTGCGGCCCGGGCATTTTCCAGCCAGAGATCATCCCGCAGATACGCCACTATTTGAGCGGCCAGGTAGCGGTTTTTAGAGAAAAGATGGGCACCGCGTTTGCGTCGCAGTTCAAATTCCCAGGCGTGTTTAGGGTCAAAGAAAACAACAGCTTCGACCCCCATACAGCCGTTTTTTGTCGCCCCGAAACTGATGGCATCAATCCCGGCTTTCCAGCTCATTTCGGCCGGTGTACAGCCCAAGGCAGACAGTGCATTGGCAAAGCGGGCCCCGTCCAGATGGGTTGGCAGGCCAAATTGATGCGCGACATCAGTTACAGCCTTGATTTCCTTTAGTGAATACACGGTTCCACGCTCTGTCGCCTGTGTGATGGATACCGGTCCGCGTTGGGGACCATGTACGCCACGGCTTTCTTCGGTTTTAATAGCCTTGCACAACAAATCCGGATCAATTTTGGCGTCACTCCCGCCAACAAGTGTCAGCTTGGCGCCACCCGAGAAAAACTCTGGCGCATTGCATTCGTCCTCGTGGATATGCGCCTGGGGCGAGCAGAAAACGGTCTGCCAGGGCTGGGAGAGGGTTGCAAGGATCAGGGAATTGGCCGCCGTTCCGGTTGCGACCAGATAGACAGCAGCATCCGGGGCCTCAAAAACACGGCGAACCTCTTTGGTTGCCTGGACCATCAGGCCGTCGTCACCATAGGGCATGGCATAGCCCTCATTGGCTTGCAGCAGCGCGTCCATGATGCGCGGATGTACCGGGCCGGTGTTGTCAGAGGCAAAAAACATCAGATACCCTCCTCAAGAATATAGTTTTCCCATTCTTCCTCGGGGATTTCGAATTCGGGCACCGTCCAGCCGCGGACCGATTGCCCTGCTTCGTGCACCGTTTCGGAATTGCCGGAAATCAGCGGATGCCAGTCATGGAGTGCCTTGCCTTCGTAAAGCAGGCGATAGGCACAGGTTTCTGGCATCCAATAGGCAATTTTTGAGATATTCTGCGGTGTCAGTACCACGCATTCGGGCACGAACTGTTTGCGAATGTCGTATTGTGCGCAACGGCAGCTTTCATCATCCAGCAGGCGGCAGGCAACACGGGTAAAGGCCACCTCGTTCGTGTCCTCGTCTTCGAGCTTGTTCAGGCAGCATTTCCCACAGCCGTCACACAGGGCTTCCCATTCCCGCGGCTCCATGTTTTTCAGAGGGACGCGCTCCCAGAATTTGGGGCGCAGACCCTCGCGGTTTATGGGGTCGCGCGCCTTAGACACCGGTTTGTTCCAGAATCTTGCGGGCGCGGCTGCAGTCATCCTCTACCTGTGCAACAAGCGTTGACAGATCTTTGAATGTTTCTTCCGGTCGCAGGTATTCAACCAGCGCGACAGACAGCGGGGTGCCATAAAGATCCCCCTGAAAATCAAAGAGATAACTCTCCAGATTTGGATGGTTATCGCCAAACATCGGGCGCACGCCAACGGATGCGGCGCCGTTGTAGCTGCCCTTGTGTGGGCCTTCCAGTACGTCCACTTTGACAGCATAAACACCGAATTTGGGCGGATGGAGACCGTCTATCGACATGTTGGCGGTTGGGAAACCCAGTTCGCGGCCGCGTTGATCACCGCGAATGACGCGGCCCTCTATCCGGTGCCAGTGCCCCAGCATTCTGGCCGCGTCTTCCGGCCGCCCGTCGCTGAGCGCCCTGCGGATGGCTGTCGAGGAGACTTCCTCGCCACCGGCATCAATCAACAGGTCTGCAATGGTGACGCCAAACCCCATTTCCCTGCCGAAATCCACCAGATCCTGCGCGGTTCCACTGCGCCCCTTGCCGAAACAAAAATCCCGGCCAACAACCACATGTCGAAGGCCCAGCCCGTCGGTCAGGACATTTTTTGCGAATTCCTGCGGAGAAAGGCGGGACAGGGCGGCGTTGAAATTAAGCTCATAGAGAACCTGAATGCCCAGTGTTTCAAGGCGATGTGCCCGGGCACGGGCGTTCATGAGGCGAAAGGGCGGGGCCTTTGGGGCAAAATACTCACGCGGGTGCGGCTCAAAGGTAACGACCCCCAGAGGTGCGCCGATGGCATCACCTTTTGCGCGGGCAATGTCGATGACCGCCTGATGGCCCAGATGCACGCCGTCAAAATTGCCGATGGCCGCACTGGCACCACGCGCATTTTCTTCTACAAACTGATAGTCCCGGACGATTTGCATATCGTCCAACTAGCCTTAGCCACGGCTGGGTGCAAGCACAGTTGCATCACCTGTGATTACAACGGTTTCCCCGACCCGGGCCTCGCAAATCAGCCGGACCCGGCGTTTGCCGGTTTCGATGCTGTCAACGGTGACGGTGGCGGTGACATGATCACCGATTTTTACCGGGGCGGTGAAGCGCAGATTCTGGCTGAGGTAAATGGTTCCATGTCCCGGCAGCCGCTCGCCAATGATTGCGGAAAACAGGCTCGCTGACAACATTCCGTGGGCGATCCGCTCCTTGAAGATCGACTTGGACGCGGTTTCTTCGCATAAATGCAACGGGTTGCGATCCTCGCTGAGTTCGGCGAAAAGATCGATTTCGCGCTCGGAAATCGTTTTGGAAATTGTACGGGCCATTCCCGGTTTCAGGTCTTCCAGGAAGACTGTTCCGATGTCCATGAAGTTCATTTCATACTTTCAGATGCACTATTTCATAACATTATTACTTTGCAAGCGCAGAAAATCAAGGGGAAACTGGCCTATCTGAGAAAGCCGATGGCGTAGGTTGGGGTCATCATTTTCGTTTCCAGATAATGGGTTAGCCTGTCTTTCTGCGGTTGCGCTGTCGGTTGCTTTGCTGTCCCAGTTTCTTCAGCGGCAAGCCCGCCGGTTACAAACAGGGTATCAAGACCTTCGCCCATGGCGCCTTTTATGTCGGTATCTATCCCGTCGCCGATGGCAAGAATGCGATCGTCGGCAATGTTTTTGCCAAGGGAAACCAGCATGTTTCGCACCAGATTGTAGATCGGCGGATAGGGTTTGCCGAAGTAGAGGCTCTCGCCGCCCATTTCGGTATAAAGCCGGGCGATCGCACCGGCGCAGAATATCCGCTGCCCGCCCAGATCAACCGCGATGTCAGGATTGGCGCAAAGCAGCTTCAGGCCCATTTCCCTGGCATAGAGCAGCGTTGCGCGATAGTCTTCCGGGGTTTCGCTGCGGTCGTCAAATAACCCTGTGCAAACAATACCTTCCGCATCTTTCAGCGGCACTCTTTCGATGGGTACGGGGGCAGTCATGGATGGTGGTGGCGTGAAAAGGCCCAGGTCTTTGTCCGGGCCGATATGATAGACCTTCTCACCAACGATGCCGCGAAAAAGCGCCTCTCGCGCGGCCTCGCCAGAGGTTGCGATGCCGTCCCAGCAGTCGGCCGGCACACCCAGCGAAGCGAGCTGTTTTTCAACATCTTCCCAGGGGCGCGGCGCGTTGGTCAGCAGGATGACGCAGCCGCCTTTGGCGCGAAAATCACGCAAGGCCGCGACGGCCTCGGGAAAGGCATGAACCCCGTCATGCAGGCACCCCCATAGATCACACAACAGGGCGTCATAGCGATCGGATACCTCGGACAGTGACTGGATGATCTGCATCATGAACCCTCTGAAAAACGGCGTATGGAAAGCGTATGGAAAGCGTATGGAAAGCGTATGGCTGCCCGATAGCCGGTGGCGCGCCGGCAAAAACCGGGGCTTGGCAAGCGCAGATTACAGAGGACGGGCCGGGACACGGGATCAGACCGCAAGCCTGGGGATGATCTGTTTTTTGCGGCTGACCACACCCGGCAGAACCACGCTGTCGCCCGATACCTGCACGCCAAAGCTTTTCTCGGCGACGGATTTCACCAGATCATTGGGCACCAGCAGCGTGGACTGCTCGTTCAGAATATCGACGATGAACAGCAGCACCTGGTCGACATTGTCTTGCTTGGCAACGGGTCCCATGGCGGCCATCAGCGCGTCCTTGCGGGCCAACACCGTTGCGGGCGAGGTGGTTTCCAGCACCGAAACCCGGAATTTTGTGCCCCCCACGGTATATTCCTTGCTATCCATGCGCAAAAGCTCGGTGTCGGAAAACGCGGAGATATCGGATTTAGCGGCGAACATTTCGGCGGCATGGTCGGCAATGCTGACCCCGAGATCCGCCGCGAGCTTTTCCGCGACCGCGCGATCGTGATCGGTCGTTGTCGGGCTGCGGAATTCGAGCGTGTCGCTGAGAATGCAGGACAGCATGATGCCCTTGATCGGATCCGGCATTTTTTCAGCGTCCCCGGCCATCAGATCAAACATGACGGTTGCGGTGCAGGCCAGGGGGCGGATGGTTACGGATATGGGGCGGCGTGTTGTCAACCCGCCCTGCAACATGTGATGGTCGATGATCTCGACCACGTTTGCATCGTTGATGGAGGCCGGCAGTTCGGCCACGTTATTGGTATCGACCACGACGCAGCTATCATCGGCGCTGACATCGCTGATGATATCCGGCTGCGCGAACCCCCAGTGTTTCAGAACGAACAGGGCCTCGGTGTTTGGGGTACCCAGCAGCTTTGCTTCTGCCGGAGTTTTGCGTATCTCGTTCAGATACCAGGCCCATATGATGGGGCTGCCGGTGGAATCCGTATCTGGGGATTTATGGCCGAATACTTTTATCGTCATTTGTCGTTCCTTGGGGTGATCGGGGATCAGGGGAGGTTTTGGCGCCCTTATAGGCGCGCGCGCCGGGGTTGTCACCCGTCTGACAGGTCGATAACGTCGCATGAATGGAGTAATTTCCGGATAAATCCGAACAGCGCAAAACTGACCTGTATGCGTAGGGCTATGCGTGAAGGGCGAGAGGGGCAGGGGGGTGGTTTATGGCTATGTGACCTACGCCCCGTGGCTGGTTTGAGCGCATCGGGCGTGGAATTTATGCTCTGGCCCAAAATGGGACAGAAGCGCTGATATATTATGGCCGGGTTGAAACCGCCTTGGGGAAAGCCGGCCGAGATTTCTGCGTCATTTTATGCATCCGGCTTCTTGACTCGCGCTGGCTTGGTCCCTAAATCCATGTCGTTAGCACTCGCGCGCAATGAGTGCTAATATCGTAATTGAAACTTTGAGCCGAGGAGCTTCGAAGATGGCATTGAAACCGCTACATGACCGCGTACTTGTACGGCGCGTGGAAAGCGAAGAAAAAACCGCAGGCGGGCTGATTATCCCCGATACTGCAAAGGAAAAACCTGCCGAGGGTATCGTTGTTGCTGCCGGAGAGGGCGCACGCAAGGATTCGGGCGAGCTGATCCCCATGGCTGTGAAAGAAGGCGACAAGATCCTTTTCGGCAAATGGTCCGGCACCGAAGTCATCGTGGATGGCGAGGATCTGCTGATCATGAAGGAAAGCGACATTCTGGGGCTTTTGTCCTGAGCTTGTCTCAACATCACAACGTAATTCAACAATTCAGGAGCAAACAACATGGCGAAGGAAGTCAAGTTTGACACCGATGCACGCAACCGCATGCTGGTCGGCGTCAACATTCTGGCAGACGCTGTCAAGGTGACCCTCGGCCCGAAAGGCCGCAATGTGGTCCTCGACAAATCCTTTGGCGCCCCGCGTATCACCAAGGACGGTGTAACGGTTGCCAAGGAAATCGAACTGGAAGACAAGTTTGAAAACATGGGTGCGCAGATGGTGAAAGAAGTCGCCAGCCGCACCAATGACGAAGCCGGCGACGGCACCACGACCGCAACCATTCTGGCCCAGTCGATCGTGCGCGAAGGCATGAAATCGGTCGCCGCCGGCATGAACCCGATGGATCTGAAGCGCGGTATTGATCTGGCCACAACCACGGTTGTCGAGGCCATCAAAGCCGCCGCACGCGAAGTCAAGGATTCTGACGAAGTGGCGCAGGTTGGCACCATTTCCGCCAACGGCGAAGCCGAGATTGGCCGCCAGATTGCTGACGCGATGCAGAAAGTCGGCAATGAAGGTGTGATTACGGTTGAGGAAAACAAAGGGCTGGAAACCGAAACCGAAGTGGTTGAGGGCATGCAGTTCGATCGTGGCTACCTCAGCCCGTATTTCGTGACCAACCCCGACAAGATGGTTGCCGATCTGGAAGATGCGCTGATTCTGCTGCACGAAAAGAAACTCAGCTCACTGCAGCCGATGGTTCCGCTGCTGGAGACCGTTATCCAGTCTGGCAAGCCGCTGCTGATCATCGCCGAAGACGTGGAAGGCGAAGCGCTGGCCACTCTGGTTGTGAACAAGCTGCGCGGTGGTCTGAAAATCGCGGCCGTCAAGGCCCCGGGCTTTGGTGATCGTCGCAAGGCCATGCTGCAGGACATCGCCATTCTGACCGGTGGTCAGGTTGTCAGCGAAGAGCTGGGCATGAAGCTGGAAAACGTCACCATGGACATGCTGGGCTCGGCCAAGAAGGTCAACATTACCAAGGATGAGACAACCATCATCGACGGCAATGGTGAAAAAGCCGAGATCGAGGCACGTATTGCCCAGATCAAGCAGCAGATCGAGGAAACCACCAGCGATTACGACCGTGAAAAGCTGCAGGAACGTCTGGCCAAGCTGGCCGGCGGTGTTGCGGTGATCCGGGTTGGCGGCATGACCGAAACCGAAGTGAAAGAGCGCAAAGATCGCGTTGACGACGCCCTGAATGCAACCCGTGCGGCTGTTCAGGAAGGGATCGTTGTCGGGGGCGGTGTGGCTCTGATCCAGGCTGCCAAGAAACTGGCAAAACTGAAAGGTGCGAACGCCGATCAGAACGCCGGTATTGCCATTATCCGCCGCGCGATCGAAGCACCGCTGCGCCAGATCGCCGAAAACGCCGGTGTTGACGGTGCGGTTGTGGCCGGCAAGGTTCGCGAAAGTGGCGAGCCCAACTTTGGCTTTAACGCCCAGACCGAAGAATATGGCGACATGTTCAAGTTTGGCGTGATCGACCCGGCCAAGGTTGTCCGCACGGCGCTGGAAGATGCGGCCTCGGTTGGCGGTCTTCTGATCACCACAGAAGCCATGGTCGCCGACAAGCCCGAGCCGAAAGGCGCAGGCGGCGGCATGCCCGACATGGGCGGCATGGGTGGCATGGGTGGCATGATGTAAGCTGCCTGAAGGCCGAAAAACAGAAAGGGGCTGCCCCACGGCAGCCCCTTTTTTTGCGCAGGCCATGCAGCAAAGGCCATGTCATCGCGGCTTGCCCGAGAGCCATGAACGATCCGGCGGCACTGTGTCAAAGATCTGGGCATCTTTCGGGAAAATAACCCATGGCTGTGCGCTTTGGGTGAAAACATGGTGGGTCGGTTTCAGCCAGCTTGTATCGTCAAGTGTCCCGGGTTTGAGGCTGAGGTGGTCAGGTGCCTTGCTGGCGTGGTGGTGAATGCGCGTGCCGCAGTCGGGGCAAAACGAATTGGTAAAAATCTGACCGCTGTCGGCCTGTCTTGCAAAGCTTTGCAGCTTTCCGGCGGTGAGCTTGAAATCCCCGGCATGGATACGCATGGCAAGCCCGAAGGCGCTGCCCGATTGGGTCTGGCAAATGGTGCAATGGCAGGCATAGACGACAATCGGCGCACCGGTGACGACATATCTGACGCAACCGCATTCACAACCACCGTGATAAGGCTGGGGCATCTCTGCTCACCTGCATTCTGGCATTTATCCGAAACCGTAATAGGTCTCATCGACAAACACTTCAATCGTCGTTTGTTCGCGCCCTCTCGCCCGTCCGGCCCGGCAGAGCCGCCGGACCGTCCAAACCCGGTGTTGGCAGTCAAAATTTGCCGTTCTCATGCGCCATTTCGGACGGGATGGCCGAGATCACGTCCCAATGCTCGGCGATCTTGCCGTTTTCAACGCGAAACAGATCAAAGAAAGCGGTTGGCCTGCCCCCAAAGCTGCCCTCGGACATGGTGAAAACGAAATTTCCCTGAGCAATCACCCGATGCACCGTGTCATATTTCATGGTGATGCCCTGTTCGGCCAGTGCGGCAAGGGCCGTGCCAAGCCCGCTTAGGCCATCGCCGATCTGGCTGTTGTGCTGAATATAGCGATCTCCGTCAAAGAACCCTGCAAGGCGGGACATGTCGCCTTTTACCAGAATGGTTTCAACAAAATCCGTGACCAGTTTTCTGTTATCGGCGGTTCGGTCCAGATCCGTTACCACAACCGGCCCGTCGGTCTGGCTGTGGCCCGAGGGGTTGGGCGGTGTCATTTCGGCAATGTTATCCCAATGTTCGGCGACAACACCGTTTTCAATCCGGAAGACATCAAAGCTGACCAGTTTCTCCGCCCCAAGCGCCTGTGCATGTGTGTAGCTGTTGTGCATGACAACATGGTTTCCTTCTGCAAAGATGCGGTGATTGGTCAGGGAAATGCCGGATTCCTTCAACGCGGGAATGAACCCGATGATCGGGGCACGCCCTGTCGGAATACTGGGGTTGTGCTGGATGTAATCCTTGGCAATCAGGGCCTTGGCGGCGTTTGCATCAAAATTGACGAACACGGCCTGCATCATGCTTTGTGCGGTTTCGGCCGGTGTGCGGGCCTGTGCGGAAAACGCCAGTGAGGACGCCAGAATGATTGCGGCTGCGGGTTTTAGGGACATGGTTTGTTTCTCCTGTTGCTGGGTTTTGACATTTGGTGTCACCGTGGTAACAAATGAATACCAGGTGTCAATTACGCACTAATAAGGAACCAGGTATGCTTGAGATCACCGCAACGACCCCCGAGGCGCAGGCCCTGTGCCCCATTCGCAATGTGCTGGCCAATATCAATGGAAAATGGCAGCCGCTGATTTTGCTCAGCCTTGAGGACGGGCCGCTAAGGTTCTCGGCGGTCAGGCGGGCCATTGGCGATATAACGCAGCGGGTGCAGACCCAGAACCTGAGAGCGCTGGAGAGGGATGGATATATCACCCGTACGGTTTCCGCCGGGCCGCCGCTGGCTGTGTTTTACGAACTGACGCCGCTGGGGGTTTCCCTGCTGTCTGTATTGAAACCGCTGGTGCACTGGGCTGGCGAGAGCTATCCGGCGGTAAAAGCCGCGCGTGCGGTTTATGATGGAAAATTGCGCGGCTAGCAGGCATTGGGCCTCGAAAACCCGGCCCGAAGCGCTTACATCCCACAAATGAAACGTCTGATACTGGTCATGATCATGTTGCTTCCAACACCTTCCTCGGCTGATTGTGTCATTCTGGTGCATGGGTTGGCGCGCAGCCACAAATCATTTCCGGTGATGGAAAAAGCCTTGGCGAAGGCGGGATATGAAGTTGCCAGTATTTCCTACCCGTCAACCAGACAGCGCCTGCAGGATCTGGTAAAAATCGGCCTGCCGCGGGCGGTGGAGATCTGCGCGGGCAGGAAGGTGCATTTTGTGACCCATTCGATGGGCGGGATTCTGGTGCGCATGTATCTGGCGCAAAACACGCCGGAAAACATGGGGCGCGTGGTGATGCTGGCGCCACCCAACCAGGGGTCGGAACTGGTGGACAAACTGAAAGGGCTGAGCGTTTTTCGCCTGATCAACGGCCCGGCCGGGGCGCAGTTGGGAACCGGGCCTGACAGTGTCCCGAAAGCCTTGCCGCCGCCTTGGTATGACGTGGGCATCATCGCCGGCAACCGGACACTCAACCCGCTTTATTCCCTGCTGATTGACGGGATGGATGATGGCAAGGTTTCCGTGGAATCGGCCAAGCTGAAGGGGATGCGCGATTTTCTGGTGGTTCGGGCAACGCATACCTTTATCATGAACAACCCGCTGGTGATTGCGCAGGTTCTGGCGTTTCTGGACAAGGGGCGGTTTGACCACAATCTGAGATACGCCGAAGCCCTGCGCCGCCTGACGGCAAAGTGACCGGTGTGGGGCCGTTTCACACAGGGGCCTGACAGTTTGGTGATATCAGGACTTTGCCATTGAGATGCACCCGGATTGCGGCCCATGATCGGCGCATGAACCTGTTTGCCCTGACATTTCTGACCATGGTTGCCTTTGCGGCGAATTCGGTGCTGAATCGTCTGGCGCTGATCGATGGCGGCATGGATCCGGCCGCCTTTGCCCTGATCCGGCTGATGTCCGGCGCGGTTGTTTTGGCCGGGCTTGTTGCCCTCCGGCAAGGGGGAGGGTTGTCTGCGCTGAGGATCCGCCCTGTGCCGGCGCTGATGCTGGCCACCTATGTTTTGGGGTTCTCGTTTGCCTATGTCACGCTGGATGCCGGTGTCGGGGCACTGATATTGTTTGGCGGTGTGCAGATCACCATGTTTGCCGGGGCCATGCTGGCGCGTGAGACCATTCCGCGGCGCCGGTGGATTGGCGCGCTGATCGCCTTTGGCGGGCTGGTCTGGCTGTTTTGGCCAGGTGGGGCAACGCGCCCGGACCTGACCGGCGCCCTGCTGATGGGGGGTGCGGCGCTGGGCTGGGGTGTTTATTCGATCCGGGGAAAGCATCAGGCCGACGCGCTGGGGGCGACGGCGGCAAATTTCCTCTGGGCCAGCCCCGTGGCCATCGCGGTTTTCCTGATCTCCGGCCACTGGGGGCAACCGATGCGTGGGGCTTTCCTGGCGCTGGTGTCGGGGATTGTCACCTCGGGGTTTGGCTATGCGTTGTGGTATTCGGTTCTGCCGCGCATACCGGCCTCACTGGCGGCGGTGGCGCAACTGACCGTTCCGCTGATTGCGATGGCTGGTGGTGCCGTGTTTCTGGGGGAAAGCCTGACCCTGCGGTTTGTCGTGTCCGGCCTGCTGGTTTTGGGGGGTGTCGGGTTGTCTCTAACCGGAAGCCGCAGATGACGAAACCAGCCGGTTGACATGGCCCATTTTCCGGCCGGGCCGGGTTTCGGATTTGCCATAGAGGTGGATTGCGCAGTTGCTGTCTTTGGCGAAATCGCCGATGCGGTCCAGATCATCGCCGATCAGGTTCAGCATTTCCACGTCACTGTGGCGCGCTCCGTTGCCCAGCGGCCAGCCGGCAATGGCGCGGATGTGTTGCTCAAACTGGTCAATGACGCAACCGTCCTGGGTCCAGTGGCCCGAGTTGTGAACCCGCGGAGCGATTTCGTTGACAAGTAACCCCGTGGCGGTGACAAACAGTTCAACCCCCATGACGCCAACGTAATCCAGAGCATTCAGAATCTGCCCGGCGATCAGGATCGCATCGGTACGCTGGGCGTTGGATAGCTGCGCGGGAACCGTCGTTGTGTGCAAGATACCGTCGCGGTGGACGTTTGTACCCGGATCATAGCAGGCGATTTCACCAGAAAGCCCCCGCGCGCCGATCACCGAGATTTCCTGGCTG
>Ga0256841_1000460_pt1 | contig 42202 bp, 46 predicted proteins | sample 356308metaG_FD_185971 | JGI IMG/M metagenome (GOLD analysis project Ga0256841, IMG submission 185971) | Hydrothermal vent microbial communities from Mid Atlantic Ridge, Atlantic Ocean - 356-308 | ecosystem: Environmental > Aquatic > Marine > Hydrothermal vents | place: Atlantic Ocean: Mid...
TGAAGATATGTTTTCCAACAACATTTCCGCCAATTTTTCAGAGGTAAGAAAAGATTTTTATTTTTCCGCCGATTCTTTATTACAAAAAAGCTTTAACATAACGCATAATATTCAAAGCAGAATTGAACGGAATTATTTGATTGAAGATAAACTAAGGTATGCTTCTAAAGAATCGAATTTTTCATTGGGTCTTGCCGGTAGAATTTATTGGAGGGATATTGACAGAAATACGCGTTATATTTTAACCGATTACATAAATCCTTCTTCTTTCGATTCAGGAATTCAAGAATTTAAATTGAATTTCAGCGGAAATCTGGGTTATAAAGTAAAAAGATTTAACAGCATATTAAAATTTGAATACTCGGAACGGGAAGAACAACACAGCGCAAAAAAAATTGAAGGCGCAAATAATATTTTTTATGAAGACAGACAAGCGTTGGAACTGAAAAAAAATAACCAGTCTTCTTTAGCAACCGTTTCTGCTGCGTTGGCTTATAAGTTTTCCAGAAAAGACAACTTGGCTTTAAGTATTCTGCAAAGAAAATTAATTTACGATACACCGAGCGCCGAAAATTTTGACGACAGAGATGAATTACTAACTATTTTCAGGATTTATTATTCAAGATTTTTTAATCCCACTTTTAATTTTTTTATTAACTTGGAAGGGAGTATTAACCATATAGTTTACATTTTTGCCGAGCGCAGTTCAAACAATAATATACGAAGAGTGCTTAAGCTTACTTCCGGCGGAACATACAAAACCGGGTATCTTTCTTCTACAAATTCGGCGGAAGTATCTGCAAATTATACCGTTTTCGATTTTGAGGATTTAATTCCAAATGTAAAAAGTTTTGCGTTCAGACAGTTTGTTGTCCGGGATTCAACTAATCTAAAATTAATCCGGAATATTTCCGTCGGGTTGAACGCTTATATTAAATTATCTGAGCAAGGCGATTTTAATTGGACGGACTTCTCCAGCAAACCGCAAAGGTTTTTAGCCGAATACTTTGCAATTCCAAAATTTATTTTATTCCGCAATAAATTAATAATAAGCTTAGGTATGCGTTTTTTCTCGTTGACAAGTTATAAGTATAACAGTAACAACATTAAATATAAAGATTCCAACTACAGAAGCATCGGTCCTCTGGTTGAATTTTCATATAACTTAGGCTTAAAGTTAAATATTAATTTTAACGGTTGGTATGAATTTATAAACACGGAAACCAACGTGAAAAAGGAAGTAGCCAATATGAATCTGAAACTGAATTGGAACATATAATTTTTTCTAAACTCCACTTGAAAAGATTCGATTCTAAGATTATCTTTGTTAAATACTTATACAAATTAAATCAAGATGACAAAATCAAATAATCCTATAACTTTCAAAAAATCATTTGAAAGCGATCCTGAACTCTTACCCCAAATAGAAGACTTTGTGTTCAAGTCGTTAATCGGTGTTGCGTTGACCGACAAGCAAAAAAACAATTTGTCTCTCTCTATTGCCGAAGCCGCTTCCAATGCTATAATTCACGGCAACAATGCAGATATTGACAAACTTGTTGAGGTAATAGTTAAACGCTACAGCGATAAAGTAGAAATCATTTTCAAGGATCAAGGGGAAGGATTTGACCTAAAAGACATACCCGACCCTACTTTACCGGAAAATATTTTAAATGACAGCGGTCGGGGTATTTATATTATGAGAAACTTTTTGGACGATGTAAAATTCAATTTTACTCCAACCGGCACTGAAACAATATTAACGTTAAAACTGAATTAATGTTTTAATCAAATTGTAAATAAGCAAAAATTCAGGAAATATTCTTTTAGCCCCTAAAAAAATATTAAATTTTACCTGCCGGATGATGACAATTCAATCAAATATTTCTATATTAGTATATTAGAATCCTAAAATATTTTTCTCATAAATCTTGGGAGTTAAAAATGGCTAGAAAAAAAATTGCACTAATCGGCGGAGGTCAAATCGGCGGTGTTATGGCTCAATTATTTGCAACCAGGCAATTGGGCGACGTCGTTCTATTTGATATTGTGGAAGGACTTCCTCAAGGTAAAACCTTAGATATTCACGAAGCATCAAGAATAGACAGATTTGATATGAATCTTAAGGGAACTAACGATTATAAAGATATTGATAATGCCGATATAGTTATTATCACTGCCGGAATTCCTCGTAAACCCGGAATGAGCAGGGAAGATTTATTAACTACAAATGCCAAAATTATGACCAGTGTTGCTAACGGAGTAAAAGAACATGCGCCAAACTCAATTGCAATAATAATTTCCAACCCTTTGGACACTATGGTTACACTTTTCCAAAAAGTTACGGGATTTCCTACAAACAGGGTTATCGGTCAAGCCGGTGTTTTGGATTCTTCCAGATTTTCATCATTTATTGCATGGGAATTGGGGGTTTCAGTACAAGATGTAAATGCAATGGTGCTTGGCGGACATGGAGATAGTATGGTTCCGTTATTGAGATATGCAAATGTAAACGGCGTTCCGGTTATCGAAATGCTTGAAAGAAAATACGGCGACGTTGCAAAAGCAAAAGAAGTTATGGATGCAATGGTGGAAAGAACTAAAAAAGCCGGCGGTGAAGTTGTAGGATTGTTAAAAACAGGTTCGGCATTTTATTCTCCCGCATCCGCGGCTACTACAATGGCAAAATCAATTCTTCTGGACGAAAAAAGATTATTGCCTTGCAGTGTTTATTTGAACGGCGAATACGGTGTTAAAGGATACTTCGTCGGCGTTCCCGCAGTATTGGGAGAAAACGGAGTTGAACGGGTGGTAGAACTTACTTTAAACGACGAAGAACAAGCCGCTTTTGATAATTCGGTGGCTGCAGTTAAAAACTCAGTTGCTAATCTTGAAAAATTAGGTTTCTAACTTCAGAATTAATTAGTATTGAAAGCCCGATTTTTGTTCTAAAGTCGGGCTTTTTTTTAACTTATATTTTTAGCTTCCTTCTATTATCTTCAATCAAGTATAACTTAACAATTAAAAATCTTAAAGAAACTCAGTTTATAAATGAATTCATTTAAAATAAAAAATCCGGCGGGGAGCCGGATTAAAAAGTTTTCAATTTAAATTTTTCAATTACTAAGATTTTCATGTACGCTAACAAACCTTCTGTTATTTCTTTTCTTTTCAAATTTCACAAACCCGTCGGCTACGGCAAATAAAGTATCGTCTCCACCGCGCATAACATTTTTACCGGGATGAAATTTTGTGCCCCTTTGTCTTACTAAAATAGTTCCCGCAGAAACTTTTTCACCGCCGTATCTTTTTACACCGAGATATTGGGGATTACTATCGCGACCGTTTCTGGAAGACCCTTGTCCTTTTTTATGTGCCATTATTCACCCTCCTCAACTTTTTCTTTTGGTTTCGAAGCTTTGGGTTTGTTTATTTTTGTGATCTCAATTTTTGTTAATTGTTGTCTATGACCGTTTTTCACTTTATAAGATTTTCTTCTTTTTTTCTTAAAAACAATCACTTTATCATCTTTGATGTGTTCTAAAACTTTCGCTTTAACTTTAATTCCTTTAAGGTTCGGTGTACCGACTAAAGTTTTTTCCCCGTCGGAAAAAAGCAAAACGTTATCGAAAGTTACAGATTTATCAAGTTCGGCATTTAACTTCGGAACAAAATATTTTTGTTTTTCTTCTACTTTAAATTGTGAACCTGCAATCTCAACAACCGCAAACATAAAATTCTCCTAATCTTTTAATTTCGAGCCTTAAAGTTATGAAAATATTAGATTTATGTCAATTTTTTCTTCACCGGGCATTTATTATTTAATATCGATTTTCCGGTTTATATACTTTCCGTAATCCTTTAACTGCGGCGTGTAGTTTTGGTTAAACAACTCCGACGATATTAAAAAATCGGCTGTTGCCCTATTGCACGCTGTAGGAACATTATAGAGTGTGGAGATTCTAAGCAGTGCTTTCACGTCCACATCGTGCGGATGCGGTTCCATAGGATCCCATAGAAAAATAAAAATATCAATCTTTCCTTCGGCAATCATAGCTCCAAGCTGTTGATCGCCGCCTAAGGGACCGGATTTTAATTTTGTAACGGTTTTACTTTGTTCTGTTTTTGCTTTAGCAAATTTACGTTTGAATATTTCCTCAATCATTGAGCCGGTTGTACCGGTACAAATTATCTTATGATTTTTTAACACTTCCAAATTCCACTCAACCCATTCCGCTAAATCTTTTTTTCTATTGTCGTGTGCAACTAATGCAATAGTTTTTTTATTAGACATTCTATCCTCCAATATTTCAATGCAAAAACAGCTAAAGTTAATATATTTGTGAGAATAAATTACGATTAAATAACGAATTTTAGAAAACTTCTGTTTTTCATATTTCAAGTAATTAATTATATTCCAAAAATTAAATTTTAAACTCGAAGTTGACGAAATAGGAAATAATAGAATCTCCTAATTGAGGAGTTTTAATTTTAACATTCGGTGCAATAGAGAATCCTTTTGCCGGAATAATGTTTATACCTCCGATGAAATACGAATAACCGTCATTATCAATATTTGTATTAGGATCAAAAATATCGAATCGACCGAAAATCTCCGCTGCTTTTGAAAACTTATAATTAGCAAATGCAGAAATTATTGTTTCAGTAATTTCCGCTCCGCCTTTATTTGCAAAATCATATTCAGCGCCAAATCTCAACGCTCCTGTAGAATATGCGGCAAATCCACCGAATACGGTTTTTGTTTGCGTTAATGTATCCGTTCCGGCTGAATAATCAAATGATTCAAGACTTAACGATGCTCCTACGTTGTATCCGCCCTTTGCTATTTTACCCTCTCCGTAATATGCTTGAAACGAAAATTTCTTATAATCATTCTTTTCTATTTTCTTATATCCGCTACCGTTTGTTACCAATGCACTTATGTTAAATTTTTTAGCAAATTGATTATAATATCCTAATCCTAAATCTGCCGAACTTGAAAAGTGATTTAAATCCATCGGTGTTTTTTCAACAAACCGATATCCCCAATTATGTTCTTCTACATTGAACATATTCATTCCTTGCAGACCGAATATGAATTTACCGTAAGCGGTTTTCCATGCAACCAAAGCATTTTTCAAATACAAACTTAATCTGTCATCTTTCCCGGTATTAAATCTGCCAACATCGGTGGTTACCTTAAACGAGATTGTTTTTGAGATGTTATTTGCATAAGTAAGATAAACACGATTAATTTCAAATGAATTTGTTGGTTTACTATCCTGATTGTACGAATAATTGAAATACACCTTTGAACTGATTTTACCCTGTGCAAAAACTGCAACGGAAAAAGATAATAAAACCACATAAACAATAAATATTTTCTTCATTTATTTTTCCTTTTTGTTAATTGGAATTAGTTTAATTGATTACCAAATTTAGGAATGCTATATTAACTCAATATTAATAAATAAATAGGAATATGTTAAAAAATTGTTAAGAAAATGTTAAACTGACAGTCCCAATAAAAATTTGCACTAAAGCGACTTATAATAAATTTTGACAGTACTCCACAATTATTTTACAGCCAAATTAAAATTTATTCTTCATCTTTATCTTCATCGTCAATATCATCATAAATATATTTTTGATATTTATGCTTAATCAATTTTGCATTAACAATAAAAACCACGTCTTCGGCAATGTTTGTAGCCTGATCCCCAAGTCTCTCCAGATGCCTGCAAATTTCTAAAAGCTCAATGCCTTTTTCCAATTCATTTATGTTTGATTTGATAAAATTAATTATTAATTCTTTGTTCTCAACAAATAAATCATCAAGCACCGAATCTTTTATAATTACTTTTTTAGCCAAATCAATATCCTCATTATTAAAAGCATCAATAGAGTTGTTTAACATGCTTTTTGCGATAAGGCTCATTTCCTGAATTTTTGTTTTACTGTAAAATGAAGGTTTTGGTGTTAGTTTAGGTTGGCGTAATGCAATATTTCTCGCTAAATCTCCAATCCGTTCCAAATTTGTATTAATAGTTAAAGCGGAAATAATAAGTCTTAAATCCATAGCAACCGGTTGATTCAACGCTATTATTTTTTGACATAATTTTTCAATTTTTCTATCGTATTTATTTACTTTATTTTCTCTTTCAAGAACAGTTTCTGCAAAACCGCTATTTTGCTCTTCAATGGATTTAACAGCCAAATCCACTTGTTGTTCAACTAAGCTAGACATTTTTATTAATCTTGTTTTTAATTTTTCCAGATAAATATCAAATAATCTTTCCATTTCAAATCCTTTTTTTTATCCGAATCTACCGGTTATATAATCTTCGGTTTTTTTAACCGACGGGTTAGTAAACAATTTTGATGTCGAATCAAATTCAATTAGTTCACCCATGTAAAAGAATGCCGTTTTATCGCTTACCCTTGCCGCTTGTTGCATGTTATGGGTTACAATTACAATGGTAAATTCCGCTTTTAAATTATGAATTAATTGTTCAATTTTAGAAGTTGAAAGCGGATCGAGTGCGCTTGCCGGTTCATCCATTAATAAAATTTCCGGTTTAATAGCCAATGAACGTGCTATGCATAGCCTTTGCTGTTGACCGCCGGACAAACCTAAAGCCGATTCATGAAGTCTGTCTTTAACTTCATCCCACAAAGCAGCGTGAGTTAAACTTTGCTCGGCAGCTTCTGCAAGTATTTTTTTATCTTTTATACCGTTTAATTTCAATCCGGAAACAACATTATTAAATATAGACATTGTTGGAAAAGGATTAGGTTTTTGAAATACCATTCCAACTTTTCTTCTTAATAGAACCGGATCTAATTTCATAATATTTTTTCCGTCGAGAAGTATTTCTCCTGTAATTGTACCTCCCACAATTTCATGCATCCGGTTTAAGCTTCTTAGGAATGTGGATTTACCGCAGCCTGAAGGACCGATAATAGCAATTACTTTATTTTTAGGTATAGATAAATTAATTTCTTTCAAGACTTTTACTTTACCAAAATAAGCAGAAAGATTTTTTACTTCAATTACCAATTTCTCCTTATTCTTATCTTGGGAGATCTTTTCTTTTAAGTTAGTTTTATTTATAGCAATATCATTTCTCATTACAGCACCAATATCAATATTTAGACCTTGTTAAAATTTTAAATAATAAACTAATAATAGAAATAAGAGCAATAAGTATTAGCGAGGCTGTCCATGCCTGTTCGTTCCATTCGGTAAACGGAGATTTAGCATAATCATAAATATAAACGGTTAAAGAAGCAATAGGTTGAAATATTTTGGTTGACCAAAACCTATTCCCTAAAGCGGTAAATAATAACGGCGCTGTTTCTCCGGCTGCCCGCGCAATTGCCAACAAAATACCCGTAGCAATTCCTTTCCACGCCGATTTTAAAATAATAACCAAAGAAGTTTTCCACTTAGGAATTCCGAGCGCCAAGCCGGCTTCTCTGTAAGAATGCGGAACAAGCCGTATCATCTCCTCGGTTGTCCGCGTAACCGTTGGAATCATAAGAATTGCCAGGGCAACGCCGCCGGCAAAAGCGGAAAAGTGATGCATGGGCAAAACCACAATTGTATAAGCCACCACGCCAACAACAATAGAAGGAATGCCGCTTAAAACATCGGCTAAAAATCTAACGGTGCTTCCAAATTTGTTATTACCGAATTCTGCTAAATATATACCGGCGAAAATTCCTACCGGCAAACCAATAGCTCCGCCTATTCCAATAAGAATAAATGTTCCAATAATAGCATTAGCCATTCCCCCGCCCTCTTGACCAACGGGTTTTGGCATGGAAATAAAAAAATCTAAATTTAGATATGTGAATCCTTTAGAAATGGTGTAGTAAAATATAAATAACAACGGAATCACAGCTATGACAACCGATAAAAAAGTTAAAGAGAGCATAACATAGTTTGTTGATTTTCTCCGGATAAAATTTAATCTCTTATTAACCAACACTGCTCCACCTTTTTTCAAAACTCCATACAAAAATTCTTGCCGCAACATTAATTATAATAGTTATTGCAAACAAAATTAAAGCTAATTCTATTAGTGAACTTAGGTATAAATCAGAGCTTGCTTCTGTAAATTCATTTGCCAGCACACTTGCCATTGTATATGCCGGATCGAAAAGTGACGGTGAAATCAAGGCACGATTACCGATTACCATAGTAACTGCCATTGTTTCTCCAATAGCTCTTCCAAGTCCTAACATTGAAGCACCTAAAATACCAGAACGGGAATTAGCAAGAACGATTTTAATTACTTCCCATTTCGTAGCGCCGAGCGCAAGAGCAGCTTCCCTTTGTGAGTTTGGTACAGATTTCAAAACATCTCTTGAAATTGATGATATGATAGGCAATACCATAATTGAAAGTATTATAGCTGCCGCCATCATACCAAAACCATACGGAGCCCCTTGAAAAAAAGGAAGATTTCCAAAATGCTTAAATAAAAAAGGCTCCACAACATTTCTTAGCAAGGGTACTAAAACAAATATTCCCCAAAGTCCATAAACCACGCTCGGAATTCCCGCGAGAAGTTCAGTCAAAAATGAAAGCGGCTTCTCCAGCCAGTTAGGAGACAATTCCGATAAAAAAATTGCTACTCCTAACCCAAGCGGAACTGAAATAAGCAATGCTAAAAAGGAAGAGATTAAGGTTCCATATATTGCCGGCAAAGCTCCGAATATTTCTTTAACCGGATCCCAGGTAGAATTTACTAAGAAATTCCACCCAAACTTATCAATCGATAACTTTGAACCTACATACATTTCGTAGCCCATTACCAGCACAAGCAAGAAAACCAAAAAGGCAAAGAATTGAGTGAGTTTTTTATAAATAAAGTCTCCCGTATTTGCCGAAGCAATACTACGGGAGAAAACTTTATTCAATGTAAAAAATATTTTATTTTTTAATTTTATTTGTTCTAACAATTAATTCTCAACAGTTAATTTATTCGTTGTCCGTTAACGGTAATTGAGTCTATCTTTTTTTCACAAAGTTTAACAACCGATTTGGGTAAAGGCGCATAATACAAATCTTTTGCATAAGCTTCACCTTTTTCTAAAGCCCACCGCAAAAAATTAACAAGCGCTTTGGCTTTTACTTTATCTTTCATATCCTTATAAATTAGAAGCCAGGTAAAGCCTGAAATTGGGTAGGAATTCTTACCGCCTGCATTAGTCAAAATAGCTCTAAGGTCATCCGGCATATTTTTAGAAGCTCCTTCCGCTGCGGCAGAAACCGTATTAAAGTCAGCTTTTACAAAATTACCGTCTTTATTTTTTAATAATAAGTAAGGAAGTTTGTTTTGGACAGCGTAAGCAAGTTCCACATATCCTATTGCGCCCCCGGTTTGCTTAACTAATCCCGAAACACCTTCGTTGCCCTTTCCGCCCAAACCAACCGGCCAACTAACAGAAGTACCAAAACCGACTTTTTTTGCCCATTCGTCATTAACCTTTGATAAATAGTTTGTAAATATAAATGAGGTTCCGCTTCCGTCAGATCGATGGGCAACAAGTATAGCACGATCCGGCAATTTTACGCCGGGATTCAATTCTTGAATTCTCTTATCGTTCCACATATAAATCTTACCCAGGAAAATATCACCTAAAGTTTTACCGTCCAATTTTAATATTTCTTTGACTGACGGAAGATTGTAACTTACTACTACAGCGCCCATCACAGTTGGAATATGAAGAATTTCGGTGCCTCGCTTTTCTTTAGCTTGTTTGAGTTGTTTATCGCTCATGGGACCATCGCTGGCGCCAAAATCTACTGTACCTTCAATTACTTGCCTAATACCGGCGCCGCTTCCTATTGATTGATAGTTTATTTGAACGCCCGTTTTTTGATGATACAAATCAAACCATTGCGAATAAATTACATAAGGAAATGTTGCCCCTGCTCCGGTTAATTGAACTTGCGCAATTGTTAATGTTGAAAGCAAAGCAAAAAATGCGGCTGCAAATAAAAATAATTTGATTTTCATTTTTTTAGAACTCCTGTTATTGTGAGTTCTAAAATTAGTTATACTGCCGGGTTAAAGTTTTAAGTTATTGTTAACTTAATATTAAGAAATTGTTAAGGAATTAATTTTGATATTACTAAATTTGATGGAATATTTACCAAGCTTTTTTCAATTTGAATGAAAACTCCGATCCGGTTTCCTCTTTGCTGGTAACTTCAATAGTTGAATTATGGGCTTCAATAATGTGTTTAACTATTGCCAACCCCAAGCCGGTACCGGGAATAGATTTAGACCTTTCACGTTCACTTCTGTAAAACCGTTCAAAAATCCTGTCTAAATCTTCTTGCGGAATTCCGTTTCCGGTATCTTTAACTTTTATTAAAACCGATTTTCGTTTTTCTTCAACATTAATTTCAATTTTCCCTTTTTCAGTGTATTTAATTGCATTCGAAAGCAAATTATTCATAACCTGAATTAGTCTGTCTTTTGCTCCATATACTTTCATTTTGTCCCTGAGTCCATTAATTTCCAGTTTCAAACCTTTCTTTTCCGCCTGTTCTTTAAATTCTTTATAAATATCATTTAAAAAAGGTTTAAGATCAAAATATCTGAAACTCATTCTCATTTGACCTGACTCAATCATGGAAATATCAATTAAATCATTAAGCAAAGCATTTAAGTTTTCTGAATGGTGAAAAGCTTTTTCTAGAAATTGTTTATTTACTTTATTGTCATAAAGAGCGCCGTTTAATAAAGTTTCCAAAAATCCTTGCAAAGCAAATATGGGTGTGCGAAGTTCGTGAGAAACATTTCCCAAAAATTCTTTCCTTGCTTGTTCTAATTTCTCCATCTGTTCAATATCCCTTTGTGTCCTTCTGAACATTGCTTTAATATTTCCTTCAATGTCCAGCAGAGATTTACTCATTTTAATTTCGTGTGGAGATTTATATTTGTTTTTACGAATATTTTTTATTGTTCTTTTAATTTCACTAATTTCAACAGCTCTTTTTTTCCCTAAAACGAATAAGAATATCAAATCATTAATTACTATCAGGATGATAAGGAGAAATACTTTATGGAGTGAAAAATGGAATATTAGAGTAACGCCCAAAACAAATACAATACTTAAAACAATAATTTCTTTTATAAATATTTTGGAGTGAGAAAAGTTATTTTTAATTTTATTCCACATCTTTAATTCTATATCCAACGCCTTTTACGGTTTCAATAAGTTTAGAATACATACCTAACTTTTCCCTAATTTTCCGTATATGAACGTCAATTGTTCTATCTACAACAAAAATATCATTTCCCCAAATTTCGTTTAATAAAACATCCCGTGGAAATACTTTACCTTTATTAATAATCAAAAAATGTAATATTTCAAATTCTTTTTTAGGAAATGCAATTTCTTCCCCGTCTACTTTAACTGTAAAACGTTCTTTATCAATTTCTATAGGTCCTAATTTAACTCTTGTTTTAATTTCAGATTGTTGAGATTTAGTTCTTTTTAATTTAGACTTAACCCTTGCCACCAACATTTTAGGCGATATTGGTTTCTTCAAATAATCATCTGCTCCTACTTCGAATCCTCTTAATTCATCCAGCTCACTTATTTTTGCCGTTAAAAATATTATAGGAATGTTTTCAAAATTCTTTTTTAGTCTAATTTGTTTACAGACTTCGTAACCGTTCAATTTAGGCATCATGATATCAAGAACAACGAGGTCCGGTTCATAAACCATTTTGCTCAATGCTTGTTGACCATCGAATGCGGATATAACCTCAAAACCTTCGGATTCAAGATTATATTTCAAGAACTCAACAATATCTTTTTCGTCGTCGGCTAATAAAATTTTAGGTTTCATATCAGTTTACAACTATTTCACTTTGCTTTTTAGCAGATTCATAAAGCAATTCCAATAATTTCATACGGGTTAATGCTTCGCTACTGGAAGACATGATATTGGGATTGCCTTGAATAACGCTTATAAAGTGTTTTAATTCATTCTCATACGATTTTTTATAGAGGTTTTTTATATTGGTAGAACTTGCGGGAGTATAATCAAGTCGAGCCGATTCAATTCTTTTATATGCGCGAAACGGATTAAGATGGCCTGTACCTTCGGTACCAAAAACGGTCAAATTAAAACTATCTTTTTCAGCATGAAGCGACCAGCTAATTTCAAAATTCATTACTGTCGAATTTTTAAACCGTATAAATCCGACGGCGGAATCTTCAACACCCTTAACTTTATGGGAATACGTTTGCACTGAAACGCTTTTTAACGGGGGATATTCAATTAACCAAATTCCCAAATCGAGTAATACTATGCCCAAATCGAAAAGCACTCCCCCTCCGGCTTCTTTTTTTCTTTGGAACCATTTTTCATCACTACTTTGTTTACGCGACCAGCCGCATCGAATGTAAAAAGGATCTCCCAGCTCACCGCTGTTAATTAAACTTTTCAAAAGCATTGCGTCGGGTCTATAACGTAAATTCATACCGATTATCGCTTTGCGTTTATATTTTTTGGCAGCATCATCAATTTTTTTGGCTTCTTGATAATTTACGGCGATAGGTTTCTCTATTAATACATCCTTGCCTTGTTTCATTGCTTCAATTGCAATTTCGGAATGAGACTTAGTTGGCGTTGCGATAATAACGGCTTGAAGCTCTGGATCGGCGAGCATCTTTTTATAATCGGTAAATTGATTTTTTATGTTAAATTTATTGCTGATAGTTCTTAAACGGTTTTTATTAATTTCCGCTACCGATTGGATTGTAACATTTTTAAATTTACTTAAAATTGGAAGATGTACTAATTGTGATATACCACCTAAACCAATAATCCCAATTTTTGTTTCTTTCACTAAGCAACTTCTCCTTTTGCCAATTTTTTATCTTTCAAAAATTCTTTAACTTTTTTGGCAATTCCTTCGGGATCAATTTCCAGTAAGTTATGTAATTCCTGTTGAGTACCATGATCTATAAATTTATCGGGCAAACCAATTCGAAGTATATCATTTTTATATTTTTTTTCTGCAAAGTATTCCAAAATACCCGAGCCAAAACCGCCGACCAAAGAATTTTCTTCCAAAGTAACAATTTTATTGAAGTTTTGAGCCACATAATCAAGCGTATCTGTATCAAGGGGTTTAATGAACCTCATATTAAATAATGAGCAGCTAATTCCGTTTTGGTTCAGAATATCGCTGGCTTTTTTAGCATAATTTACCATTATTCCAACCCCTAAAAACGCAACATCATGTCCATCTAAAATTTTCTCGCTTTTCCCGATCGGGATTTCGTCAAAATGACTTTTAAGTTCAACACCGAGGGCAGAACCTCTTGGATATCTAATAGCTATAGGACCTTTTTTATAATTTATAGCAGTGTAGAGCATATCCCTCAATTCGGATTCATCTTTAGGAGCCATTATAGTGATTCCTGGTACCATTCTAAGATAAGTAAGATCGAACGTGCCATGGTGAGTTGGACCGTCGGCTCCAACTAATCCTGCTCGATCCAGAGCGAAAACAACATGTAATTTTTGCAAAGCAACATCGTGAATTATTTGATCGATTGCCCTTTGTAAAAAAGTGGAATAAATTGCAACTACCGGAACAATGCCTTGTGTTGCAAGTCCGGCGGCAAAAGTAACGCCATGTTCTTCCGCTATTCCAACGTCAAAGTACCGGTTGGGAAAATTTTCTTTTACCAGGCTCATTCCCGTTCCATCAGGCATTGCTGCGGTTATTCCGATTACATTTTTATTCTCTTTCATTATTTCAACAAGAGCTTTACCAAAAACCGAAGTATAAGATGGCGCTTGCCCTACTTTTTTAATTGCTTTCCCAGTCATTTTGTCGAATGGAGAAACTCCATGAAATTTAGCTCTCATATTTTCGGCAGGTTCGTAACCTTTTCCTTTTTCTGTTAAAATGTGCACCAATATCGGACCTTTTAACGATTTAATCTGTTCAAATATTTTAACTAACTTTCCAACATTATGACCATTGATAGGACCAAAATATCTGAAACCGAGAGCTTCGAATAACATACCGGGAGTAACAACAGCTTTAACGCCGGATTCAAAACGCGAGGCAACGGTTCTTAATCTGTCGCCGAAAGAATCCAGTTTACCCGTCAACTCCCAAATAGCACCTTTAACTTTGTTATATTCGGGATGGGATATTAGTTCATTAAAATAGTTTGAAATTTGCCAAACGTTTGGCGAGATAGACATCCGGTTATCATTTAACACAACTATTAAATTTTTCTTAAGCAAACCGCTGTTATTCATTGCTTCGTAAGCCATTCCGCCGGTCATAGCACCATCACCAATAACGGCAACAACCCTTTCGTTATTTTTACCCAATAAATCGTTAGCAACAGCCATTCCCAATGCGGCAGATATTGAAGTAGAAGCATGCCCTGCTCCAAATTCGTCGTATTTGCTTTCGTTCCTCTTCAAAAAACCGCTTATCCCGTTAAGTTTTCGAATAGTTGGCAGCTTATCTCTTCTGCCGGTAATTATTTTGTGTGGATATGCTTGATGACCGGTATCCCAAACAATTTTATCGTTAGGAGTATCAAAAACTTTATGCAAAGCCAAAGTCAATTCAACGGCTCCCAATCCTCCGCCAAAGTGACCTCCGATTTGCGAAATTACATCAACCATATACTCTCTTATTTCCGAAGCAAGTTCTTTCAAGCGTTTTGTATCAAATTCCCTAATATCTTTGGGATCGTTTATTTGAAACAACAAGTTGTATTTTGATTTATCTATCACTTTTTTTCCCTATATATTTTTAGACTTTAATCGTTATTTAAATCCTTTTCCAAACTTTCTTTTAATTTGGTAACTTTTAATTCGGCGGTGCGTAAAATATCATAACATTTTTTAGCTAATTTTGTCCCTTCTTCATAAAGCTCAACCGATTTTTCCAATCCAACTTCTTCGCTTTCCAATTGAATGGAAATTTCCTCTAACCTTTGCAAAAGATCTTCAAAATTTTCAGCTTTCTTTTTTGTCATTCCGTTTTATAACTTTTTCTTTATCGTAAAATTTTATTTCAAATTCACTATTTAAATCCAGTTGGTTCGATCTCTCAACAAAGCGGTCATTTTGTTTAATTGCGGTAAAACCCCTTTTCAGGATATTCATAAAATTATGAGATTCAACAGTTTTATTTTGAATAATTAAATTATTTTTAATTGAATTTATTTTTAATTCTAAATTTTTGTTTATTCTATAAATCAAGTTATCCAAAAACTGTGCGTTATTTCTGATTTTATTGACTGGATTTATAAATCCGTATGAGTTCATCAACTGAGAAACGACTGAACGAAAATTATTAATTTTACTAAAAATATTTGTTGTTGAATTATAGGAAAAATCATTTACAAAGGCAAAAATCTCATCCAAATTAGGAGTGGCAAGTTCCATAGCTGCCGTCGGTGTCGGGGCTCGTAAATCGGATACAAAATCGGCAATTGTAAAATCGATTTCGTGACCAACTCCGCTTACAACGGGAATTTTAGATTTAAAAATTGCCCTGGCCACAATTTCTTCGTTAAAAGGCCATAAATCCTCTAAAGAACCGCCGCCTCTGGCAACAATAATTACATCAATATCTTTTCTTTTATTCAATTTCAGAATTGCATCGGATATTTCTTTTGCAGCGCTTTCGCCTTGAACCCTGGCTTCGGCAACCAACAATTCAACAAGTGGATATCTTCGTTTGGCAACGCTAATCATATCTTTCAATGCCGCAGTTCCGCTTCCGGTAACTATTCCTATTTTCTTCGGAAATTTTGGTATCGGTTTTTTAATTTCTTCATCAAACAATCCTTCTTTAGCTAACTTCCTTTTAAGTTTTTCAAATGCCGCTTGCAGTTCACCTTCTCCGGCAGGAACCATTGAGCGGACATCTATTTGATATGAACCCCTCGGAGGATAAACCGTTAAACGCCCGGTAACAACTACCTTCATTCCGTCTTGAGGTGTAAAAAATACGTAGTTATTAATTCCGCGCCACATTGTGCAGCTGATTGCGGCGTCGCCGTCTTTAAGAGTAAAATACCAATGACCCGAAATATGCGCTTTAAAATTAGAGATTTCGCCTATAACGCGGATGCTGTTGAATTCCTCTTCAAGAATAATTTTAATTTGCGAAGTAAGATCGCTTACGGTTAATAAAAGATTATCCATTTTTTTCTTTTCTGAATATTAAGCAGTATTGGTGATGCCGGTTTCCTACCCACGCATTGTTAATGCCCAAAGCTATTAATGCTTTATCGTCTTGCAACCAAATTTTTTCGTCTTTTAAAACCCAACTTTTTGATTTTCTTTTCGTCAAAGAAATTGCAGTATCGAAAGCCAAAGGGTATAATTTTTTCTTATAATAAATGTTATTGGTTATAATTGTTAAATAGCCGTTATCTTTTGTAACATCGTAAACTTCATCAAATATTTTTGCTTGCTGTTCAATAAATTCGTCGTAGTCTGTTAAGTTACCAATATCCTCGCCGTTCTCGGAATATTTTGTATCGAGTCCCATTTTTTTTCTTCCGGATTGTCTCATTGAATTTCTTTCCAACTGGTTCCAATAAGGAGGCGAAGTAATCACATAATCGAATTTCAAGTTCCGGAAGTTCTTGCCGGCAAGTAATTTTTTAATATTTAATGAATTACCTAAAATTGGAATTATTGAAGACTTAAACTTATTTTGTTCTATTCTGGCTTTTGAAATATCAAAATATTTTTTTGAAAGTTCTATACCGACTGCATTCCTGTTTGTTTCGCCCGATGCTATTAATGCACTTCCCGAACCGAGAAAAGGATCGAGAACCCATTGATTTTTTTTTGTGAAAAATAATATAAATTCTTTAACCAAAGATTCCGGAAATTTAGCGGGATGAAGTATTTCTTTCCCATTTCTTCTTACGGGGCGATGTATAAACCACGATTTGGTAAACTTTATCCATTCTTTTCCCGTTAAATCATTAAGCTTATTGTTTAAATTTAATCTTCCCCGTTCGCCAAGGTCAATATATTTTTGTTTTTTTGCCATTTATTTATTGAATAAAATCATCCCAAGTTAAGTTTATTTTGTAACGCCTTTCAATTTCCGGTAATAATTTAAGTTTTATTTAATTAAAATTGAAACCCTTTTAACGGTTTTTACCGGACCAATGCTTGCCGTTAATAATTTACAAATTTATCGAGAAAAACGAGGAATATAGTCCTATTGAAATTTCATGAAAATTAAAATCGGAACTGAACAGTTGGAAATTAAATCTGTATTTGGTAAAAACCGTAAACACATTAAAAATTTTAAAAAGTCCAAAATTTAATTCCGGACTGAATCCGTTATGACCTAAAAAATCGGTGTACACATTTATACCGACCGCAACAAACTCAATTTTGGGTATTAAGAATATTTTTTTATAGCCAATTCTTAAAAAGTTTTTTATTGGTGCGTTAAAGATATGGGAATATTCAACCGACAAATACTCCGAAGGATAATTAAAGCCTGTAGAGTAAAACGCAAAAATTGGAATTTCTTTGGTTAACTCAAAATAATTTCTATCCTTCAAAAAAACAGCCGAAGGAGACGGCAGTAAAAATAAAGAACCGCCTATACACAATTGTGCAAACGCATTAGAGCCCTTTTTCATTTTGATTTCCAAATTGTTGGGTACCGTAAGTTCATATTCTTCGCTAGTATGTTTTTTGCCATTTATATCCGTAGCAATAATTTTAAATGGAACGTTCATTGAATCAAAATCCATTTCCGATACTTCTTTTCTTAGTTTATGATCGATCTTAAAATTATCCGAGACGTTTAGGACATACTTATTGTTTAATATCACTTTTGTTTTTGCGCTATCGCTGGTCATAAATGTAATTATCAAAGTGTGTGGAGTTTCCGGAGTGATATACGCATCAATAAGAAATATATCGAACTCATCTTCTTCCTGAGCAAATAATATTAAAGAATTAACGAGAAAAAAAATTAGAAAAAAGAGAAATTTACTCAAATGTTACTCCAATATTCCTTACAAAATTATAATATATAAACATATCATTTTTTATTGAATTTATCCTTTTATTACGTCTATAAAATATTAGCATAAATAAATTATAAACCGGATTAATATTTCAGCAGTTTAGTATATTTTGATGACAAAGAAAATTTATTAACAAATTTATTGGAGAAATGATGAATATATTAATAAGCAACGATGACGGAATTGATGCAACAGGAATAAAAGTGTTAACCAAGTTCTTAAAAAAAATCGGAAATGTTACGGTAGTTGCCCCGCGAACGGAACAAAGCGCTGTGGGACATGCTATAACAATGAAAGTTCCTTTACGTGTGACGGAATATTACGAAAACGGAAATTTTTTCGGTTACGCCGTAGACGGTACGCCGGCAGATTGTGTGAAAATGGGAATTAAAAATATTATGAAAGTAAAACCGGACATTGTTGTTTCCGGAATTAATCACGGTTCCAATACCGCTATAAACATTGTTTACTCGGGGACCGTTTCGGCTGCAAGAGAAGCCGCCATTATGGATGTTCCCTCTCTTGCTATTTCCATTGCGGATCATCATCCTAAAAACTTCGAGTTTGCGGGAAAAGTTGCGCGCGAACTCACTAAAATGGTAGTTAAACACGGTCTTCCCACAGGCACTTTGCTTAATGTAAATATTCCGGATTTGCCTGAAGAACAGATTAAAGGAATTCTTCCTACGCTTCAGGGAAAAACAAAATGGGACGATGTTTACGAAGAACGAATTGATCCCTACGGTGATAAATATTATTGGTTAACCGGCAAATTGATTGAAGCGGATGGTAAATTGGAAATGGATCACTTTGCGGTAAAAAATAATTATGTGGCTGTTACTCCCGTACATTTCGATTTGACGGATTATCAAGCGTATGAAGATATGCAAAGTTGGCATGTGGAAAATATTTTGCAACATAAAACAAAAGTTTAATATCAATTTATGTTACTTCTTAATAATTTTAGTATTTCCATCAATACCAATCCCTTCTTTATAGTTCTGGGTTTTATTGTATTTGCCGTTTATACGTATTTTATTTTAAAGTTCAGCCTGCCTAAAGTAACACCAACGTTAAAATTTGTTTTAATTTCGTTACGGACTTTATCTCTAACGCTGATATTATTTTTAATTTTTGAGCCGGTTATCGTAATAAACAAGCAAGTGCGTGTAAAACCCAAAAGTTTGATTTTTGTAGACAATTCAAAATCAATAGCCGGAAAAGACAGCTCCAAAAATGCGACGGATATAAAGAAATTAATCAACTTGTTAAACAACAAAGATGTGAATCCGGAATTTTATTTTTTTGGAAACAGAATAGATTCTTTAAATGCAGACAGTTTAAAAAAACTGAAATTCAACGAGAGCAGCACCAACTTTGAGAATATCCTTTCTTTAGTAAAAAGCAAAAAAGAAAACATTGCGGACGTTATAATTATAAGCGACGGTCAAATTACAGAAGGAGAAAATCCGGTTAACGATTTTGAAAAACTCGGCATTCCGTTTTATACAATTGGAGTCGGCGATACAACCCAAAATAAAGACATCATGATTAAGAAAGTTATTTTCAACAGATTTATCTATCAAGATGTACCAACCGAATTAAAAGTTTTTTTAAAAAGCATAAACATTTCTAAAAGGGGAATTAATTTAAGTTTATATGAGAATTCAAAATTAATTTCCAAGCAAAAAGTTTCGGTTAATTCCAATCAACTTACGCCGGTTGTGCTTAATTATACGCCCAAAAATTATGGAGATATGAAATTAACATTGTTAATCGATAAATTACCCGGAGAAGAATCTTACGAAAACAATAAAAAAGCTTTTTTTGTTAATGTGCTGAAAAGTAAATTAAAACTTTTATTAATTTCCGGAAGTCCTTCCGAGGACGTATCGTTTATTAAACAAAGTCTACAAAAAAGGAAAGAAATTGAGTTAAAGGATTATATACAATTCAGCGCAAACAAATTTTCCTCAACACAAAAATTTGATGTAATTTCCGATAGCACTAATATATTACTCTTAGTAGGATTTCCGTCTCAATACACTCCCGTTTCGTTAATTGATAAAGTTTACTCTCTAATACAAAAAAAGAATATACCGTTTTTAATTGTTCTTTCAACCGGAACCGATTTAAAGAAATTGAGCCGGTTAAAAAACGTACTAAACTTTAACTTTACAAATAAAGGCGCAGGGCAAAGGAATACTCAACTTGAAATTACGGACATAAACAATTCGCTTTTTAAAAATAATTCACCGGATCCTATATTGGAATGGAATTCCCTGCCGCCCGTGCAAGTTTTTAACGCCGCATTTATTGCAAAAAAGAGTTCAAGAATTTTGGCGGTTCAAAAAATAAATAATATTAAATTAAATAACCCTTTAATTATAAGCAGTATATTAGGATCAAAAAGGTCTATTTCCATTCTTGCAAGCGGTATTTGGAAATGGAAATTACAACTCGCATCAAATAACATTAATCTTTTCGATAATTTCATCTACAATTCTGTGCAATGGTTAAATTTAGGAAAGAAACAAAAAAGGTTTAATGTTTACACTTCTAAGAAAATTTATTCCATGGGAGATAAAGTTGAGTTTTCGGCTCAATTATATGATGACACCATGCTGCCGTTAGATAACGCAAGCGTTGAAGTTAATATAATGAAAGACGACTCGAAGTACCTATTGCAACTAAATTCAATTGGAAACGGAAATTACGAAGGACAAATTGAAGCATTAGTTCCGGGGGACTATAAATTTGTTGCCAAAGCAACAAAAAACGGTGCCTTACTTGGAACTTCAACCGGCAAGTTTAATATAGGCGATGTAGACATCGAAAAGTTGAATATAAAGATGAATATATCCCTTTTACGCTTAATGGCAAATAATACCGGAGGTAAATTTTTCTTATTAAATAAGACTTCAAATATTAATAAAGAATTAAGTAATTTTGTAAGTTCGAATACAAAAATTAAAATTGTTAAGTCCGAACTGAGAATTTGGAATAATAAATGGATATTGATCTCGATTATTTTACTTTTTGGATTGGAATGGTTTTTACGTAAAAGGTTTGGAATGTTGTAATTTATTTTTCGAATAAAGAATAGGAGGAAATTAAAATGAAATTCATGCCTTGGAAAAAAGATTATTCTGTTCATGTTACTATTATTGACAAACAGCATCGCCATCTTAACGAAATAATTAATCAACTTTACGATGAAACTTATAAGAATAATTATTCCGAAGTAAAAAAATTAATTAAAAGTTTTATGAAAGACTTAAAAGAACATTTTGACACGGAAGAAGAATTAATGACCAGTCATAATGACCCCACTTACTTTTCCCATAAACTTGAACATGACAGAGTTATAAGAAAATACACTAACTTTTTCGATTCAATTTCAAAACAAAGAAAACCTAAGCTCGATATAAGCTTTTTCGAATCGTATAAAAGATGGTTTGAAAATCATCATTACTTTAAGGACAGAAAACTTTCGGTTTATTCGAAGAAGAAAAAATAAACTTTTTAAGAATGGAGCGGAAAGCCGTTAAATTTTTAGATTTTTTACTGCCCCGCTTTTGTATTTCTTGTAATAAAAAATTAAAAAGCGACGAGAAAGTTTTATGCGACTTCTGTAAAAACCAATTGGAATTTGCTTCTTCGGACAGGCTGAATTTCGAATATCAAAAAAAGTTTGCGTCTAATAATATAATTAAGGATTTCAGGTCGCTATACATCTTCAAAGTTAACTCGCCTATTCAAGATTTGATACACTCGGTTAAATATCATCATAAAATTGCCAACGGATATTTTATGGGAAACCAAATTGCTTTAAATTTTAATGATGTTATTACTAATTGGTCAATAAACCTAATAATACCTGTTCCGTTACATCATCTTAAAAAAGCCGAAAGAGGATTTAATCAATCCGCATTAATTGCCAAAGCAATAAGTAAGAGATTAAAAATTCCGTTTAAGTCGAATATTGTAAAACGAAAAAGATATACTCAAACGCAAACACAATTGTCTTTAAAAGAAAGACAAGAAAATATGTTGAATGCATTCAACATAAAGAAAAAAAAATTTTTAAACGGAGAAAATATTTTAGTAATTGACGATGTAATTACAACAGGCGCAACTATAACCGAATGCGGAAAGATTTTAAAGGAAAACGGCGCTAATAATGTTTATGCCATGACGTTTGCGCTTGCAGATTGAGTTACATTTTTTCCGGCGCACTTACTCCCAAAAGCGAAAGTCCGTTTCGTAATACAATTTGAGTTGCAATTATCAAAGCAATTCGCGCTTCCGCTAATTTTTTTTCCGACCCGATAATTCTGCATTCGGTATAAAATTTATGGAAAAGCGCAGCCAATGTTTCCAAGTAGTTTGCAATTTTGTGAGGTTCAAAATTTTTAGCCGCTTGATATAACTCTTCGGGGAAAAAATGAAGCTGCTTTAATAAATTCTGTTCGTAAAACGTATTTAGTAAAGCTAAATTTTCAATGGACGGGTTTAATTTTTCTTCCCTTGTCATTCTTATTATCGAACTGATTCTTGCGTGTGCGTATTGCAAATAAAATACGGGATTCTCGTCGGATTGTTTTTTAGCCAGGTCCAAATCGAAATTCATATGACTACTATGATTGCGCATTATAAAGAAATATCTTACAACGTCTTTCCCGACCTCTTCAATCAATTCATCCAGAGTTATGAAGTTAGCTTTTCTGGTAGACATTTTTACGACCTCACCGTTTTTCAGAATTGTAACAAACTGGTAAATTATAACTTTTACTTTTTCGGGATTATAACCCAAAGCTTTAATTCCGGCTAACACATCGGGATAAGTTGCCGCATGATCGGACCCGAATATATCTATCATTAAATCGTAACCGCGTTCAAATTTTGTTACATGATAAGCTATATCCGGTAATCTGTATGTCGGTTCGCCGCTAGATTTTATTATTACCTTATCTTGTTCCTGACCTAATTCGGTAAGCTTAAGCCATAATGCATTTTCTTTTTTATATGTGAGTTTTTTTTCTTCAAAGAGTTTCAAAACTTTATCGATATTTCCGTTTTCGTAAAGAGACTTTTCGTTAAAAAAATTATCAAAAGTGATATCCAAATTTTCCAAAGTGGTTTTAATATTTTCAAATATAATCTCTTCGGCATTTTGTTTAAAAACATCAATTGATTTTTCATGTATTAATTTATCGGCAAATTTTCTTTTTAATTCTTCTGCAATATCAATTATATATTCGCCTTGATAATATTCCTCCGAAAACTCAACCGTTGGATCAAACAATTGTAAATATCTTGTTTTTACCGATTCGCCCAGCATTTTCATTTGTCGACCTGCATTATTAAAATAGTATTCACGTTCAACGTTGTACCCAACCCATTCCAATAAATTTGCGATTGTGTCGCCCAGAACAGCATTCCTACCGTGACCAACAGTCAAAGGTCCGGTTGGATTTGCAGATACAAATTCTACTTGTGCTTTCTTACCTTCAAATTCATTTGACCTGCCAAAATTTTCCCGTTCGTCCAGAATATTTTTAATAATTTGAGCGACAAATGAAGGTTGAAAAAAAAAGTTTATAAACCCGGGCCCGGCAATGTTTATGCTTTTTATTTTGTTGTTATCATACTCCAAATTTTCAATAATTTCGGAAGCAATTTCGCGTGGCGGTTTTCGTAATTTTTTACTGAGCAGCATTGCAATGTTAGTCGATAAATCTCCGTGTGAAGTATGTTGAGGTACGGTTAAAATAAGCTCGGCATTGCCAATATAATTCAGTTTATGATTTAAGTTTTCAAAAATTTTCCGAATATATTTCTTCAATTATCTTTCTCCGGTAGATTTTTATTAGAGTAAAGGTTTTATTTATTTCCGGCTGCGTCGTCTTCAATTGTTTCAACCGGAGCGTCTCCCCATAGACGTTCAAGACTAAAATATTCTCTTGCGTCTTTTTTGAAAACGTGAACCACAACATCAAAGTAATCGAGTAAAACCCAATTTAATGCTTCGTAACCTTCTTTATGATAACATTTAATACCGTTTTTACTCAGTTTGTTGTCAACTTCATCGGCAATACTTTTAACTTGAACGTCGGAATCGGCCGAGCAAATCACAAAATAATCGGCAATAGTAGTTAAGCCGCGTAAGTCCAATATTCTTATATCGTATCCTTTTTTCGATAAAATTATCTCACCAATTTGGTGCGCAAACGAATTTTCGTTCAATTTATTATTCCTCTTTAATTGGTTTAAGATTATAATAATCTTTCCCGATTATTAATGTAACATCCAAAAAGTAGTTTTTGTTTAATTGTTGAATTACGTTGGATTTATTTATACCCAATTCTTCGGCAACTTTTTCTGCGTTTGCCATATTTCCAATTCTGTCTATAACCAAAGATTTGGTTACGTTAAACGATTTATAATTACTAACATTTACAACATCAATATGATGTTCGCGTAAATAGTCCGTAAACCTGTCCGCTACTCCCGCAACGCCGCAGCCGTTCAATACTTCAACTTGAATAATTTCTGAAGCGGTTTGTTTATTATTTCCGGTACTAAAATTCTTATTACGATCGCTAATTTTTATAAACAAAGAGTAGCTTAAAAAAATTACAATGGCAACCAAAAAGAAAATTATTATATTCAGAAATAAATTAGCCGATGAAGTTTTAACATCAACTTGATTTTTTTTCTTTATTTTTTTTACAGGTTTTCGTTTCAATTTAAAGTTCTAATATTAAAAAACAACCGAGCTTTTGCTCGGTTTGCAAATTTAATAAAATTTAAATTCTATTTCCCGTTTTCGAAATAATGTGAAAACGGATCATAGTAAAATGACGAATAACCATACGGGTTGTAATAACCGAACGGGGAATGTCTGAATTGAATACTAAAATGCAAATCCTTGGAAGGACTATAATCCAATTGCGCTTTTGATAAATAAACACCATTAATCTGCTTTGAAAATTTATCTCCGAAAGTACTGTAAGGCGAATTAACGATACTTGTTTCAATTTGCAGATTAAGTTTGTTGCTAAAAGCATAATTCAATTGATTAGTATAAACTCCTAAAGCCAAACCGTTTCCCCCAAAAGCGGAATATGACAGACTGAACGAATGATTCATACTGAAATTATCGGGATTAATAAAACCCAAAATAAAACTGGACGGATTATTATTGACCAAACTTCCTTTAATATCGAGAGATTTATTATCTTCTCCTTTAAATTGTGCGTTAATTACACTTAAAGATAGAAAGAAAAATAGAAAAAATTTTTTCATCCGGTCACCTTTCCACAAACTAAATTTATATAGTTATTTGACATCTAATTTAACTAATTGTTTCGTAAAGAATAAAAATTTTCCGGTTTTTATTTAACTGAAACAATCATCTCAACTTCCACCGGAACATTTACGGGCAATTCATTAGTCCCAACCGCGCTTCTGACGTGTTTTCCGGTTTCTCCGAAAGCATTAACCAAAAAATCCGAAGCACCGTTTGCAACTTTCGGTTGATCGGTAAATCCTTCAGCCGAATTGACAAATACGGTCACTTTAATAATTTTCTCAATATTGTCGAGATTGCCAATTTCAGATTTAATTACATTCAGACAATTTACGGCGCAAATCTCGGCTGCTTTCTTACCTTCGTCCAATGTTAAATTACTTCCTACTTTACCTTCATAAACTAATTTTCCGTCCATCATTGGAATCTGTCCGGCTGTGAACACCAAATTTCCCGTTCGCGTTGCGGGAATATAGGAAGCCAACGGCTTAGGCGCTTCTTTTAATTCATATCCTAATTCTTTAATTTTTTCTTCTACTAACATAATTTTCCAAAATTTGTTTTACTTGTTTATCAATATAAAGGAAATGAACGAAAAATTAAATGAGAATTTTTTATACACTTCCGAATAATTTATTAACTTGCACTTTATTTCATAAAATCTTTTATACAAAATGAATAAAACTAAATTTACAGAATTAGTAAATATTATGCGCCGTTTGCGAAGGGAATGCCCGTGGGATAAAGAACAAACTCACGCTTCAATAAAAGCCGCTACACTTGAGGAAGCATACGAGGTTATAGAAGCCATTGACAATAAAGATTTTTCAGAATTGAAAAGCGAATTAGGCGATTTGCTTTTACATATAGTTTTTCATTCGGCTATTGCCGAGGAGTCAGGAAAATTTACAATTGATGATGTAATTGAAGGAATAACACAAAAATTAATTCGCCGGCATCCTCATATTTTTGGAGACGTTGTTGCCGAAACGGGTAAAGAGATTGAAAAAAATTGGGAAACAATCAAACTCCAAGAGGGCAGGAATTCCGTTCTGGAAGGTATTCCCAATGTTCTGCCGGAATTACACAAAGCTTATAGAATGCAAGAAAAAGCTTCAAAAATTGGGTTCGACTGGAAAAATAAAGATGACGTTTGGAAAAAAGTGGAAGAAGAAATTACAGAACTTAGAGAAGCCGAATCGGCTAATTCAAAAGATAAAATTGAGGAGGAAATAGGCGATTTATTTTTTACACTTGTTAATTATTGCCGCTTCCTTTCCGTAAACCCCGAAAATGCCTTGCGAAAGACAAATAAGAAATTTAAGAAACGGTTTCAATATATTGAACAAAAATTAAAGGAAGAAGGCAAAAAAATTACGGATTCGAATTTAGAAGAAATGGATAAACATTGGGAAGACAGTAAAAAAAAGTTTTAACTCCAAAGGTTCGTTGAAGAAAAATTTCATGCGGCTTTTCGGAGGTTAACTTTCGTTTCCGTTCGAATATTTTTCGTATGCGTTAATAATATCTTTAACAAGTTTGTGTCTTACTACATCATTTTTATTAAAGTAAACAAATCCAACACCTTCAACATTTTTCAATATATTTTTAGCTTGAATTAATCCGCTCATTGAATGCGACGGCAAATCAATTTGTGTAATATCGCCCGTTATTATTGCTTTGGAATTAGGACCTAAGCGCGTTAAAAACATTTTCATTTGAAGTGCGGTTGAATTTTGCGCTTCATCCAAAATAACGTATGAATTATTTAAGGTTCTTCCTCTCATATATGCAAGAGGAACTATTTCTACAATTCCCCGCTCAATGTAATTATTTAATTGTTCGGCCGGAAGCATATCTTGTAACGCATCGAACAGCGGTCTTAAATAAGGATCGATTTTTTCTTTAAAATCTCCGGGTAAAAATCCTAAGCTTTCTCCGGCTTCAACGGCAGGGCGTGCTAAAATCAACCTTTCAACAATACCTTTCTTTAGCGCCGAAAGGGCAAATGCAACTGCAAGGTAAGTTTTGCCGGTACCTGCGGGACCAATTGCAAAGCAAATATCACTTTCTTTCATAATTTTAAGGTAGAGAATTTGGTTGGGAGTTTTAGCTTTAATTGTACCCTTGCGTGTGTAGTAAATTACATTATCCAATTCCTTACCGTTAACAATATCCTTGCCTTCTTTAGCAAGTTCTATAATAGTCTCAACATCGCCGGGAGTTAATTTACCGCTGGTATTTAGGACGTAAATCATTTCTTTAAATATTTTTTCTATCAGGTCAACTTCTTCCTTAACGCCTTTCAGGTACAAAAGGTCGCCGCGAACAATTATATTAGCCGAGAATCTATCTTCGAGAGGTTTTAAATTTTTGTCATTCGATCCTAATAAATTAAGGATCTCAACGTTTTCAATTTTAATCCTTTTTTCTATTTCCGTAATTCCTCCGAATAAAAAAGGTTGACCCTCCGGAAATAAATCCGATGAATCAACCTTTAATTTTAATTAATACTAACAATAAACTAAGTTTATCACCTATTGTTCTGGAGCTGGTTTATAATTTGCTCTTAATTTATCGTAATGAGCTTTTTCGTCTTCAGTCAAATTAGGAATCTTAAATACTTGTTTTGGATAAATCAAGTCAGGATTCTTAATTTGATCTCTGTTAGCTTTATAAATCTTTGGCCATGCAAAACCGTTGCCGTAATGTTCCGGTTTTTTAGCAATTTTCCAAAGATAATCGCCTTTAACAACGGTATACATAATTTCTTTGGGTTTTTCTTGCCATGCATCAAGCAGTCTTTGTAATCTTACATGAACAGTTGAATAAAATTCCGGTAAAGCGCTAATTTTAGAGCTTTTCAAAGCGTCTAAAGCTGCTTGTCTATCTTCTTTAGGCGATTCATGCCTTTTAATCATACCTTCCAAATTATTAACTTTGTTGCGGAAAGCGTCAACATCGGCAGCGGAAGCGCCAACCATAGCGTAATTTTCGTTTTGGCAATCCTCGTAACTTTGCATTCCTTCCATTTTAGATTTCAGATTATTAACGGAACCTTGCAAAGATTCAAGTTCTTTACTGAGATCAGCTTTTTGCTGGGTTAATCTGTTGATTTCGTTTTGCCATTCTTCCTCTGTCATTTCCTTCTCTTCTTGTGCAACCATAGTAGTTGAGAGAGTTAAAAGCAGAGCAAACAAAACAGCAAAATACTTAAAGTACTTCATTTAATCCTCCTTTTAATTACTTACCTAGTTTTTGTAAATTTGCTTTTGTAGCGGCTTTATCGTTTGCACATTGATCAAGTTTCGATTGCTTTTCTGCAATCTCTCTCTCCAATTTGGTTTTTTCGCTCTTTAAAGAATTTACTTCTTTTTCCAAAGAACTTACTTCACCTCTTAATGCATCCAGCTGAGCAAATTGCTCTTCGCTAACACCTCCGCAACCGGTCAAACTAACTGTTCCGGCTACAAGCAAAACCGCTAAGGAAGTGCTTAAAAGGGATTTGATTTTAGTCATTGAGTTCCTCCTATTATGATGATTGTTAACTAATAAAGATTTAATGTACGAATATAAAGAAAATTTCTGAAAAATATAATTAAAATAAAAATGTTTAATTAAATAATCTTTTCTACAACTAAACTTTTGAAAGAGTTTCCCGCAATAATTATGTGGTCGTAAACATTAATATCCATAATTTTTCCCGCATTTACAAGTTTTTTCGTTACTTCCACATCCTCTTTACTCGGTTCGGAATTTCCGCTTGGATGATTATGCAAAAGGATAATATTTGCGGAGTTATTTTCGATTGCTACTTTGAATACTTCACGAGGATGGACTATACTGGAGTTTAAATTTCCTATCGAAACGGTTTCGTATTTAATTATTTTGTTAGCCGAATTTAAACAAATAACAATAAATTTTTCTTTTACTTCATCGCGTAACAACGGGATAAAAATTTCGGCTATGTCTTCAGGACTAGAAATTTTTTTGGTGGAAAACCATTTTTTTTGAGATTCCACTCTTTTACTTAATTCGAAAGCGGCTAAAAGAGTTGCGGCTTTATCTTCGCCGATACCAACGCTTTGGGTTAATGTTTTAGCGGATTGCATTGCGGCAACGGCCAGATTATTATAACGGTTAATAAAATTTTGCGCTATTTCCAGTACCGACTTACCTTTTGTGCCGGTTCGTAAAAGAATTGCGATAAGTTCGGCGTCCGTAAGGTTTTGCGGACCTTTTAGTAATAATTTTTCCCTCGGTCTGTCTTCCAATGGTAATTCTTTAACTTTAATTTTTTACTCCCGCTACTTTTATTTAGAAAAAGTTATTTTTTCTTTTGATTAGTTGATATATTTTTTACAAATATTAAGTAGTTCCCTAACTTCATCATTCGGATAGTATTCCAAATATTTCATAAAATAATCGGCTGCTTTTTTAAATTCTTCCAATTTAAAATATATTTTACCCGCACATTTTAACAACGATAATTCTTTATCGTTTATTTTCAATGCATTTTTTACCGCTTTTTGAGCATGATAATACATTTCCTTGGAATAATAAATCCTAGCTAATAATTCATGTATTTCAAAATTTTGAAAGAATAGTTCGGCGGATTTATTTGCATTATTAAGCGCTTCTTCAATCTTGTTCATTTCAATTTGAATTTTTGCCAGAATAAATAAAGCTTCGGGCAAAAGATCCGATTTGCTGTTTTCATTAACGAATTCAATAAAATTAAGTTCGGCAATTTTAAAATTGCGCAATTTATAATTGGCAATTCCCATTAAGTATAGTATTTCGGGATTCTCATCCCTCGAAATAGTAGACAAGAAAAACAAAGCTTCTTCGTTGTAATTATTCCGTATTAGAAAATGGCAAAACAGCTTTTTAATTTCGTCGTCATTTTCATTTTCCGATATATATTTTTGTAAGATTTCTTTTGCCAAGTCTGCTTTTTTTAATCTTTCGTAAGCGGATGCCAATCTAACCGTAGCAATTCTTTTATATTTTGGGTTCTTAAGCAGTGTATGATATAATTGAAGAGCGTGAAGAAACTTCCCTTGTTCCTCAAACAATTTAGCTTGTTTTAATACATTTTCCAATTGTTTCACCGTTATTACTCCCATTCAATGGTTGAAGGAGGTTTAGAGCTAATATCGTAAACCACTCTGTTTATTCCCACCACACTTCTAATTATTTTATTTGAGACGTTTCGTAAAAAATTATTATCAAAGTCAAACCAGTCGGCGGTCATTCCGTCGGTTGAAGTAACCGCTCTAAGAGCAATTACATTTTCGTATGTTCTCGCATCTCCCATCACACCGACTGTTCTAATAGGTAATAGAACGGCGAATGCCTGCCAAATTTCGTTATAAATTTCTGCTTCTTTAATCGAATTTATAAAAATTTCATCGGCTTTACGAAGTATATTTAAGCGTTCTTCCGTTACTTCGCCCAAAATTCTTACCGCCAAACCGGGTCCGGGAAACGGATGTCTTTCTATAAACTCTTCGGGTATATCAAGCGCCCTGCCAATTTTTCTTACTTCATCTTTGAAGAGTTCCCGAAACGGTTCTATTAATTTCAGATTCATTTTTTCGGGCAATCCGCCAACGTTATGATGAGTTTTAATAGTAACGGAATGTCCTTTAACCGAAACGGATTCAATAACATCCGGGTATAATGTACCTTGCACTAAATATTTTACATCTTCAAATTTATTTGCTTCTTTCTCAAAAATTTCAATAAATGTTTTTCCTATTACTTTTCTTTTTTCCTCCGGGTCTTCCAGTCCTTTAAGATTTTTCAAAAATTGTTTGGAAGCATTAATATGAATTACGTTTAAGCGGAAATTTTCTTGAAACATTTTCATCACTTGGTCGCTTTCGTTCATTCGCATTAATCCGGAATCTATATGTACACAAATCAAATTTTTTCCTACGGCTTTATCAACCAATACTGCGGCCACCGAAGAATCGACTCCGCCGCTTAAGGCACAAATAACTTTATGGTTAGCGGTTATTTCTTTGATTTCATCAATTTTGTTTTCAATAAAATTACCGGACGTCCAATTACCTTTGCAGCCGCAAATACCGAACAAAAAGTTTCTGATTATTTCGTTTCCTTGTTGTGTATGATTTACCTCGGGATGAAATTGCAATCCATAAATATTGTTTTGCAGATTTTCAACCGCGGCTACGGGGGTACCGGATGTTGAAGCAACAATATCAAAATAGGGACCTGCTTCGTTTATTATGTCGCCGTGACTCATCCAAACGACCGAATTATTTTTTATTCCATGTAATATTTTACTTCCGGTTGATACATTTAACTCCGCTTTACCATATTCCCTATTTTTGGCAGGTTCAACTTTACCGCCGTTTTTTTGAATTAGAAGCTGCATACCGTAACAAATGCCAAGTACCGGAATTTTGAGTTCAAATATTTCGTCATCAACAGTCGGAGCGCCTTCATCGTAAACGCTCATAGGACCGCCGGATAAAATTATGCCTTTGGGATTTAATTTTTTAATTTCCGGAATAGAATAATAGTGAGGATGTATTTCCGAATAGACGTTATTCTCTCTAATCCTTCTGGCAATTAATTGAGTGTACTGTGAGCCGAAATCCAGTATTAGAATCAAGTTATTATTATCCATTATGTAAAATTATCTCAATAACTTTAAAACCAAAAGGAAACAAACAAACCGTTAAATTTTCTTTAGCTCTGTCCGATAAATGTTTGGTACGCCGGACTATCCATTAAGTTATTCAATTCATCCGGGTTACTCATTTTAACTTTAATTATCCAACCTTCGCCGTAAGGGTCTTTATTAACCAATTCCGGTTCATCTTCCAATTTAGGATTAATCTCCAAAACTTCACCGCTTACGGGAGCAAGAAGATCGCTAACCGTTTTAACCGCTTCGATTGTACCGAAAGTTTCATCTGCTTTAACTTGCGACAAATCGGGATCAACATCAACATAAACAATATCTCCCAATTCATTTTGTGCGTAATCGGTAATACCGATAAATCCGGTATCACCCTCAACTTTAACCCATTCATGATCGTTGGAATATTTTAAATTTTCTGGAAAGTCCATAGTTACTCCTTATTATTATATAATTGATCTATAAACGATGTATCGTAATCCGCTTTAAGGAATTTTTCATTTTCCAAAACATCAAGATGAAACGGAATAGTAGTTTTTATACCGGTAACAGTAAATTCTTCCAAGGCGCGTTTAGCTCTAAGAATAGCTTCATTCCGTGTATCGGCCCAAACTATTAATTTAGCAATCATCGAATCGTAATACGGCGGTATTACATAGTTATTGTAAATATGGGAATCAATTCTAATACCAAACCCGCCGGGAAAGTGTAAATTTTCAATCACACCAGGCGAAGGTCTAAACCCGTTTTCAACATCTTCGGCATTTATTCTAAATTCGAAAGCGTGCCCAACTTGTCCGCGAGCAAGCGGTTTTAATTCCTCTCCGGCTGCAACTCTAATTTGTTCTTTGATTAAGTCGACGTTATTTACCATTTCGGAAACAGGATGCTCGACTTGTATCCGGGTATTCATTTCCATAAAATAGAAATTTTCGTTACTATCGACTAAAAACTCAACCGTACCGGCGCCTTCGTAGTTAACGGATTTAGCACCCAGAATTGCAGCTTCCGCCATTTTTTGTCTTGTTGATTCCGAAATTATAGGCGAAGGCGATTCCTCGATTAATTTTTGATGCCTTCTCTGAATAGTACAATCTCTTTCCCCGTAATGGTTCACATTCCCGAACTGATCGCCTACCAATTGAATTTCGACATGATGCGGATTTTCAATAAACTTTTCGATATAAAGTTCGCCGTTATTAAACGAAGCTAACGCTTCCGAGCTTGCCATTTGGAAATTTGTTTCCAATTCGGATTCTTCTTTAACTATCCTCATTCCTTTTCCGCCGCCGCCGGCAGAAGCTTTAAGCATAACGGGATATCCGATTTCGTTAGCAATTTTAATGGCTTCCTTTACATCTTTAACAGCTCCTTCACTTCCGGGAACAACCGGAACACCGTTATTTTTCATTGTTTCTTTTGCTAAAGCTTTATCGCCCATTTTATTAATCATCTCCGGGTCCGGACCAATAAATTTAATGCCGGAATCATTACATATTTCCGAAAATTCGGCGTTTTCGGCTAAAAAGCCGTATCCGGGATGAATAGCATCCGCACCGGTAACTTCGGCTGCGGCTAAAATACTTGGAATTTTGAGATAGCTTTCTTGACTTGATGAAGGTCCTATGCAAACCGCTTCATCGGCAAATAAAACATGTAACGAATCTTTATCGGCTTCTGAATAAACAGCGACTGTATCAATACCCAATTCTTTGCAGGTTCTAATGATGCGAAGTGCAATTTCACCACGATTAGCAATTAAAATTTTTTTAAACAACATTACCTCGAATAAATATTAAACAGCTAATCTTTTTCAATTAGAAAAAGAGGTTGGTTATATTCAACCGGAGTAGCATTTTCCACTAAAATTTTAACAATTTTACCGGAAACATCCGATTCGATTTCATTCATTAACTTCATTGCTTCAACAATACAAAGCACGGTTCCTTCGGATACATGGTCGCCGACTTGAACGTAAGGATCAGCATCGGGAGCAGGCGCTCTATAAAAAGTACCGACTATAGGAGAACGCACTTCGTGCAAATTTTCCACTACTTCAGATTTATTTTCTTCAGCTTGCTGTGTAACTTGAGGCGCCGCTGTGTTTTCAATTTGAATAAATTCGGCATTATTTTGAGGTGGAACCGAAATAATATTTTTACCATTTTTTGAAATTTTTACTTTTAAGTCGCCTTCTTGAATTGAAAATTCCGCAATATCACTTTTTTCTACAATTCTGATAAGTCTTTTAATTAAATTTAAGTCCATTTTTTAGCCCTTAGCTCGTTCTAAATATTCTCCGGTTCTGGTATCAATTTTGAGTATATCCCCTTCATTTACAAATAAAGGCACATTTACCGTTGCGCCGGTTTCTAATTTTGCAGGTTTTTGTGCATTTGTTGCCGTGTTGCCCTTAAATCCCGGTTCGGTTTCAACAACTTCCAATTGCACTGTAATAGGAATTTCGACGGTAACAATTTGGTCGTTTTCATCCATTAACAGGTCCACGTTTTCGCCTTCTTTTAAAAATTTTTCACCGCCGCCAAACATTTCGATCGGCACATTTATTTGATCATAAGTTTCATTGTCCATCAATACCAAAGAATCTCCTTCGCGATAAAGATATTGATAAACTCTTCGTTCAACTCTTACAACTTCAACTTTTTCACCTGCTCGAAATGTATTATCTAGCACTTTACCGTTTCTTAAATTTTTCAAAGTGCTTCTTACAAATGCTCCGCCTTTTCCGGGTTTAACGTGTTGAAATTCAACAATTGAATATAAATCATTTTTAAATTTAATAATTAAACCGTTTCTAAAATCCGATGTATCTGCCATTTTCCTTCTATGTTGATTTTAAAATAAAATTTAATATAATTAGTCAAATATATAAAATCAAGAACATGAAATCCCGACAATGAAATGCGGTTGAAATCTTGATTCGTTTTAGTTAATCGGAAACCGTTTAAATGGTTTATTTCTACTAATGCTATCCTTGCAGGAGAGCCGGAGATTAAAGCCTGTTTTAAAAACACAACCGGTTTCACCGATTAAATTTTCCCTTTTTACAAAATAATTTTTAAAAGTGACAAAATTTTAAATAAAAACGCCGTGATTAACAACCACGGCGTTAATTAAATAAAAGCAATTGATATACTATTTCATTAAAATCATTTTCTTGGATTTACTAAAATTGCCGTATTTAAGGGTATAAATATAAGTTCCGCTGGCAACCTTGGAGCCTGAATTATCGGTTCCGTCCCAAACAACACTGTGCAATCCTGCGCTTGTTTCTTTTCCGGAAATTAGAGTTTTTACTTCCCTTCCTAAAGCATCATAAACCGTAAGCGAAATCTTTTTATCCAATGGCAAACTAAATTTAATAGTTGTACTCGGGTTAAAAGGATTAGGATAATTTTGCTCCAATTTATAATCATCGGGTAAAATTATTGTTGCATCTTTACTTTCAATACCGGTTGGGTTTGTAGCTTCTAATATTCTCAAACCCCAAATTTTAGGATTAACAATTTTGCTTGTTGTTGTATCATAGGCGCTGCCGTTCCAAACCAAATTGGTAACGTCAATACTGTCATTAATTGCTTGATAAGGAAGAATGATATCTTCGAAACCGTCTTTATCGAAATCGGTATTTCTTGCCCACATTTTAGAAACGAACGCATGTTGAATACTATAGGTTGTATCCGTTACTCCCGAAGAATCTTTTATTGTCATTGCTGTATAAATTGTTGAATCGCCGGGATATAAAACACTGGCTTCCCAATTTGCCGGATCGGTTTTATCTCCGCCCATAAATTCTGCAGTTACAACATTTGTAGGATAAGAACCACTAAAATAAAGGTTCGGATGTCCGTCGCCGTCAATATCACCGTAACCATATCCGAAAGAAGCGCCGGCAAATAATGTATCTGTTCCGTTAATCAGTTCAAGGTGAAAAACATTATCCGTTGTAATTTCATGTATATTTTGTCCGGGTTCGTAGTGAATCATATCAATTCTATAGCCCGTTTTATACGTCGGCATATAAATTTCTTCTCTTCCGTCGCCGTCAACATCATACGCTACGGCACCGAATAAAGCTACTTCATCTGTGCTGGATAACATTAAATTTTGATGATTATTCGTAGTATCAGCCATAGAATAAGTATCCGGACCGTCGACGGTAACAGGAGTAACATTTTTCATATTCCAATTGTGCAGAAGAATTTCCTTATTACCCGTCCCGTCCAATTGAGCGGAGAACATTCCATAAGGAGTTCCGCCTCCAAGTCCGTATTTTGAATCGTCTCTTCTCAGTTTAACAAATTCCACATCAAAATTAGAAAAACCTCCGTTGCCGGTTGACCAATTTCCGGTTGCGCTAATAATATAAAAGCCGTCATCAGAACTTCCGGAACCTGCATCGTGCGCAGTTAACAATTCATTTTTGCCATCACCGTCAATATCGAGAGTTTCCATATATTCATTTTTACCAGGAGTACCCTCTAAAACGGAAGAGCCAATAACTTTAGAAGGTTTATCGCCGAAGTTATATGTTCCCTTAACACCGTCCCATTCGTAAATCATTATTCCGTTACCGTTACTGTAATACAGAATTTCCACCAAACCGTCATTATCAAGATCGGCAAATAAAGGATAGCGCGGAGTAGAACCGCCGCCGCCTTCAGTTAGAATAGGAGACGTCCAAACCAACTCTAACGAATCATTCCCCACATTAACAAACAAACTGACGGTTCCGCCTTGAAAATAGTTTGTTGCTAATATTGCCGATTGACCTGTGCCGAAAGGATCCGGATCGTAAGCAACACCTCTTATGCTGTTTAATCCCGCTAAAACTGAATCTTGATCCGGTGTTGGTACATTGTAGGCTGTAGAAATTCTCACCTGAGAATAAATCAGCCCTGTTGTTAAAAAGAAAGTAATAGTTAGTAATAAAAGTTTTCTCATTTAAACCTCCCTAGTTTAATTTGAAATAAATTTATGAGAGCTCAGCCAAATATCTGTTTGCATCTCTGAAGTAGATAGTATTTTTATATTTATCTTTTACCGATAAAAGAAGTTGTTTAGCTTTACTTTTATTGTTTGCGGAAATATAATTTATTCCGGCGTTCAGTAAATATTCGGGATTAAGAGCATTTGTTTGGGAAACATTAGCTGCTTTTTCATAAAATTCAGCCGCCATGTCATATTTATTTTCGGCCTCGTAACATGCAGCAATTCCGGCAAAAGCGGCGGCTTTTAATATATCATTATCGCCGGAATAGTCATTATAATATTTTCTTGCTTCTTCGTATTTCCCTAAATAATAATAAGAATTAGCTAAAAATATTTTTGCTTCTTCGCCTTGCTCCGTGCTTCCGTAATTTTTTACAATTTCTTTCAGTCCAACGACCGTTGTACCCGGTCTGCCGTCAATAGCTTCTTGATAGGAACCAGCGTTATATATAGGCATAACCTTTGCTAATTCTTTTGAAGCTTCTAAATTATCTTCCTCAACTTTATTAATATACCAAAAAACGCCGAAAATAATTAGAGCAATAATACCAACACCGATAATTATTTTTTGTTTGTGTTCTTCAAAAAGCTCCAACGATTTGGAATAAAATGTGACTAATTTGTCTTCTTGGATTTGTTTTCTGCTTAATTTTTTCTTTTTAGCTATCACTCAAACACCTGCATTTGTTCTATAATATTAATTGATTTATTTTAGAAATTTAATAAATATTAACTCACAATCCTAATGTGATTTGAATAGATCCAGGCTTTTCCATCAAGAAAAACTTCTACACGGTAAGCCCCGGATTTTTTTATTACAAAGTCCGCATCTACATTTTCGACAGTGTCAATAACTTTTCCATTTCGTAAAAGTTTAATATTGCCCGTAACATGCGGCAACAATACCCTTAATTTTATTCTGTTTTTTAGTTTAATCTCATCACCCATGTTATAAATTTTTCCACCGGATTCGGCAAAAAATCTAAATCCCTTTGCATCCGCATGATAATAATTTGAGACGAAACATTTGCCTTCCTTGAGTGCGCCATAAATTTCATTTTTAACTGCTTGAAGTCCGGCGGCATTTTTTACGCTGCGTAATTTTTTCTTCAGCAGAATGTGAGTCCTAATAGATTTAAATAAAACCTTGTAAGGAAAAACTTCAACCTCAAAAAATCCCAGCAAATTTACTTTATGCGCATGAGCGTCAACACCGCCAATTCCAACAACCCTTCTTATTTGATTTAATTTATCCCAAATTTTTAATGTTTCTTGCGGTGGTTGTTTAATAGATTTTAACGGGTGAACAAAATAGTTATATTTGTTTTTTTCGGTAAGTCCTTCCATCCATTCAGACATATGGTTCCAAATTTCGATACCGGTAAAATCTTTAGAATCCCATGCCGTCCAAGGATAAGGAGGATGTTCCTTCATGGATTTTCTTTTTTCATGAGGATGTGCAATAAATCCTATTCCGCCTTCTTCTTTTACTTGTTTTACATACTCTTTTGCAGAAAGCCTTGTAGAAATATTGTTATTAATACCGAAAGCCAAGTAATGGTTTTTATTATTTCTATCATTTATTTCCGTGCCGACAAGAAGTAGTGTTTTACCGTACCAACCTTCGTAGCCTTCTTTTAGTGCCCTGAGAGTATTATGATCGGTCAGCATTAAAAAATCGAGTCCCACCTCTTTTGCCGTTTCGGCAATATCTTTAACCGAACCCGATCCGTCGGAAAATTTTGAATGGACGTGAATAACGCCAATATATTCGTACATAAAGCACTTAAATTTTATTGAAACTTACTTAAGACTCTACTTCAAAAAGTGTATTATAATGTGTGGATTTGTCCTTAATCATATCTGAGATTTTTGTCATAAGAATATCGACTCTCTCATCCACGCTGTCATCAGCTTCTTCCCAGTCCTGCTGGGATTTGTAAACATAAATTTCTTCGAAATTATTATTTTTTCCTTTAACCTCGTAAACGGAATAACTTTCCAAGCCTTCACCTTTTACAAGACTTTTCAATTCCTTAACAACATTAAGATATTCACTTCTCTTTTCCGGAAAAATTTCATATCGAATAGAAAAGATAACTTTGCTCATTTAACTCCCTCGATTAATTAGATTAATATTTCACCGGTATAAACAATTTTTACCCCGCCGGTTAGGGACATATTTTTAACTTTTTTATTTTCATACAGAAAATCTACAGTTAATATTTCACCGCTGCGGGTAAGCAAATCAACAGGCAGCTTCACATTATATTTTAAATTTGCAATTATAGCAGCCGATACCGAACCCGTTCCGCATGCTAATGTTTCGCTTTCCACTCCCCTTTCATAGGTTCTGATTGTTATATATTTTTGGTTGATATCAATAAAATTGACATTTGTACCATTTATAAAATATTGTTTAGCGTAACGGATTTTCTTTCCTAATATTTCAACGGGAATATTTTCAATATTAAGATCGAAATCAAACAAGTCTTTTATTTCATTTACAACAATAACAACATGAGGCGTTCCTACATCAACATAGTTAACAACAAAATCTTTGCCGTCTATAACCATACGCATATCTAACTTAATTTCTTTGGGTTTATTCAGATTGAAAGTTACCAAACCATCATTAAGAATTAAACCTGAATATTTTTCACCGTGAAATTCGAATAAGATATTATCGGTCTTCACCTTTTTATTAATTGCAGCATATTTAAGTACACATCTTGCACCGTTACCGCAAAGGGCTCCGGTAGTTCCATCCGCATTGAAATAATCCATACTAAAATCATATATTTTACTTTTATCAAAAATTAAAACGCCATCGGCGCCAATACCAAATCTTCTATCGCAGAATTGCTGTATTAACTTATTGGACGGAATAAATTCCGGATTGAACACTTTATCTATTAAAATGAAATCATTTCCCGCCGCAACCATTTTTGTGAAGCTAATTTTTTTCATAAGAAACTGAAATTTAAGCTATTAGCAAATACGATGCAATAAAAATAGGCTGAATGTTGCGTAAATTAGGTGAATAATACAAGAAAAGGCAAACAAAAAAGAAGAACAAGTGGAGAAAAATATTTTAGAGACCAATCACATATTGATTTGTTTGGAACGTTTATGTTTTACTTGAAAGAACTTTATAATTTTTTACTATACACAATATTTATCAATAAATTTTCGGGCCTGCGGGTGGCCTAACTCCAATGCCTTATTAAAATCTTTACAAGCTCCTTTTTTATCTAAGAGTTTTAATTTTAATTTTCCTCTTCTCAAGTATGCTTCTACATAATCATGTTTAATTTTAATAGCTTCGGAAAAATCGAGCAGTGCACCGGTAAGATCATCGTTAATCTCCTTAAGGTCTCCTCTCATCAGGTAAGCTACAGAATTAGACGGATTGGAATTAATCAATTTATCAAAATCCGCAAGGGACTTTTTTACATAGTCGTCTTTATTGCTTACGTCAAGCAAAGTAGATTCAGTTTGGTTTTCATTTTGACTTTTATCTTTAATTAAATCCGGATCAATCTTTTTGAGTATTTCTTTCGCATCTTTATTCCCCAACTGAAATGCCTTTTTAAAATCCTTAATCGATTCTTTTTGTTTTCCTAATTTCAACTTAATTTTCCCTCTTTCATAAAGGGCCAAATGGTCTTTAGGATTCAGCTCAATACTCAAAGATAGCTCGGCTAAAATTTCTTCTTGGGTTTTATAACGTTTTTGTTTTTTCTTAAACAATGTTTTGTTAAGGGTAACATAAATTACAATTATAAAAATGATTAGTGCAATATATATTAGTTGAGTTGTATTCACTTATTTCTTATGATTAAATGGAAAAAGCCCTTTATCATTATCGGAAGAGGTAGAAAAATATTAAGAATACATTAACCGGAAAAGACAATGCATAATAATAATTTTAAAGTTTAATTTCAAATAATTAGTATATTTTTTGAAGATTTTTTTTATAATTATCAAATAATTATTTTGATGGATTTAATTTCGATTTGGCTTAACTTAAAATTGAGTGGAGGTGGCGGGAGTCGAACCCGCGTCCGAAGATACCCTTCAGTGAACGTCTACACACATAGCCTATTATTTTAATTTCATCCGTTTATCCCAAACAGGCATGGTATAAACGGACTAGCTTGGTAAAAGTTTCGCCTCCTCTACCCAAGCAATCGATTCGGCTAGCATACTGTTACGGCGTTCTTCCTTCTCCCAGCATGCACAGATCAGGAGAACGGCTGCCATTTAATTAGGCAGCAAGTGCGTAGTTATAGTCGTCGTCTCGACTTTATCCCGACGTTTAACGTGTCTTCGGGGAACACGGTGCGCAGTTCAAAGAACAAATATCTCCGTCGAAGCCAATTTCACCCCCAAACTTTGTGGGCATTTTTGATATAGCAGGTTTACGGATACCACTCTTCTTCCGGTTCATCATTCACCATATTTTCATACCTTGCTAAGGAAAACAACAGATCGGATAATCTATTCAGATATTTAACAATTTCAGTATTAATCTGTTCCCTTGCCATAAGTTCAACAACATTCCTTTCGGCTCTTCTGCAAACCGTTCTGGAAAAATGTAAAAGTGCCGCAGATTTTATTCCGCCCGGCAGAATAAAATTTTTTAATTCCGGTAATCCGCTTTCAATTTTATCAATAGATTTCTCAAGAAATAAAGTCATTTCTTTTTTTACTCTCGGTAATTCGATTCTAATTTTTGATTCGTTTAACGGCGTAGCCAAATCGCTTCCAAGTGTAAATAATTGGTTTTGTACTTTAATAAGAATTTCTTTTGTTTGTACATCAACGTTTTCCGAGAGTATAACGCCAATTGAAGCGTTCAGTTCATCAACAGTTCCGTAGGCTGAAATCCTGGATTCGCTTTTAGAAACCCGTTTCCCACCAAATAAAGATGTAGTGCCCTTATCGCCGGTTTTAGTATAAATTTTCATAACTTCATCGGCAGTTTTTTTACAAATGCAAAATATTCTTGATTATTATTTTCATTTATCAATTTAATTTTAGAATCGTAAATGTCTTTATTCTTTTTAACTAAACCAATTCCGATTTTTTTATTATTTCCAAAT
>Ga0256841_1000461_pt1 | contig 42116 bp, 32 predicted proteins | sample 356308metaG_FD_185971 | JGI IMG/M metagenome (GOLD analysis project Ga0256841, IMG submission 185971) | Hydrothermal vent microbial communities from Mid Atlantic Ridge, Atlantic Ocean - 356-308 | ecosystem: Environmental > Aquatic > Marine > Hydrothermal vents | place: Atlantic Ocean: Mid...
GGCGCAGGGCATTGTTTGGGAGGCGAAATTCTTTGATCACGGTAGGGGGATTGATTGGGGCCATCTTGTTGGCCTGGGCTGGGTCGGTTTCCGCCATTGGAAAGCGGGACCTTCAGATTGAATTGATGACGGCTGGCAATGGCGCGGAAATACGTGCCGGTGAGATGCTACGGATCGGCTTTGGCATCTTTGATAAAAAAAGCCGGAAACCCGTTTCAGGCCGGCATCCGGCGGCTTGGATCCGGCCCAAGGTTCCAGGCCGAAAAAGCTGCGAAAACGCGGTTCGCAACTATCTGGCGCTGGGGCCGAATGCCGGTCAGGATATCAGTCTGAATGGCTATACTTTCGTGACCTTCAATCGTGACAATTCGGTGGCGGTGATAGATCCCCGCTTGAATCTGGCGACCTCCAATTTGCTGTTTTTGGTCCGGTTGCAGGCCAGTGCCGGGGCTTGGCGCATGAGTCCCAATCGTGATGCCATTTATATCTCCTTGCCCGCCAAGAACCGGTTGTTGGTATTCAATCCTCTGACGGGGAAGATCGAAACCCAGGTCAGTGTTGTGGCCGATCCTGTTGCCATGGCGGTTTTTGAAGGCACGGCTTCGGTATGGGTAGGTAGCGGATCCAGCGGTGAACTACAGGCGGTTGACGGGGGCAATCATAAAGTTTTTCGGAAAATCAAGGTAGGCCAGGGCAAGGTTTACTTGGCTCAAGACAAAGCCCGTTCCCGGCTTTTCGCTTATGCTTCGGGAGACGGGCAGCTAATTGTGGTGGATGTGAAACAGCGCAGAGTAATCCGGCGGCTTCAGATAGAACCTCATATGATAGGTATGGATTATTCAGCTGCCGTAGACAAGCTTTATCTGGCTCATCCCGACAAAGGTTATGTGCTTTCTCTTCATCCCGTCAGCTATTCTCGATCCGAGAAATTAATGATTTCCGGAGTAAGCCGAGGCATAAGAATTTCTCCAGGCGGCCATTGGTTGATGGCTTTCGATGGCACCCAGGGACAAATTAGTTTGGTGGAAACGGCAACTGGTAACATAACCCATGTGCTTCGTTTCAAGCACCCTTTCGATCAAATTGTTTTTTCAAGCCGCTATGCCTATATACGCCACACCGATGTTGCCAAAATCAGCCTGATTCACTTGGCTTCTTTGGCGCCTGGCGCGGAACTTGGCGTGATAGAAGTCCCCATTGGTGTCACGCTCCCCAAGGCGGTGGGAAAGTTACCGCCATTGCCAGCGATTGCTCCTTTGCCGGAAGGAGGTGGCGCAGTGATTGTCAATCCAGCCGACCATACCCTGTATTTGTATATGGAAAACGGCATGCAGGCCCCCATGAATGCCTTTAAAACCTGGACGGCGCCGCCTTTATCCGTGATGATTCATGACCGGAGTTTGCGGGAAGTTCGTCCCGGATTGTATGAAACATTTACCATGATTTCTCAACCAGGCTCCTATGAAGTGGTCTTTTTTCTTCCCGATCCCCCGTTGACGCGTTGTTTCTCTCTCGAGGTTAAAGGGGATTCATTACCACCTGCCACACGCAAAAATATTTCATCTCAACCATCCGTGACCGTTCTTTCCCGCCCTTTCATTGCAGGCCAGGTTGCGAAACTGGAATTTACCATCGCCACCCGTCATCTCCCGCCTGGAAGAATCCGGGATATCAGCGTGTTACTTTTCCGCCCTGGAAGTAACTGGCAGTTGCGTGCGCACCCCAAGTCTTCCGGCCCGAGACAGTATTATTTCGAGGTCACTTTCCCTTCCCCGGGTAATTACAAAATGGCGGTGGAATCGGCCCAGCTGGGCTTGTACTACAGCCAGGCAAGTATGCAAACTATCAAAGTGCTTAGTCAATGAGGCGCTTGGCGGCAGCTTTGCTCGTTATTATGCCCCTGCCACATCTTGATATTGAATCAAGGTTTTATTCCAGCTATAAAATAACCGGACCAAGTCCACTTGACGTTCCACGCAGGTTTTGGCGTAGATGCTTTTCATGTGGCTGCGCGCGGTGTTGTGGGTGATATTCAATATGTCGGCAGCTTGATTGAGCCGGTAGCCTTCCAGAATCAGGCGCAGCAATCGTTCTTCGGCGGGGGTTAGGCCGAACAAGGCAACCAGCATGGAAAAATGCATTTCCTCGACATGTTCCGGCACGATGGCGAAAATCAAAGCCACATGATCTTCCTGGCCAATCACTTTCCGCAGTTTCCGCTGCAGGGGTGAAATGACCAACAGCAATGGTTGCTGGCCCCTGTGGCGGGGCAGCATGAGTATTCCGCCCAAGTCTTTGGGCGATTTTTCGGTAGCCGTGGTTGCTTTATCAATCAGGGTTTGCAGTCTTTTGTCGAGGAAACTATTGACGGTGCGGAGCTGTTCTGATTGATACCGCAGTTCCTCGCTTTCTTTTAGCAGCTGTTGCGCGGTGTGATTGGCAAACAAGATCCGTCTTTTGGGATCGACAATGAAAATGGCGTCGGATTGTTGCTCGATCACTTCATCAATCACCACCATGTGCCACAGATAGCGGTTGAGTTTCATGGCCTGTTCCAGGTGGGGCATCAATTTCTGGATGAAACGTTGTTCTGCCAACGTGAAATTACCCTGGGTTTTGGAACGGAAAATCTCAAGGAAAAAAACCCTGGAACCTTCCCGTTTCACTGTCGCACACAGCCGATACCAAAGATGCTGGGGCTTCATCCACTCGGTATAAAAAGGGGTGCGGATCAACTGTTCGCTGGAAAGAATCTCTTCTCCCCGGCAAATTTGGTTCTGCTGATAGTACTTGTCGGTATCCATGAAAGGGTTTTCGGCAGCATATTGGCTTGTGTATTTTCTGACATAGGCAGGATCGTGACCCGCAAAATGGATGATGGTGCCTTTGTGGCTGGAAAAATCGTAATCACTCCATGCGGCGGCTGTGGCATTGAGGGAAATTTTCAGTTTTTCGAGAAAAGATTGCCACTTTCGGCTATTTCCGGCAGCTTCATAGATTAGACCAATGCAGTTTTCGACCGAGTATTGTGGTTGCATCACGTAATAACCTCTAGTAAATGAGATAATTCGGCCTGACTTGCCATTTTTATCTTCGAAACAATAGGCGGTCCATCTTGAAAACCAAATAAAATGAGATTGCGCCACGGGAAAAGTATTATGAGAAAGCTATTTTGTGGCTGCTAATATGGTAAATTAAAATTTACCCTGCGGAAAGGTAATTTTACGCACTGCCTGAGACTATTTGTCGAAGATTTATCGAAATATGAAAGTTATATTTTTAAATAAGTATATTCTAATATTTTTAATACAGTCAATTGCTTCAAGGGTTCGCGTGGATCAATCTTTGCCACCTGTGGGGCTGCCGGTTAAGGACTGGCTCAATCAGAATTTTCCAGGCATGGAGGCTCTAAGTTTTTAGAAGGCCCATCAGATTTTTGTATCTTTACATAGTATCTTTTTCGAAATAAAAACATACTGACCAATCCCAGTAATATCATGCTGGAACTATCTGGTGCCGGTATCTCTTGGGAAGTGCCTGCCATGGTTCCTTCAAGGGGAACCGTTATCCAGCTTTCCGTGTAACCGAACACCATAGTTTCCACACCGCTGCCTGCAAAAAGCAGGCTGTCCGGGGAGGAATATTGCGCAAAGCTGTCACTGGTATTGATAGCCAGGAAGGCGGATGTGCTTCCGGTTAAGGCAAGATTTTCCCCGGTCATTGCGGAAAAGGCGTCGTTGACACTGAATCCCGCAGACGAAGCTGAACTGTCCGCTGTAATCAATGTGTCAATGGAGGCGACCACCAATTTGCTCATAAAATTTGCCAGCGAGTCGGCGGCGCCATTGGCGAGCAATAGGTTGTCAGCCGTGGATGCGCCCGTGTTCGTTGTGGTTTGTTCTCCTTTAGTGGCATTTTCATCAATCGTCTCCAATGCTCCCATACTGATAGCCAAGGTTTCTCCAATAGCCGAGGCTACGGCGGAGCCGTGACTATCTCCTTCATCCAGCAAATCACCGCTGGCCGAGGTCAAGGCACTGCTCCAACTGGAAATAAGGGAGGAGGCCGAGGTGGTAACCAGGCTTTCTTCGTCATCAATCACAATGGTGTCTGCAAAGCTCGCCCCATCCACATGAGCCTGGCCTGCGGAAGCCAATTGACCTCCCGCGGCAAGTGACCAAGTGCTACTGCTTCCAGAAGACCGAGAAGAAGCATTTGTATTCAGCGCGATGGCGGGGAAAAGTGACGTGCCACTGCTTTGCGTAAACGCCTGGGCTGTGGCCTGGCTGCCGGAAGCGACGATATCGGCCGCAATGGTGGTATGAGATCGGGCAAATCCATCAATCAGGGAGTCGGTGGCCGCGAGAGACACTGCCGGTTGATTGGCGGCGGTAGAAACTGCCTCGGAGAAGGTGGCTGCGAGAAAAATGGAAACGCTGCCGGCACTCGAGGCCCCCTCAGTAGCAAAGTCTGAATCCAACCCCACCAGGATGTGGGCTACCCGGTTCTGGGAAAGGTTCCATTGCATGAGTTGCTCAAGTTGAGCGGATGAAGTTGGCAGCGCTTGGACCTTGAGGGAAATAACGAGCAAGGCTAAGGAAACGTGAAAAAACCGGCACATGTCATCCTCTCCTGGGCGGGGCTGCCTCTCAATGGTAAGTCCTGCACCTTATAAATTATAAATTGTTGTTTACCCAGTGTACGTAATTTATGGATATCTGCACGTGAATATTACCGCAACAAAATAATAAAAGTATTGTTTTTCGTAAAAACAATGCTTTAGGCAAGTTTATTGTATTAGTTATTGACTGGCATCACCCATAGGGGTGATACGGTATCACCTTTGGGGGTGATGACATGAAATAAAGGGAGCCGTATAAGTAATAACGCGGATAAAGTTTCGATGGGAGAAATAAATATATTCTGTCGAAACTATCTGCGGATTAAAAGGAAACAAAACCTAGTATTTTGTTTGCTTATTAATCCAGCTCTTGATGTTTTATAAACAACGAAAGGAGAGATTGCCATGACTAAAAAATATTTAACCTTGATCTCTGGCGCGGTTTTGGCGTTATCAACAGGTTTTGCCAGTGCGGAACAGCCGTTGCAATTGACGGCCAGTCAAATGGATGGCGTCACTGCAGGTGTGGGTTTCGACAGCAATACGCTGATTCAAAAGCTGGTGCAAATTCAAGAATCCATTGTGGAATTGAAGCAGGCGCAATTCGATGTCCGCACTTTTGTCATTGGATTTTCTGCGGTGGCTGAAGCCGAGGCCGATGCCGAAGGGCCCAACAGTGATGCTCAAACCTTTACCTTTGCCGAAATAACCCCGACAAACAACGGGTTTTTCAAGGCCAATTCCTTGTCCAAGAGCATCGCCCTGGTTTCTCCCGCAGGTGTGACGCCACCTCCTGTTCAGTAGCTTTAGGTTTAATTTGGAAAAACATTTAGGAGACGAGAAATGACTAAATCCTTATCTTTTATCAGTGCAGCAGTGTTGGGCTTAACCCTTGGAACCGCCGGTGCAGAAGAACCTGTGACATTGAGTGCGGCCCAGATGGATAACGTCACGGCCGGGGTGGGATTCACCAGTAATACGCTGATTCAAAAACTGGTGGATATTCAGGAAGCCATTCTTGAAGTGAAACAAGCGCAATTTGATGTCCGCACCTTTGTGGTGGGATTTTCAGCGGTGGCCGAAGCCGAGGCCGATGCCGAAGGGCCCAACAGTGATGCCCAAACCTTTACCTTTGCGGAAATCACCCCAACCACCACGGCGGCGAATTTCTTCAAAGCCAACTCGCTTTCCAAGAGCATCGCATTAGTATCGCCAACGGGCGCAACGCCGGTACCGGCGCCGGCACCTGGCCAGTAAAGGTAGATGTGGATGGGATTTGACATGATGGACAGGGAAGTCCATTTCCAAGGTTTAAGGTTTAGAGAATGATTTTCATGGTTTCTCCGAAAAATGCACCTGTATCGGCGCGAGGTTTTTGATGATGGAAACCCACGCTTTTTAGAAGGAGAGTTGAAATGCTTAAAAGAAATTTTTTACTGGCAGCAGTGCTTTCGTTGGGACTGACTGCTTCATTCGTTGTCCAGGCGGACGATATCGAATTTTGTGTCACGGGCAGCAATCCATGTCCCGCCGGCGATATTGTCAAGCTGGATATTTTTGATTGGTCCCCGGATTCGGCATTGGTCAAGGATGTGCTTCCCGCAGCGGAAGGGAAAGCATTCGTGCTCTATACCCATGCCTCTATGGCTAATTTCATGCTCGATGGCAGTGTTGTGGATGGCAAGGGTTTGAATGGCGCTGGAAGTAACAGCAAAAATACAAGTTTTGAAATTACCGCCATTGCTGTATTTCCCTCAAAGGTCGATTCTGTGGCGGGGAATACCATTGTCAACAGTCAAGTTCCAGGTCAGACGGTCTTTGAAATCTGGATTGACGAAGGGAGTGACAGCGAGGGCCTTTCCGGGTTCGGTTACCGCAACGGCAAAAAGATTTTGAGCGGAACCATTTCCGGCGCGACCAGCAATTTTACCGGCACGGGTGGTGGCGCTGGCAATGCAATGGATCAATTCGGCCCGGATGAGTGGGGTATCGATTCGTTGAAAGGGATTGGCGGTTCCAATTTCAATGTTCATGTCACATTTCAAGATCCTGATTATTTCATCACGCCCATTGACACCTTGCGCTTCAACAACTCCCAGATTCTGGAATTCCGCGAAGCAGATCCTTCCGCTTGTTTTGACAATATCGGCGGCGGGGGGTGTGCCGCCGGGGCGACACCCATTGCCGGCACCGGTAATGGCAACAACGGCGGGGCAGGAGGAACCATCCCCCATGTCGGTATCATCAATGGCGGGCTCCCACCCGATGGCGGCCCGGATTTGCTGCTGCAAGTGGATGCCAATAACAGTTTTCTCAAACCCAGAGAAGGCATCGGAGTCGCAAAATGTTATTTTGGCAAGCAGGTGCCACCCATAACCGAGGATAATCCCAGACTGCCAAACCCCATCGCCCGGGTCACTTTGAACGATCAGTTCGCCAGCCGGGTGACCGATGTTCGTTTCTTGCGGGGGTTGTGTAATCCTGCCGGGAAGAATGAACCGGTCGATCCTAACCGCACCGATCACTATAGCTGTTATTCCATTACCGATGTGCCGGGACAAGGAGTTTTCTTCCCGCCCAGTGAAGTCGTCTTCGAGACCCAGAATTTTGGCCAAGACAAAGCTCGCTTGGGAAGTGCTCTTGAACTTTGTATTCCGGCGATCAAAAACGGCGTGGGCACCATCGAGGGTCATGGGCTCAAATGTTACAACGTAAACCGTAACGAGCAGCAGGAATTTCCCAGCTTTACTTTCGATGACCAGTTCGACATCGCCGAAGACACGCCAAGAGATATCAAAAAGTTGAGCCGGTTCTGTACCCCAGTGGGCAAGGATACCCCCGATCCCGCGCCGGTGGAAACGGAAGATCCCGGCACCTGGGCGCACTGGGCTTGCTATGACTATGTAGCGTCGCCTTACACGGTATTTCCATTGGCCGAGCGAATCCCGGTCAATCTGGAAGATATGTTGATTCAAGATGCCCTGGGTCAAGACATTATTTTCACTACCGAAGGCGAGCGGCGTTTCTGTGAACCGGCCAGAAAACTTTCCTTTACCCCTTAGGGAGCTTCTGACGAGGCTCCTTAGATGAAGCACGCATGCTTGGGATGACAGGAGGATATCCACTGCCAGGGACGGCAAGGAAAGGAGAAGAAAACGGGCAACAGGATAAAACCTGTTGATTTCGAATTCAGTCCTGGATCAGGAGTAAAGCAAATGAATTATGTTTATCCACCGAACCGGTTGGCCACCTTGGTAACCCTGGCGCTTCTGAGCGGTGCGGCCTTCCCGGTGAACGCGGACCAGGGAATCATGACTACCGGGGAACTGGACAGCGTGACGGCAGGGAGGGTTGCCAGCGCAATGGATCATAATAACCGGTTTCTGGCTCAAGCCCAGGCGCGGGGATCTTCAGTCACCGTTTCCGCCCTAACCGGTCTTGATTCCGCCCAGGCAAGGGCAAGCGCGCATACAACCGGCAGCTTGGCGCAAGCCGCTTCTGAAAGTTTGACAGTAGGTGCGCCCAAACGGCCGCAAGTGAGTCGCGTGGGCCTTTTTCCCCGGCCAGTGCCGCGTTTGCTGCAACCTCTTTTGAGAAAATTACCCAAAATTCGTTATTAACGGAGGACTACCCAATGCGTATTCAATTCTTGTCCCTGATCACAGCCATGACATTACTGGCCAGCATTCCCCAAGTGGATGCGGAAGAAATTTATACCCTCAACCCCGACGAAATGGATAGGGTGACTGCCGGATTGAGCCGGAGCAGTTCGTTTAATTTTGGTTTTTTCAGGGCCGGTCCGTTATTTGATGGTATCGGAATTCATGAAAAACGCGAGCTCATTACCGAAAGCGGGAATAAGATTACTGCTACCATCGTGGTCAATTCCCGGGTGTTTAGAGGTTTTGTCTCGAATTTCCAACGTAGCGGCAAGTTTGAGACTACGATCTCGTTTAGATAGACATGGGTAACCTATTCCCGCCGCTCGGGAGACCACGACGGCTATACCCCGGGTTTGCGAAACTGGCGTGGGGATGCGCTTTCACTTTGATTGTGGGCGGATGCACGGCAGGAGGGGGTGTCACCCGGAAACCCGTGCAATCTCTGTTGGAGATGCGGCGGGTGAATGTAGTAGTGCAGAAGTGGGACTTAAGCTGTGGCGCGGCGGCGTTGGCCACGCTTTTGCATTACCAGCACCATGATTTCGTTTCAGAACGGGAAATCGCCAAGAGATTGATCAGCCGCAAAGAGTATATAGAGATGCCCCAACTGGTGACGGTGCGGCAAGGCTTTTCCTTGCTGGATCTCAAGCGTTATGTGGACGCCAGGGGTTATCAAGGGATTGGTTACGGCAAGCTGGCCCTCAAGGATTTGATCGAACGCGCACCGATCATGGTGCCGGTCAGTATTCATGGCTACAATCATTTTGTGGTTTTCCGGGGGGTTCGGGGAAACCGGGTATTGTTGGCCGATCCGGCATGGGGAAATCGCACGCTTCTTAAAGAACGTTTTGAACACAGCTGGATTGAATACCCCGAAATTGGTAAGGTGGGATTTGTTGTCGTACGCAACGGTGGAAACGCCATGCCCAACCACCTGGCCCCAAGATCTCGGGATTTCGTCTTTTTGAGATAAAGCGACTTGGCGAGGTTTTGGCTTTTCATATAACAATACCAAAAGGCAATCTCATGGGCTCTGGATTCTTTGGCTGGTTAGCATTTTCGCGCGAAAAGTTGCGTTTCGATCTGTTTTGTCTGAGCCTGCTCTGTTTGTTTAGCTCTTGCCTTGCGGCTCAACCGGCTTCAGAAAAAACCGAAGTCGAAAAGCTCACCCGTGAACTTGAGAAACGTGACGCCATCATCCAGGACTTGCTGCGGCGGGTGGAACGTTTGGAACGACAGGCGGGCGCATCCCAATCACGGGAAGAAAAATTCCCTGCCCAGCCAAGCTCTCCCCACCGTCCGTCCATGGCAGTCAAAAAGCAAAAGAAAACACAAACCCAACCGGCAGCGCCCGGAACATTCGAAGTTGACGAGGAATTGGCCGAAAGGGCGTTGGAACGAACGTTGACCATCAGCGGCGCTTTGTTATTGCCTCCATGGCGTTTGGACCTGCAGCCTTCCTTTTCCTATACCCGCAATGTTCAACGGCAAACCGGACGGCTGATTATAGACCAGGGAACGGATACAGAGTCGACAGGGGAGATCGGGATTGGAGAGATTCGGCAAAATATCTTTAATTTTAATCTGTTGATGCGGCTGGGATTGCCTTTTGATTCCCAGCTGGAATTCAGTGTTCCCTACCAAATTATCAAACAAAAGCATTTCATGCCTCGGGGACAGTTTGGCTTGGTTCGCAACGATGATACTGCTTCGACCTTTGGAGATGTCAGTATTGGGTTCGCCAAAACCTTGCTCAGGGAAAAAAATTGGTGGCCGGATTTGATCGGCCGGATTACCTGGGATACAGATACCGGGCAGAGGCAGGATAAGGGTATTGCTTTCAATAGCGGAATCAATGAACTACGGTTATCCCTGACCGCGCTCAAGCGCCAGGATCCGCTTGCATTTGTCGGCAGTATTTTCTATTCGAGAGCTTTTGAAAAAAAAGGTTTTCATCCCGGCGATGAGTTTGGCGCTACGTTGGGCGCCTCTTTGGCTGCCAGCCCGGATACCTCGCTCAGCATTACTTTTCAGCAATTGTTTGCCAATGAAGATGAACTGCGTGGGCGTAATATCCGTGGCAGTGAACAGGTAATTTCTTCCTTGATTTTTGGCGCGACAACCCGTATCGGCAGAGCCACGTTCGTGACCCTTTCTCCCGGCTTCGGTTTGACCGACGATGCGCCGGATTATTTTGTCGACCTGACCTGGTCGGTACGAGTGAGGTAATAGGTGCAGCAAGCAGTGTGCGCGTTAATGATTGAGGTGCAGATTCACTTTGGGGTAAATCATGCTTCGCACAACACCCAATCCAGTAAGCGAAACGGCAGAATCTGCAATGTGACAAGCCTATGTTCTCAGCTTGATAAGGCCAAACATCTCGTCAACTTAACAAAGGATATGTTACTTAGAAAGATCCGCAGTGTCGATGTTATTTAGGGGTAAAAAGTCAGTATAGATCTCTGTGATGCCATTGGATCTGTATCTCATGTATTCTTGAGTGTCATTTACTGTATGGACATAACTGGGTATGTTCAGCGCCCCAAGGGCGCGAGGGAGTTCGGAATCTGCTCTGTGTTTAGGCATGGTGATAGCAAAGGGACCTTCGAATTTTTTTGCCCATGCAAGGACACTGCGGTTGTCTCCGGTATATCGATATAATGTCCAAATAACTTGGTTGAAGCCTATTTTCTTGGCTTTAATAAAATTTTCTGGATCATAAATTTGTGGGATAATCCTGCGGGAAGCGTCGGATATTCTATTGTAAATGGTATTTAAGGCTTCGATATTTCTTTCCTTGGCATCGGTTATTATGAATGCAGATGGATGCTGTTTCAACCATTTCGCCAAGCTATCGAGGGTGCAATTGTGAATCTGTTTGTTATTTTTAACCAGCTTTTCAAATTCTCTTAAACTTAATTCATCGTTGGGGTAATAACCGAAAAGTTGAGCAAAGTTAATTTGCCAGTCATGCAAACAGACCAGGTGGTTGTCTTTGGTGAAGGAGAAGTCAATTTCGAAATATTTAAATCCTTTTTTATAGTTTTCGCTGAGGGCCTCCAGAGAATTAGTGTAAGTTTCTCCATTGATTCCGCCTCCTGCATGGGCAATCCTATGAGCAGTGAATCTGCCGGGTAATGGTTTTTTAGTGGCCTCATTGAAATTTATCAATTGACTTGCAGCAGCAGGCGAAGCGTGGCTGTTAGTCTGCCCGGGCACCGCCAGCATGCCTTTTATTTGGGATGATGTTATTTTGTTGATTGCTGTGATTTTTTTAAGGGCCACTAACCGGCCTTTAATGGCAGCAAGTAAGCAATAATCATGTCCATTGGTATGAATATTAAGGTTGGAAAGGTTTTGGCAGATATCTACCAATAAAAAATGCTTTTTATTTTGGATGAGAGTTTTAGCTTGGCGGGCAAGAGAATCTTGTTTGAATGATTTATTGAAATCAAACCGCAGTACTGTGGATAAGTCGTCTTTAACCTCGACAAGTGCAGGGATTTTAAAATGCCTGTCGTCAATGGATAACTGGTGGCGTTTTGGGTCGATTTCTATAAACTTCTTGATTTTGGGAAACTTCCACAAGGCAACCAATTGAGGTTTCCAGCTTGATAAACGCAGGCGGATGAACTGCCTTTCTGATTCCGTTTCTTTTTCACTCAATAAATCTCGACCCAAACCCAAACCGCCTTGATATCCCAACAAAGGCAATAATGTTGCGCCAATATCCAAGGGAGAGCCAAAAGTTGCGACCTTCGTTGGTTCGTGTTGGCGCGGGTCAAAAATCATGAATAGATTATGGCGATCTGTTGTGCTCAGTAAGGGATAGGCGGTGTTCCACAATGCGATATGGTCGGAAACAAGGATGACGATTGTACGGTTGGCATAAGGTGAATGCTGGATGGCGTCGATAAATGTGGTGATGAGTCTGTCGGAGCAGGCGACCGCATTCAGCATTGGGTTGTTACCGTCCCGATAGCGTACCTCTTGACAGCTCTTCGATGGGTGCCCCTTGGGGGGGTGGGTATCCAAAGTGAGAAGGACCAACCCAAATTTTTCGCTTCTTTTGGAAAGGGTTATGAACTTTTTGTAGGCTAGATCAAATAAAGTATCGTCGTACAATCCCCAACTTGTCCTGTAGGATTTGTCATTAATTTTTGTATGTAACTCATCATAACCAAGCACTTCGTCAAAGCCATGAGTCTTGTAAAATTTGCCTTTTCCTGCGAACTCGGAAGATGCGCCTCCCATATAAGTCAAATGATATCCATCTTGTCTTAAAATATCGCCAAGGCAAATTGCTGAAGGCAGAAATTTATCCATGCCCGACATGGAATTGCCGTGAGAAGGGGTTTCAAGCGGAATGCCGCATTGACTGGCCACCATTCCCGCAATTGTCCAACCGGTTCCTCTTACGTGTTGGATATTAGTAAAATAATAAGCGTTTTTTTTCTCTATCTGTTTAAGGCTATTGATCAAGCCGGGAAATAAGCTTTGGTTAAAATACGTTCTTTCCAACCCTTCTGCATAAATTAAAACGAAATTTAAATTTTTATTGCTTATTTTTCTGATATGGGTTCTGTAATAATCATAAAAATCGTTGTTTTCATTGGCGGGACTAGCTGATTGAGTGGTTGTTATGCTCAAATAATCCTTATTTAGATTATATATGTCCCTTACAGAAGGATGAATTGCAAGGGATAGTAGGGTGAGGGAAATGATAGAGAAAACTCTAGGTGGACTGGGGTTTCCCGAGTGTCTAAATTTTACTACGAATAGCAATAACCCTGTTAATCCTATTAATAATTCGGTTGATGTCCATAATATAAGGTGTTTATGATCTGAAAATCCAGCGCCCTTTAGTCCGTATTTTAAATGATATATGACTGATTCATCGATCCCTTTTGCGGTAAAGCAATCGGCCACTTTATAGCCGATTGATAAGATGATTATTAGTGAGGATGATATAAAGAAAAATATATTGCCAATGGTATTTAAAAAGGTTTTTTTGTAAATATAAAGATTCAATAGCAAAATAACTGATACTAAGAGTAGTAAGTTGCTATTGCTCATTGAGTCAAACTTTACGCAACACCCAATCCAGTAACCGGAAAGGCAAAATTCGCCTTAGAAAGGCGAATAGATAGGTCGGAAAGGTGACATAGTAACGGATTTTGGGGCGGGGAGATTCGAGGGCATAGATGACTTTTTGCAGCACTGCTTCCGCTGGCAGGGTGAAGGGGACAACAGGACCTTCGGTGGCCAGGCGTTCTTCCATCTTTTTATAGAGATCGCGGTAAGGGCTGTGTTGGGCGTCAATGTTTTGTTTGAATTGGTGGTAGGCGTTTTCCCGGAATTTGGAAAGGATAGGGCCGGGTTCGATTAAAACCGGATGGATTTTGGTTTTGTAAAGTTCCAGGCGCAGCGTGTCCACCAGCCCTTCAAGGGCAAATTTACTGGCATTGTACGCGCCGCGGAAGGGGAGGGCGACAAATCCCAGGACCGAGCTATTATATAAGATCCGGCCGTATCCTTGTTTGCGCATCACAGGCAAGACAAGGTTGGTGAGTTCGTGAGTGCCGAAGAAGTTGGTTTCGAATTGGGCCTTGAGTACCTCCCGGCTCAGGTCTTCCACCGCGCCGATCTGTCCCCAGGCGCCGTTGTTGAACAGAGCATCCAGGGTCCCGCCGGTCCATTCCAGGACTTGGTCCACGGCTTTTTTAATACTGGCGCTGTCATCCAAATCCAGTTGCAAGGCTTCAAAGCCTTCTTGCCTTAAACGTTCTACATCTTCGGCCTTTCTGGCCGAGGCAAACACCCGGTAGCCTCTTTCTTTCAATCCTTTGGCGGTAACGTAGCCAATGCCGCTGGAGCAGCCGGTGATAAGTATGGTATTGACGGGACGTTGACTCACGAAAAATCCTCTTTTTTGATTGTTTTCAAGCTTTGGGCAGGGTAACGCCGGTCTGTCCTTGGTATTTTCCTCCCCGGTCGCGGTAGGAGGTTTCGCAGATTTCATCCGCCCCCAGAAACAGCACCTGGGCCACTCCTTCGTTGGCATAGATTTTGGCCGGCAGTGGCGTGGTGTTGGAAAATTCCAGAGTGACATGGCCTTCCCATTCCGGCTCCAAGGGGGTGACGTTGACGATGATGCCGCAGCGGGCATAAGTGGATTTACCCAGGCAGATGGTCAACACATCCCTTGGAATGCGGAAGAATTCCACCGTCCTTGCCAGGGCAAAGGAATTGGGCGGAATGATACAGACATCGGATTTGACATCCACAAAGCTGTCGGCGTCAAAGTTTTTGGGGTCCACAATCGCCGAATTGATGTTGGTGAAAATTTTAAACTCGTCGCTGCAACGGATATCGTAGCCATAGCTGGAGGTACCGAAGGAAATCACCCGCTCGCCGTTGACCTGGGAAATCTGGAGAGCTTCAAAAGGTTCGATCATGCCGTGTTCTTCTGCCATTTGGCGGATCCAGCGGTCGGATTTGATGGCCATGTCAGTCGTTCTCCACCACGATTTTCGGGAACTTGGCGGCGAAGTCCTTGGGTCGCCGCGCCAGTTTTGCAGCCGCCTTGCGGGCGATTTCCTTGTAAATTTGCGCTATGCGGCTGTCGGGATCGTAGATAACGGTGGGATGGCCGCCATCGGCGTTCTCGCGGATGCTGATGTCCAAGGGCAGGGAGCCTAGCAGGGGAACGTTGTATTTGCCGGCCAGCTTTTCCCCGCCGCCGCTGCCAAAGATGGGCTCTTCATGACCGCACTGGCTGCAAATATGCAAGCTCATGTTTTCGACGATGCCCAGAACCGGGACGTTGACCTTCTCGAACATTTTCAACCCCTTCATGGCGTCCAGCAAGGCAATGTCTTGGGGGGTGGTGACAATCAATGCCCCGGACACAGGGATCTGCTGGGTGAGGGTGAGTTGGATATCGCCGGTGCCAGGGGGCAAATCGACAATCAAGTAATCGAGGTCGTGCCAGTGGGTCTGGGTCAACAATTGTTGCAGGGCGCCGGTAGCCATGGGTCCGCGCCAGATCATGGGGGTATCCTCATCCACCAGGAAGCCGATGGACATGATTTGCAAGCTGTAGGATGTTTTTGGTTCGATAAGCTGGCCGTCCTTGGTTTCCGGCTGGCCACTGACCCCCAGCATGCGGGGAATGCTGGGTCCATAAATATCAGCATCAAGTACCCCTACCTGGGCGCCTTCCTGGGATAAGGCCAGGGCCAGGTTGGCGGCGACGGTGGATTTGCCCACGCCGCCTTTGCCGGAGGCGACGGCGATGATGTTTTTGATGCCGGGCAGGGGTTTTTGCCCTTGCTGTACGGCACGGGCGGTGATTTCCGTGCGGACTTTAATATCGACCGCTTCCAGGCCGGGCAGGGAGCGGAGTTTCTCCGTCAGCGTGGTGACCAGTCGGGGGAAGTAACTCTTGGCGGGGAATCCCAGGACGATTTCAATGGTTACTCGACCATCCTCGATTTGGATAGAACGGACCGCGCCTGCACTCACCAGGTCTGAATCCGAATGGGGGTCATGGTAGGTTTTGAGAGCATTTTCAATGCTTTCTCGGGAAAGAAGTGTCATGAAAGCTCCTGTCTTGAAACTTGTGATTTCACGGGCAATAAAATACCCTGACGCTGGTTGATAGTTGTGGAAGTCGCCTTGCTTTCCAGTAGACAGTCGTGTCTGAGGAAAAATCCGCAGACTATTCTACACGACCTGCTTGCCTGACTCACGATGAGGCCTTATATGTCCTTGCGTTACCGAATTTATCAATTGCTCGATCACCGCCATCCGGGAATCGCCAGCAAAATAGTGGATATTTCCATTATGCTGCTGATCACTTTGAATGTACTGGCGGTGATTCTGGAGTCAGTGGATGAATATTACCTCACCTACCAGCCATGGTTTGACGGGTTTGAGCTATTGTCCGTGAGCGCCTTTAGCATTGAGTATTTTCTGCGAGTGTGGTGTTGTGTTGAGAATCCCAGATTCCAGGACCCGGTTCGGGGGCGTATGCGGTACATGCTGACACCGATGGCGATTGTCGATCTATTGGCATTCTTGCCTTTTTATCTGACTTACTTTTTCGAATTGGATGCGCGTTTTCTGCGGGTGTTGCGGTTGGTGCGGATGTTCAAGCTGACGCGTTATTCCAGCGCCTTGGATTTATTGCTAGCAGTAATTCAACGGGAGGCTTCGGCATTTATTTCCGCCATTTTCGTCATGGTGATTATTATTATCATTGCCTCCAGCGGCATCTATTTGTTAGAGCACGAGACACAACCTGAAGCCTTTGGCAGTATCCCTAGAGCCATCTGGTGGGCGACGGTGACATTGACCACAGTAGGTTATGGCGATGTGGTGCCACTGACACCATTGGGCAAAGCCTTCGGCGTTTTGATTACCATCGCCGGCGTAGGCATGGCGGCCATGCCGGCTGGGATATTGGCTTCGGGTTTCTCCATGGAAATTCAAAAACGGCGTGAGCTTTACCGGCTCAAATTGCGGGAAGCCTTGGCCGATGGTGTGATCTCCCGGGCGGAATTCGAAGCACTGAAATTATCCCAGCAAGAACTGGGACTAGAAGAGGAAGAGGCGGAAACTATTTTAGATTGCGAAAAAATCATGTTCCAAAAGACCGGCAAAATTCCTTCTCATTGTCCTCATTGTGGCCAACCCTTGCTTCCGAACAATGGTAATAAATCATGACGGTTCACCGTTTTGGTGTGATTGAATGGCAATGAGCAAAAACCGGGTGGTGCTGGAGAAATGCTTTCCAATCCATCTCATGAACTCCGCGAAGGGTGGCGAGTCAAAACTTACTGATTCTCGCCCATCATAGGCCTCCGATCTCTCCAAAACAACATGGCCGTTCCCAGATTTTCTCCATTTTGCACGGTTTTCGAGAGGGAGTAATAAACTCTTGGAGTATAGATTGTGCAAGAAGAGTGCAGGGCAATCGGATGACCGCCGTTTTTCCTGTTCATGTGATGTTGCACGGCATTGAAGCCCCTATCCCAGAGGGAGAGGGGGGAATCGGTTCATTCGATTGCCCTGAAGAGGAGTGTGGCAGGGCTTCCTTCTCCTTCCCAGTCTGGCATAATGATAAGATTCGACGGATGGATCGGAAACCAATGTTTGATGATCGATTAAGTTTTATCCCTGCAATGTTGGGGATGCGGTAAGCCACAGGTAATATTAAAGATGTTTGATACGCTTTCTGAACGTTTAAGCCACACCTTCAAAAAAATCCGCGGCCAAGCTCGCCTGACCGAAGACAATATCAAAGACACCTTGCGCGAAGTGCGGATGGCGCTGTTGGAGGCCGATGTGGCCTTGCCAGTGGTCAAAGCCTTCACAGACCAGGTCAAGCAAAGGGCGATGGGGCAGGAAGTGCAGACGAGTCTGACGCCTGGCCAAGCATTCGTCAAAGTCGTCCAGCAGGAATTGATCGATGTGATGGGCGGTGCCAGCGAGGGTTTGAATCTGGCCACCCAGCCGCCGGCGGTGATTTTGATGGCGGGCTTGCAGGGGGCGGGGAAAACGACCACCGTCGCCAAATTGGCCCGCTGGCTCAAGGACCGGCAAAAGAAGAAAGTCGCGGTGGTGAGCGCGGACGTTTACCGGCCCGCCGCCATCGCCCAGCTGAAAACACTGGCCGATGAAGTAGGGGTGGAATTCATCCCCTCTTCTCCCGAGGAATCTCCGGTGGAGATCGCCAATAAAGCAGTCGAACACGCCCGCAAGCATTTGCTGGATGCGGTGATTATCGATACCGCCGGCCGTCTTCACATAGACGAAGAGATGATGCAGGAAATCAAACAGCTGTACGAGGCCGTGCAACCTGTCGAAACGCTGTTTGTGGTTGACAGCATGACCGGTCAGGATGCCGCCAATACCGCCAAGGCTTTCCACGATGCCCTGCCGTTAACTGGGGTAGTGCTGACCAAGGCCGATGGCGATGCCAGGGGCGGAGCGGCATTGTCCATTCGTCATATTACCGGCAAGCCAATCAAATTTATCGGTCTTGGTGAGAAGACCGATGCTTTGGAATTATTTCACCCGGATCGCATCGCTTCCCGTATTTTGGGCATGGGAGATGTGCTCAGCCTGATTGAGGAGGTCGAGCGCAAGATCGACAGAAAGAAAGCCGAAAAGTTTGTCAAAAAAGTCCAAAAGGGCAAGGGATTCGATCTGGAGGACATGCGCGATCAATTGGCCCAATTGACCAAAATGGGTGGTATCACCGCAATGCTGGATAAGTTGCCAGGGATGGGGGATTTGCCCAAAAACGTCAAGGAAAACATCAATGACAAGGATATTACCCGGCAGATCGCCATTATCAACTCCATGACTCCCCACGAGCGCCGTTTTCCCGCAGTCATCAACAACTCCCGCAAACGCCGGATTGCCAAAGGTTCAGGGATGCAGATCCAGGACGTCAACCGGTTGTTGAAACAATACAGCCAGATGCAGAAAATGATGAAAAAGATGAAAAAAATGAAAGGCTTTGGCAAAGGCGGATTGCCAGGAATGCCGGGGGGCATGCCCAAGTTGCCCTTCTGATCGGCATGGGCATATTTGGTATGAGGTGGATGTTTTGAATCCCTCCGGCCCGCTGATCGACCGTTTTGGCCGCAAGGTTTCCTATCTGCGGATTTCGATTACCGACCGCTGCGATTTGCGTTGCCTGTATTGCATGGAGGAGGAGATGACATTTCTCCCCCGGGCGCAGATTTTGACCCTGGAGGAAATTTACTGGATCGCCAAGGCATTTGTCGATCTCGGGGTGGAGAAAATTCGTATCACCGGCGGTGAGCCTTTGGTGCGGCGCGGGGCCTTGGACCTCATTGAGCAGCTGGGGCGGCTGCCGCTGAAAGAATTGGTGATGACGACCAATGGCACCCGTCTGGCGGAATGTGCCGACCGTTTGGCAACAGCGGGCGTTTCCCGGCTTAATATCAGCTTGGATAGCTTGAAACCAGCCCGGTTTCGGGAAATGACCCGAGTGGGCCGCTTGGAGCGGGTGCTCGAGGGATTGGAGGCCGCCCGCCGGGCGGGCTTTGAGTGCATTAAACTGAATGCCGTGATTCTCAAAGGTTTTAATCATGACGAAGTCATAGATTTAGCCCGTTTTGCCGTGGATCGGCAGTTGGATATTAGTTTTATTGAAGAAATGCCTTTGGGCTTGGTCGCCAGCCACAACCGCAGTCATGCCTATTACTCTTCCGACCAGGTCAAGCAGGATCTGGAGAAAGTATTCACCTTGCTGCCCAGTCCGGTGCGCACGGGGGGCCCCTCTCGTTACTTTACTGTTGCCGGTACGGGAACAAAAGTTGGTTTTATTTCCCCCCATAGTCATAATTTCTGCGCGGACTGCAACCGGGTGCGGTTGACCGTGGAAGGGCGGCTGCTCCTATGTCTTGGCAATGAACATTCGGTAGATCTCAAGCAGGTCATTCGGCGCTATCCGGGAGACGGAAACAAATTGCGCCAGGCCATTGTGGCGGCAATGGCGATCAAGCCGGAAAGACACTATTTCGATTTACAAGAAAAACCGGTAATCCTGCGGCACATGAATGCAACCGGAGGCTAACTTGAGCTTGGGTAATCTGCAAGCACTGTTATACTATCGGGCCCCATTGGCGCTACCTTGGATTTACTGTTTGCATTTGAACCGTTCAGCAAGTTTTTGGAGGATGTGTGACACAAAACCTTGATCCCCGCTGGCTTTCCGGCGCTTCTTTATTTCAGGATCCTGATCCGGAAGAAACCCGGGAATGGGTAGATGCATTACAATCGGTGCTTCAGACCCAGGGCCCCGGGCGGGCGCACTATTTGATTGAACGTTTGATTGATAAGGCCAGGCGTTCCGGAATAAATATTCCCTATTCCGCCAATACCGCTTATATCAATACTATTCCCCCCCATCTCGAAAAACGCTGCCCTGGAGACAGCGCCATTGAACGCAGAATCCGTTCTTATATCCGCTGGAATGCCATGGCCATGGTGGTGCAAGCCAACCGCAGATCGACCGAATATGGTGGCCACATAGCCACATTCGCTTCGGCGGCAACCCTCTATGAGGTGGGCTTCAATCATTTCTTCCGCGCGCCGAACAAAGATTTCGGCGGTGATCTGGTATTTTTTCAAGGCCACGCTTCTCCTGGCATGTATGCGCGTGCCTTCCTGGAAGGGCGATTGACGGAAGAACATCTGCAAAATTTCCGCCGCGAAGTGGCTGGCAGGGGTTTATCTTCTTATCCCCATCCCTGGCTGATGCCGGATTTCTGGCAATTTCCCACGGTTTCCATGGGGTTGGGGCCGTTGATGGCCATTTATCAGGCACGGTTCATGCGTTATCTCCATGATCGCAAACTGGCCGATACCGAAGGCCGTAAGGTTTGGTGTTTCTGTGGCGACGGGGAGATGGATGAGCCGGAATCAGTGGGCGCCTTGTCTCTGGCCGGACGGGAACGACTGGATAATCTGATTTTCGTGATCAACTGCAATCTGCAACGCCTCGATGGCCCAGTGCGGGGAGACGGTAAGATCATCCAGGAGCTGGAAGGGCTTTTCCGTGGTGCTGGCTGGAATGTAATCAAAGTGATCTGGGGTTCCCGCTGGGATCCCTTGCTGGCTCAGGACAGCAAGGGACTGCTTAAAAAACGCATGGAAGAAGTGGTCGATGGCGAATACCAAACCTACAAGGCCAAAGATGGCGCTTACGTGCGCAAGCACTTTTTCGGAAAATATCCAGAGCTTCTGGAAATGGTCGCCAATATGTCGGATGAGGAGATTTTCCGCCTCGACCGGGGGGGGCACGATCCTCACAAGGTCCATGCCGCCTATGCTGCGGCGGTGGAGCATACTGGACAGCCGACGGTGATTCTGGCCAAAACCATCAAAGGTTATGGCATGGCCGAGGCGGGAGAAGGACGGATGGGCGCGCATCAGCAGAAAAAGCTGGAAGAAAAGGCCCTCAGGAAATTCCGCGACCGTTTTGACATCCCCATTCCCGATGACAAGTTGGCCGAAGCGCCCTTTTACAAGCCGGACGATAAGAGTCCTGAAATCGAATATCTGCACGAGCGCCGCCGTGCCCTGGGAGGGTATTTGCCCCAGCGCCGGCGCCAGTCCAAGCCGTTGCCGATGCCGGAGCCCAAGGCTTTTGACTTCGCCTTGCAGGGAACCGGGGAGCGGGAAATGTCCACCACCATGGTATTTGTCAGGATATTGGCGGGGTTGATGCGGGATAAAAAGCTGGGCAAACACGTGGTTCCCATTGTACCTGACGAAGCCCGGACTTTTGGCATGGAAGGACTGTTCCGCCAATACGGAATTTACTCTCATGTGGGGCAATTGTATGAGCCGGAAGACGCCGGTCAAATCAATTATTACCGCGAAGATAAGCAGGGGCAGATTCTCGAGGAAGGTATCTGTGAAGCGGGCGCCATGAGCGACTGGATAGCCGCCAGTACTGCCTACAGTAACCATGATCTGGCGATGGTGCCTTTTTATATTTATTATTCCATGTTCGGTTATCAGCGCGTCGGTGACCTTTGCTGGGCCGCGGGAGATATGCAGGCCCGTGGATTTCTCATGGGCGGCACGGCTGGGCGGACGACATTGGCCGGCGAAGGCTTGCAACATCAAGATGGCCATAATCTGCTGTTCTTTTCCGCAGTGCCCAACTGTGTGGCTTACGATCCTTGTTTTGGATACGAATTGGCCGTCATTATCCGCGATGGCATGCGGCGGATGATGAAAGAAGGGGAGAATATTTATTATTACCTCACCGTCATGAATGAAAATTACACCCATCCGGCCATGCCGGAAGGGGTGGAAGAAGGGATCCTGCGGGGAATCTACCGCTTTTCCGGCGGTGGACAAAAGTCACAAATACAACTGCTGGGGAGTGGCACTATCCTGCGGGAAGTGATTGCTGCCGCGGATCTTTTGAAAGCGGATTTTGATATTACCGCTGATGTGTGGAGTGTGACCAGCTTTAGCGAGCTGCACCGCGATGGCATGGAGTGTGCCCGCTGGAATGGGCTTCATCCCGGGGAAAAACCCAAGCAAAGCTATGTTTCATCGGTTCTGGATTCGACGCCGGGGCCTATTGTGGCGGCGACCGATTATATCCGTACCCACGCGGATCAGATCCGGCCTTACATTGCCAAGCCCTATTATGTCCTGGGAACTGACGGTTACGGACGCAGCGATGTGCGGAAAGAACTCAGGCGTTTCTTTGAGGTGGACCGCTTTTCCATTGCTGTTGCGGCGCTCAAAGCCCTGGCGGATGAAGGAACCGTCAAGCCTGAGTTGGTGAAAAAGGCGATTGCCAAATACGGCATCGATCCGAATAAGCCTTTTCCTCCAACAGTTTGAATTCTGCGTCATTCGGTATAATGGCCGGCATTATGAAATTCCGATAATGCCGGCCATTCTTTATAGGCATAATAATGAAAAGAGTTAAATCAAGCATTCTAAGGGGTAACTAAGGGTGAGTCAGGAGAAGGAAATAGTCGTTCCACCACTGGGGGATGTCGATGAAGTGGATGTCATCGAAGTGTTGGTCGAGCCGGGGGACAAAGTTGAGAAGGACGCTCCGCTGATTACATTGGAGAGCGATAAGGCGACCATGGAAGTGCCTTCTCCCGATGCTGGAACGGTGACTGAAGTATTGGTCAACGTGGGGGACAAGGTCAAAGAAGGCTCGCCCATCGCCAAGCTTAAAGTAGAGGAGACAGCTGCGGAGGCTGTGACCGAAGCACCAACCGAAACAGCGCCATCACGGATAGAAGAGAAGGCGCCTGAACCTGAACAGGCGGCGCCACCTGCCTCTCAACCCATGCCTGTGCAGGAATCGGAACCTCCGGTGCCAGTAGCGGAAGAAAGCGCTGGCCAATTGCCTTACGCCAGCCCTTCGGTAAGGAAATTTGCCCGTAAATTGGGGGTGGATTTGCATCAAGTCAAGGGCAGCGGCCCCAAAGGCCGAATCCTGCGGGAAGATGTGGAAGCCTTTGTCAAAGCGCGATTGCAAGGTGCGTCGGCGGGAGGGGCTGCTGTTTTGCCCGCCATTGCGGAAATCGATTTTTCCAAGTTCGGGCCGGTGGAAACGGCAGCCATGTCGCGCATCAAGCGTCGTTCCGGGCCCCATTTGCTCAGAGCATGGCAGAGCGCGCCTCAAGTGACGCAGCATCATGAAGTGGATATCACGGAGCTGGAGGAATTCAGGAAAAGCCTCAAAGCCGAAGCAGAACGGCGCAATGTCAAAATCACACCGTTGGCGTTTGTTCTCAAAGTTTTGCCCGCGTTACTGCAACAATTTCCCTCCTTTAATGCTTCTTTGGCGCCCGATGGGGAGTCTTTGATCTTAAAGCGCTATTTTCACATCGGTGTCGCGGTGGCCACACCAGAGGGGTTGGTAGTGCCGGTCATCCGGGATGTGGACAAAAAAGGCGTATGGGACTTGGCTGAGGAGCTGGCTGAAGTCAGCGCTCGGGCCCGGGCGGGCAAGCTTAAACCGGATGATTTGCAAGGCGGATGCTTTTCTGTATCGAGCCTGGGCGGTATTGGCGGCAGTTTTTTCACCCCCATTGTCAATGTGCCAGAGGTGGCCATTCTCGGCTTGTCCCGGGCCAAGATGCAGCCTCACTGGAATGGCAATGAATTTATTCCGCGCCTGATCTTGCCGGTTTCTCTCTCCTACGATCACCGGGTGATTGATGGTGCGGAAGGGGCCCAGTTTGTGGTCAAATTCGGAGAGTTGTTGAGCGATTTGCGGCGCTTGGTGTTGTGAAAAGGAGGGTGGACGGATGACGGTACAAACTGAAGTTTTGGTGTTGGGGGGCGGCCCCGGCGGTTACACGGCGGCTTTCAGAGCGGCGGATTTGGGTAAAAAGGTGACATTGGTAGAACGCTATCCGGTCTTGGGGGGTGTTTGTTTAAACGTGGGATGTATCCCTTCCAAGGCGCTGCTGCACATGGCCCAGGTCATTTACGAGGCCCGCGAGAGTGCTGCCAGGGGGGTTGTCTTTGCCGACCCTGAAATCGATTTGTCCAAGCTCCGCCAATGGAAAGAGCGGGTAGTCAAAACATTGAACAAGGGTCTGGCGGGATTGGCCGGGCAGCGCAAGGTTGAGGTTATTTATGGCACCGGGCGCTTTACCGCTAGCAATACCTTGGAGGTGACTGACGAAAACGGCAGTCAAACCAAAACCATACAGTTCGAGCAAGCGATTATTGCTGCCGGTTCCCGGCCGGTGAAACTGCCGGGATGGCCGGAAGATCCGAGGATCATGGATTCCACGGCGGCGTTGGCTCTGGAAGAAGTTCCGGAATCGCTTTTGGTGGTCGGCGGTGGGGTTATTGGGATGGAGATGGCTTGTGTTTATCACGCCTTGGGAACCAAGATCAGTGTGGTGGAATTGACTGATCAACTGTTACCCGGGGCCGACCCTGATCTCGTCAAGCCCCTTCATCAAATTGCCTCGAAGCGGTATGAAGCCATCTGGCTGAATACTAAAGTGACCGCGGTCGAATTTCAAAAAAAAGGCGTCAAAGTCAGCCTGGAGGGCAAAGGCGCTCCGGATGCGCAAGTTTTCGACCGAGTGCTGGTGGCGGTGGGGAGGCGTCCCAACAGTGATCTGCTTAATCTTGAAGCGGCTGGCATTGCTACTGATGAGCGGGGATTCATTCCCGTGGATGACAAGCAGCGTACTAATATCCCTCATATCTACGCCATCGGTGATATTGTCGGCAATCCCATGTTGGCCCACAAAGCCAGTTATGAAGGAAAAATCGCGGCGGAAGTGATTTGCGGCGAACCTGCCGCATTTCAGGCGTTGGCCATTCCGGCAGTGGCTTATACCGATCCCGAGGTGGCCTGGATGGGCAAAACCGAAATGGAGCTTAAGCAAGAAGGTGTCGAATACGAAAAAGGCGTGTTTCCCTGGGCCGCCAGTGGTAGAGCTTTGACTCTTGGCCGCCGGGATGGCATGACAAAGCTGTTAAGCGACAAGAAAACCGGCCGGATTCTGGGGGCGGGCATCGTCGGTCCCCACGCTGGTGAGTTGATTGCGGAAACGGTACTGGCCCTGGAAATGGGCGCCGATGCGGAAGATATCGCTTTGACCATTCATCCCCACCCGAGCCTGTCTGAAACGGTGATGTTTGCGGCGGAAATCATTGACGGTTCTATTACCGATCTTTATCTTGGTAAAAATTGAAAGCAAATAGCCGGGTGACGCATCTGATATGGGGCCACCGGCGGAGGTTAAGGCGTGCAAACGGTTGAATTGAGCTATCGCCAATTTGGTGAGAGCGGCCCGCCATTGGTGATTCTGCACGGCCTGTTCGGATCAGGTCGCAATTGGTATTCGTTTGCCCGGAATTTAGCCCAAGAATTCAAGGTTTTGGTTCCCGACTTGCGCGGTCATGGGGACTCTCCTAAAACGCAGCCCCTGGATTATCCTCACATGGCGGCGGATGTTGTCCGGCTGCTCGCCCGCGAGGGTTTGAGCAGCGCTCATTTGCTTGGACATAGCATGGGCGGCAAGGTGGCCATGTACATGGCACTGACCCGCCCGTCATTGGTTGACCGGTTGATTGTGGTGGACATCGCTCCGGTTCAATACAGCCATAATTTCAATGCCATTGTCGGAACCTTGAAGCAACTGCCGCTGGATCAAATTACCAGCCGCAGCGAAGCGGATGAATGGCTGAAACATCGGATAGAGAATGATGCTGTCCGCCAATTTCTTTTGCAAAACCTGGTTGCCGAAAACGATCATTACCATTGGCGCCTTGATTTTGAAATTTTGGAACGGGCGCTTCCCGCCATTGCCGGCTTTCCTCAGGATTCGGAACTGCAGCCTTTTGACGGTCCCACTTTGTTTATTGCCGGCGGTCATTCCGAATACATCAAACTGCAATATCACCCTGCGATTCGTTCCTTATTTCCCAATGCGCTGATCAAAACCATTGAAGATGCCGGTCATTGGCTGCATCAGGACCAACCAGAACGCTTCCTGGAAATCGTCCGCTGTTTCTTGCGCTGATTTGCCTGCTTTATTGACCCGGGTTAAAGCCTGACTTCAATCCGCCGATATCTTTCAATAATGAAAGGTCGCGTGGGAAATTGGGTGAAAAATCTTTGGTGGGTTCTATTGTTGGTTGCCGTGCATGCCTGGGGGGGGATTTATCAGACGCCGCTGCTGGAGGCGCGATGGCATGTTAGCGCTGCAAAACTGTCCTGCCAATTGAGCCATCGCATTCCGTATGTTGGGCAGGCCATTTTCCGCCACGAAGCCGGAGAGCCTCTTAGTTTTCAGCTTGTTTTGGAAAATGAAAACTCGGTCACCGATGCGTCGGTCAGAATTGGGCCGGCGCCCTGGCAGCATTATGGCGGGGTTGGAAGGCTATTGCCGGTAACCGCAGTTGACAGGCAAGGTCTGGTTGGCCAACGGTTGAGCGTGCAGGGACAAACTGCGGAGACAATGCTGGGTGGACTGGTCCAAGGCCGTTTTCCTAACTTTATATATCACAGTCATCGGAACGGCCTGGTAGATGAAACCCGGATACTGGTTTCATCGGTGGGATTTCATGAAGTTTACGACCGGTTTCAATCGTGCCGATTGAAATTGCCCACGTTTGGATTGAAGGACTTCCAGGATCTCCGGTTTTTCTTCCGTGAACATCAAGTCGGCTTGCCAATCCGGTTGAACCGCATCTTGCCAAATCTGGCGGCCTATTTGTCTATGTTGGGAAAGGGCCGGGTTGTCGTAGTGGACCCAGCCGCCAGGGTGAACGGCAAGGAGGGAAAACAATGGTTCCAGAAACGCTGGCAGAAAATCCGCCAGGTATTAATTGCCCATCACCTGCCATCCAAGCGTTTGGTTTCGGTCAGTCAATCCCATTCAAAAAGCAAACCTGAAATAAAAATTGAAGTCATGGGACCAGAGGGGCTCAGGCTTTATCATTATGGACGCCGCCAGCGGGTGTTGACCCCGCGGCAAAAAAAGCGGCTGTATTTTCTCGCCCGCTATGTCAAAGAATTTTTTCCGGGGCGGTTGGTGCTTCATGGTCATAGTGATGCGGCCCGCTGGCGGAGTGAAACCCAAAACCGCCGGTTGGCCAAACAATGGGCTGAAAGAATCCAGGAGTATTTACTGAAGCTAGGCGTGGAAAAAGAGCGGATTTCCATTAAAGTGTGGGGTTCGCGCCGACGAGTCGCCAGCAACCGCAGCAAAGCGGGACAGGCGCAAAACCGGCGGGTTTGGGTGGAATTTATGGAGACGTCGGCAGCACCAACAATGACATCACAGGGTCGTCATGATTCTCTTGCTAACTGCTGTGCCAGTTCCCAATCTTCGACGCTATCTACATCTATCGCGGCTTCGGGATAGGGAAGAACGAGAAAATGCACCCGAATGCCAAGCTTTTTTTTCACTTCCTTGACCACATCTTCGGTGCCAAGTTTCCCTAACCAATAGCGGACTAGTGCCACAGGCCCCAAAGCACGAATCAAACGCCAGGGGTGTTTGCGTTCTTGTTCCAGTTTACGCCAAAAGCTGACTATCTTGCGTCCTTGCGGGGTGAGAAAGGCGAACAGGTTGCAGCTGCAGAAAGGGCCGTCGGCGAACCTCAAGGTGGTTCGTTTGGCTTGCGGAATCCGGGCGATTACTTCCCGGTAATGAACCAGGCCAACAACGACATCACATTCGCATTTCAGCGAATGGCTACAAAAATAATTGACAATTTCTTCCGAAAGTAATGCGCTATCCGCAGTCGTGAGGAGTATTGGACGATTTTCTCCTATGGCATCAAAAGCTGTAAGGACACTCAGGCTGGGGGAGTGTTGCGGTTCGATCCAGTTCACTTGTGTTTGAGAAATCAAGGCCTCTATTCCAGTTCCCTCCAGCATTTTTCTAGGCGGGCCGCATAAGAGGCATGCGTTGATATACGGACTTTGCCGGAGTGCGTCCAATACGATTGCCAACATCGGCTTTCCGCCAACCTTCGCCAATGCTTTGCAAGGCATGCCCGCGGCTTTGGCGACGGGATTTTCTACTTCCCGGTCTGCGGCTAGAACGATGGCGTCGAATTGGGGTGTAGCGGTAGATTGCATATCAGGTCAAGGATTTTTGATAGATTCGATAGCGTTTGTAGCATTGCCCGCCCAGGCTTTCTATGATACCCCGGATACGTTGATTGTCTTCCAGAATCCACGATAATTCCATTTGTTGGATGCCTTTGCGGAGAACGGGTTGGCGCAGGGATTCAATTAGCAGATAGGCAATTGCCGCCCCCATGAGATTGTTTCGGTAGCGTCTTCGCACCCCCATTAACGGAATCCGTCCTTTGTTGGGATAAGCGGTATTCCAGCGCCACAACAGCTTGAGCCAGCCCAGTGGCATGAGCTTGCCGTCTAAATCCTGGATCAGTTGATTCAAGTCGGGCATGGCAATGATCATACCCACTGCTTCTCCTTGATACTCGGCAATTTGGACGAAATCATCATCAATCACAAATCTCAAGGTGGATCCAATCTCCTGAAATTCCTCCTTGGTGAAAGGTACAAAGCCCCAATTGTCGGCCCAGGCATCGTTGAAAATTTCCCGCAGTAATTCAAATTCCTCTTGCAAGCGGGAACGCCGCAAGGGCCGGACATGGAATTCCTTTGCTGCCTTGCGGCTGAGATTGGCAACTGCTTTGGGTGGCGGGAGATTCGCATCAATGAGAAAGGCGAGCAAATCTTTGGCCGCACTGTAGTTCAATGCCTCTAGTTGGCTGGCATAATAGGGCGGGTTATAAGGCATCATGAAAACAGGCGGCGTTTCAAAGCCTTCCACCAATAAGCCGCATTCCTGATTAATGGATAAATTAAAAGGACCTTGGATCGTTTCGATTCCCTGCTCATGCAACCAACTTTCTGCAAGCTCCAGGAGCAGAGTAAAAACCGATGAATCATCAATGGACTCCAGCAGACCAAAAAACCCGGTGGGTGGATCGTGGTGCTGCAGATGCAGCGCATCAATCTGTGCGCTGATGCGGCCAACAGGCCGATCCCCTTTAAAAACTATCCATGCTTGCCAGCGGGCATGGGAAAAATAGGGGTTTTTGGCGGATAAATGAAGACGCCGTTCCAATTTTAGAGGCGGGGTCCATTGGGGATCGTTTTGATATATCAACCAAGGCACCGCAATAAAACGATTCAAGTCCCGGGAATTTTGGACGGGGTATGTTTTTAAAAGCTTTTTTGAGGGGGAAGACACTTGTTGTATTTTGGCAAAAGAAAACTAGAAATAGTTTATTCTAATGGAAAGATGTTGGTTTGTAGCAGAATGTTGTTTAGTTGTTTGTCAGATACTATTGATTGTTTTCTCGCAACAGGCTATTATTTTAATAACTGGTTAAAACGAGATCACAAGCTTTCTGAAGGTTAGCAGTGCGCTTGTTTCTGAATCGGCGGCAATGCTATGATGTTGCAGATTCAGCAAATAGCCCGGCTTTCGCAAGAAAGCAACTAACGTATTTTAGCAACAGGAAATCGCAGGGAAAGCGTTTTGCTACTCAATGGACGGTTTAGGGGTTGGTTTAGCCATCACCTGTTGCTTTGGACACAGCAACTGTTCGATTTTTGTTTAAGAATAAAGGGGAGAGGCTCTTGGGTGCTCAAGCTACGCCAACTGAAAATACTCTGCCTTTGCGACCTGCCGATTTTTCCACGCTCGCGGAAGCTTTGGATTATGCCGCATTAGGCCAAACTGGATGTAATTTCTACAACGGCCGGGGAGAGCTCTACGAGGCATTGCCCTACGCCAGATTACGGGAAGAAGCGCTTATCCTGGCGCGGCGATTGGCCGGCTTGAATCTCGAAAGAGAATCCCGCGTGGCGTTAGTTGCCGAAACAAATCCCGATTTCATGCGTTTTTTCTTTGCATGTCAGTATGCCGGCTTGATTCCCGTGCCACTGCCTATTCCGTTTAGTCTGGGCAGCCATCAAGCTTATGTGCGCCAGCTGCGGGCGATGTTGAAAAGTTGTAAGCCAAGCATTGCCATGGCGCCGGAAGGTTTTGCTTCCTTTCTGAGTGAAGCCACGGAAGGCTTGGAAATCCAGTATTTCGGCACGCCTGATGATTTCGATGAGTTGCCCGAAGTGGGAACTGACCTGCAGCCATTGCGATCCCACGAGCTGGCCTACTTGCAGTACACTTCCGGAAGCACCCGTTTCCCCAGGGGTGTCATGATCAAACAAGCGGCGGTAATGGATAATCTGGCGGGCATTGCCCAGCACGGTGTCAAATTGCGCCCTGGAGATCGCGCGGTTTCCTGGTTGCCTTTTTACCATGATATGGGATTGGTAGGCTTGATGTTGACGCCCGTGGCATCTCAGGTTTCGGTGGATTATTTGGGTACGCGTGAGTTTGCCATGCGCCCTCGCCAATGGTTGGGATTAATGTCGAAGAATAAAGCGACTATTTCCTTCGGTCCTCCATTTGGCTATGAATTATGTCAGCGTCGGTTGCGCCCGGGCGAGGCAGAAAAGTTTGACTTGAGTGCTTGGCGAGTGGCTGGCGTGGGTGCGGAAATGATTCGGACCGAAGCTTTGGACCGTTTTGCCGAAGCATTGGCACCTGCCGGATTTGATAAGGGAGCCTTCTTGCCCTGTTATGGCATGGCAGAGTGTTCTCTTGCGGTTACCTTTGCTCCCTTGGGTCAAGGCTTGAAGACGGATGTCGTGGATGCCGACAGGTTGGCCTACGACAGCCTTGCAGTTCCTTCTTCCTCAACGGTAGCCAAAGAAGTGAGGAAGTTTGTCGATTGTGGCCACTTGCTTCCGGGTTTTGAATTGAAAATCAAAGACGATCACGGTAACGAGTTGCCGGACCGTCAAATCGGTACAGTGTATCTTAGAGGACCCAGCGTGATGTCGGGCTATTTTGAAGAGCCCGGTATTACTCAGGAAGTGTTGAGTGAGGATGGTTGGCTGAATACGGGGGATTTGGGGTATTTGGTCGGTGATCGTTTGTACCTTACCGGCCGTGAAAAGGATTTGATAATCGTCAATGGCCGGAATATTTGGCCCCAGGACTTGGAATATTTGGCGGAGCAGCAGCCCGAAGTGCGTCCTGGAGATGCATTGGCATTTGGTGTGCCTGGCCCTAACGGGGGCGATCTGACCGTTCTCGTTGTCCAATGCCGGGAAACAGATGATGCCAAGCGCAAGGATTTGCTGAACCGCATTCGTAGCCGGGTTCGCTCGGAAGTCGGCGTCGATTGCATGATTGAGCTGGTACCACTGCACACGTTGCCGCGGACTTCATCCGGTAAGTTGTCTCGCTCCAAGGCGCGACAAAACTTTATTGCAACCCATGATTTTTCCATGATCGGGGTAGGCAATAGCGAGGAGCAGACTCGGCCCGCAGCCGACCGCCGTGCCATCTAAGAAGGTTATTGGGCCGACCGTTTCCATCACCGGAGTCACCGGTTTCATAGGTGCCGCCGTTGCGCGAAAATTGGCCGGACAAGGGTGGCGTGTAAGGGCCCTGGTCCGGCCAGGATCAGAAAAAAAGCTTCCCGCAGATTTAACTTATGAAGTTTTCAGTGGGACCCTAGATGATATCTCCGCATTGGAACAATTGGTGTCTGGTTCAGATGCCGTGGTTCATTGTGCAGGTCTGGTGCGGGGACTTACCCAAGCGGAATTTGATGCAGTCAATGTGGCGGGTGTCGAGCGTTTGGCCCAAGTTACCGCCGCTTGTGCCCGCTCCCCTAAAGTCATTTTTTTTTCCTCCCTGGCCGCCCGTGAACCTCTTTTGTCTCCTTATGCCCTGAGTAAACAGCGGGGGGAGGCCGTATTGATGGATAACAACAATTTTTCATGGGTGATATTGCGTCCTCCGGCGGTTTATGGTCCAGGGGACCGCGAGTTGTTACCTCTGCTCAAGTTCTTTGCATCTGGATTTGCACCGGTGTTAGGTCCCACGGAGGCCCGGTTTTCGTTGCTTTATGTGGAAGATTTGGCGGATGCTGTTTCCACGCTATTGCATGAATTTCCAGAAGGAGAAGTCCTGGAGTTGGACGATGGTCGGGAAGGTGGGTACGATTGGCAGGAAGTGATTGATATTGCTAGGCGAGTACGGGGCAAGCCCATTGTATCTGTGCCGGTGCCCGGATGGCTGCTTCACTCTGTTGCTTTGCTTTCTGCGGGATCGGCGAGGGTTTTGGGTTATCCTCCCATGCTGACTCGTGGTAAAGTCAATGAGTTGCGCCATCGAAACTGGGTTTGCGATACTGCCAAAATAAACCGTCTGCTCACATGGAGTCCCCAGGTACAATTTGAGCAGGGGTTTCGGTTGGCGCTGGCAAACTGATGTGCAGATCCTAGCCCGGAGATTTCACCAGTATCCCGGATGATGGCGCAGGACAGACGCGCCTGGACCAGCCAGGGCTGGGATAGAATTTGGGCCGGGAACAAAATGGTTCTTGCCTTTTGTTGCGAATAAACATGATTTCTGTTTATACATCAGTTGCTTATCCTGAGGTCCAAAGCCGGCTGGTGAAATATCCGGGCTAGGCAAGCTTTGACTGACTCAGAGCTTGCCGCAGGGCATGGATGCGTTACCAAAGCCAATTACTATAAGCGATGGGTTTTCGTTCTCTGATAAGTCAGGTCCGGATGGTCTCTATTGGGTTGACAATCTATGACAGCGTGCCACTATGAATGAGTTTTAGCGCACTTGTGAAATTATGAAATCCTACGAAGAAATCTTGGCTGAATTGATCAATTTGATACGTCCCATGGTGCCCAATGCCAACGAGTTATCTCCCGATATGGAGTTGGTGGATAATTTGGGGCTGGACTCCATGAAAGTCATGAACCTTTTGCAAGAAATCGAGGATCAGTTTGATGTGTCAATTCCTCTTAACGTCTTGCCGGATGTAAGAACCGTCGGGGATCTTGCCCACAAGATTCACCAAATTCTTGAGCGCGAATGAATCTGTTCGACAAATTCAAGCCGCTTTTGGCCGCAAGAGCCGAGCTGAGTGATATCGGTGTTGACCCATTCAATGTCAAGGTGGAAAAAATCCTTTCTCCCACCGAGGCGATTGTCAACGGCCACCGGGTGATTCTGGCGGGCACCAATAATTATTTGGGGCTGACTTTTCATCCTGAGTGTATTGCCGCAGCGGAAAATGCGTTACGGGAGCAAGGTTGTGGCACTACTGGCTCGCGAATGGCCAATGGCAATTATGCGGATCATCTGGCCTTGGAGCGGGAGTTTGCCGAATTTTATGACAAACCCTTTGCCATGGTGTTTTCCACTGGCTACTTGGCAAACTTGGCGATTCTCTCCACCGTCCCTGGCGCTGATGATGTCATTTTGATTGATTCCGACAGCCACGCCAGTATTTATGATGGTTGCCGCATGAGCAGTGCGGAGGTGATCCGGTTCCGTCACAACGATGTTGACGATCTGGCCAAGCGTCTGCGGCGCTTGAAAGACCGGGCCAGCCGAACTTTAATCGTGGTGGAAGGTATCTACAGCATGCTGGGGGACGTTGCCCCGCTTAAGGAAATGGCCGCGGTCAAACAAGAATTCGGTGCTTGCTTGATGGTGGACGAGGCTCATTCCCTGGGAGTGCTGGGAGAAACGGGCCGAGGTGTCGCTCAGGCAGAGAATGTGGAAGACCAGGTCGATTTCATCGTCGGGACTTTCAGTAAGAGTCTTGGATCGATTGGGGGCTATTGCGTCAGTCATCACCCTGAGCTTGAAATTCTTCGCTACGCCGCGCGGCCGTATATTTTCACTGCTTCTTCTTCGCCATCCTTGATTGCTTCAACCCGGGTAGCCCTGCGGCTATTGCAAGAGGGTAGCGGGCTGAGGGAAAAATTATGGAACAACGCCCATCGTTTTTATGAGGGACTGAAAAAACTTGGCTGTCAGCTCGGGCCTCGGGTGAGCCCAGTGATTCCCATTATGCTCGGGGAATCACGGCAAGAGTCCATTGCTATTTGGCATGATTTATTGCAAAACGGGGCATACGTCAATTTGGTGATGCCGCCGGCATCCCCCGATACCCGGTGCATGCTCCGGTGCAGCATGAGTGCTGCCCATTCGCCCGAGCAATTAGATGCCTTGCTCGAAATTTTTGCCAGGGTGCTCTCTGCCCGTGGCATGGAAAACCGGGTTTCTTGAGGCGTGATGTGCGGCTGTTGATCCGGTTTCTAAAGGCCTACCCCAAACAAAGCATTATTGTTTTGCTTGCTTTGATTGTTGCCGGATTGGTAGAAGGCATCAGTCTGACCGCGCTATTACCCATGCTGAGTGCCGCCGTGGAGCAAAGTGGGCAAGACGGGATTTTTTTAGGGAAAGACCAAAAAAACCACTACCTGGTTCAGGCTTTGAGATGGATTGGATTGTCACCCAGCATCGGCATGCTAATCATTGTTCTAGTCGCTGGCATTGTCCTGCGAAGCGGTTTTATTCTGATTGCCAAAAAATATGTTGGTTATACCATTGCCCGGGTGGCGACGGACCTGCGCTTGTCCCTGTTGAAAGCCCTGTTATCCGCCCGTTGGCTGTTTTATTTGAAACAACCGATCGGCATGCTTGCCAACGCCATGTCTACTGAACCCGACAGAGCTTCCAAGGCTTATTTGCATGGCACCACCATGCTGGCGGCCATGATTCAGCTCATGGCCTATATCGGCGTGGCGTTGACCATCTCGTGGAAAGCGACGGTTGCGTATATGATCGCGTCTTTGGCAATATTGTTCGTATTGCGTTACTTCGTACGTATGGCGCGGAAAGCAGGGAAACGCCAGACCAAAGTCCTCAAGGCCTTGCTCAGGCAATTGACGGATATCCTGCAATCGGTCAAACCTCTAAAAGCCATGGGACGGGAAGATTTGGCCGACCGGGTTATCAGCACCGAAACCATCCGCTTGAACAAAGCTTTGGAGCGGCAGGTCTTGAGTAAGGAAGCCTTGAAGGCGATCCAGACACCTGCTTTTATGGGTTTGGTGGGGTTGGGCTTTTATGTCGGGTTGGTGCAATGGCGTATGCCGGCAGCGGAAGTCATGGTATTGCTCTTGTTGCTTAGCCGGGTGATGACCAGTTTGGGCAAGGTACAAAGCTTGTATCAAAACATGGCGGTTTGCGAAAGCGCCTATTGGTCTTTGCAAGCGACCATCGAGGAAGCGCAGCGCAATGTCGAACCTTTGGGTGGAGAGCTCGAGCCGACGTTGATGCGTGGCATCCGGCTGGAAAATGTGTCCTTCTCTTATGACCGCAAACCGGTATTGAGAGCAATCAATCTCGATATTCCCGCTGCGCAATTGACCACATTGATCGGTTTCTCGGGAGCGGGAAAAACCACGGTAGTGGATTTGATTATTGGCTTGCTGAATCCCCAGAGCGGGAAAATTCTTGTCGATGGCGTGGATTTGAGCCAAATTAATCTCCGCAGCTGGCGGCGGATGATCGGATATGTACCCCAGGATAACCTGCTCCTCCATGATACCGTACTCTATAATGTTACCTTTGGTGATCCATCCCTTTCTCTTGCCGATGCCGAATGGGCTTTAAGGGCGGCAGGTGCCTGGGAATTCGTTTCTTCCCTGCCGCAAGGCATGGAAACAGTCGTGGGAGAACGGGGCGCGAGATTGTCCGGAGGACAGAGGCAGCGGATCATGATTGCCAGGGCACTAGTGCACCGGCCCAAGTTGTTGATTTTGGATGAGGCGACCAGCGCTTTGGATCCGGAAAATCAGCGGGCGATTTGCCGTACTTTGGAAAGCCTGAAAAATGAAGTCACCATCCTCGCCATTTCCCACCAGCCTGCCATGGTGGAAATCGCCGACCGGGTCTATCAACTTGAGGATGGCCAAGCGGTTCTTTCTTCTTCCAATTGGAGCGAAAAGCGCTTTGTGGAGGCGATTTAGAAAATCTAAGTTTATGCCAGCAACTTGAGCCCCGGCGGTAAGGATTCCCCAAACATCCTTTTTTCATCTTCCTGGGACAATTCGCTTACAGGTTGGCTGACCATCTCAATCCAGGACGCAGGCGCTTTCGATTGGCGAAGTTTTTGAATGACGGCTTGCCGCAATGCTTCATCGATATCTCTTGCCCGGTCACCGCTCATGCGGGCCAACAGAGCTGCGGCAAACCCCAGGGCTGGCTTTTTCTTGAAGTCCCATTGAAGTAAATTTGCCAGCCAGGCTTGGCTGGTTTCCTTGGGGATAACATGGTGACTGCTGGCATAAAAAGGAATGCGGCATCCAATTCTGCCAAGCGCCCAAGCGCTTTGTTCTGGTTCCTTGGGGTTTTTTTGCAGGCGGGCAAGGAGCCAATCCCCTAATTGGATTTTGTCTTCGGCGGGTAATAATTCCAGCACCGCCGCCAGCCGGACAATATTTTCATAACTGTGTTGTTTGGCCAGATTGGCCATTTTGCCCCTGCGGGCTTTAACCGGATCAATGTAATCCTTGATATCTTGATAAATCTGAAGTTGATTTTCCGGGCTGAGCCCGCCGGCGATACGGCGCCAGAATGTCCACCATTCTGCCCAATTCTGAATTACGTTGACAAATTGCAAGCCGGCTTGGTAGAGATGCCAGGATTGCTCTATGCGCCAATCATCCAGAGGGTAGCCAAAGCCGGGACGGAGGCAGAAGCCGGTCAGACTGAACCAGGATTTCTCGTGTTCCGGGCTGCGGCGGCGGTACTTCAGGCCATCCAAAAAATGATCCGCCAGTTCGCGCAATAAATTGATATCCCACTGATCGCGGGACCCTAAACGCTTTTCCAGTTCGCTGCGCAAGGTCTTGACTAATTTGGGAGAGACGGACTTGGATTTCTTGCCAAACACTTCCCCAATCAATGCCTTGGCTTCATTGATTTTGGGATGGCTTGATTCTGATAACGAAAAATCTTGGGGAGCCTGACTGGATTTGCGGAGCTGGAATTCCAATTGCCAGCGTTGGTCAGGGTTGTCTATTGCAATACAGTGTAGCTGGAGCGTGCCGATTTCCGTCAATTGCGCGGCTAGCCGGACGTTAATTTCAGACTGCCCATGGCTGGACTGAGGTTCCAGCGCCACAGCTAAAGGTGGAAGTTTTGAATACTCTTCGTTTTCGAGGTTGACGATTTCGCCGGGTTGGTAAGTGGCATCTTCATTGGAGGTTACCAGATGAAAGCGCACGGCTTTTCCCAAGCGTAAGGAAAAAATCCGGTTCTCCAATATGACTTCTCTCTCTTCCGGTGTGCCTTTGGGAAGCAGGCAGATGCCGCGGGTGCCGCCATGCTCATCTTCCACTACTAAAAAGTAACTGCGTGCTGTGCCTCCACCGATTTTAAGCTGCAATCCTTGCCTTGCCATGGCATAGGCGACTGCACCTGCGGCAACGGCAAAATCAGGCCTGGGATTGTCCAGATGCAGTAAGCCGCCGTCACTCCAGGAAGCGATAATATCCAGTAATCGTTGGCTGATAATCTGGCTTCTAAACACGCCGCCGTTGAGAAGAATAGCATCTGGAACCGGAGGCGCGGAAGAGTCACCCAAAGCTTCCCGTGCCGCCTGGGTATGATGGCAAAGAAATGCGGCAATATGTTTGGTAATCGAGGGATCAGAAACGTAAGGCAGGCCAAATTCCACCAGGCCCAGGCGTTTACTGTGGGGGTGGTCGGAGAGGGTGACCTCTGGAATGAAGCCATCCAAAACAATATGCCTGACTTCCTCCCGGGTAAGTTCAACGGAGCGAGAGCCTCCAATAAGTTTGGCGCCACTCCCTAATACGGTTACTGTGGCCGATTCCAGATTATCTTCCGTCAATAACCGCTCTTTGGCGGCTCGACATTGCTCGATCAATTGATAGAAATCCGAAGGAGAAAGTTTTTGCCCTTGTTCGATCAAGTGCTCTTCGGCCAAATGGGCCAGCATAAGGTCGATGTTATCGCCGCCCAGCAGTAAATGATCGCCAACACCCACGCGGGTCAGTTTGGGTTGTTTTTTTCCTTGTTCGACTTGAATTAATGTGAGATCGGTGGTGCCACCGCCCAGGTCAACCACCAACAATAAACGCACATTGTTGAGCAAGCGCAGATTGTTTTGGTGCCGGTTGAGCCAGTCGTAGCAAACCGCTTGAGGTTCTTCAAGCAGATGCGCGCGGGATAATCCGGCTTGGCGGGCGGCCTCCAGTGTCAAAGTGCGAGCGGCATCGTCAAAGGAGGCGGGAACCGTGATGACAATTTCCTGCGTTTCCATGGGGTGGTCAGGGAACCGGCAATTCCAGGCCCCACGGACATGCGCCAGAAAACTGGCCGATGCCATCAATGGAGAGACCTTAGGTACTTCCTTGGGAGCGCCCCAGGGCAGGATATTGGCAGTCCGGTCTACGTTGGGATTGCACAACCAGCTTTTGGCGCTGGTGACCATCCGTCCCTGGGACTTAACGCCCAGATGACGGGCGAATTCCCCCAGAATAGCGCAGCGGACCGGATCATTGATCGCCGGTTGCGGCCACGGGAGTTGGCAGGATTCGGGCGCGATTTCCCCTTCAATGGGATGATAGCGTACCGAAGGGAGCAAGGGACGCTCGGCAACCTCGCCGGGAGCGATTAGTTGGGGGATGGGAAAACGTTCTATGGGCGCATTTTTGCCCAGCGTGCGATCAGCATAGGCCACCACGGTGTGAGTGGTACCCAGGTCAATGCCGATCCAATAACGAGGTTGCTTGAGTTGTGTCATCCTTATGGCTTGTCACTTTTTAAAAGGCCAAAAGGCTGGCTTTTTATCATCGTCTTGGGTTGCCTCGGCTGTGGGGTTTTCATCTTTGGTTTCAGAGGGTTCTTCCGTTTGCTGTTGGACGTCGTTTTCAAGCGCCTGTTCCATCTCGGTTTCAATTTGGGTTGGCGTTTCGGTACTTGATGAAGAGGTTGTCGCGGGTGTTTCCTTTTCCCGTACTTCAAATTCAATTTTCCATCGCTCGCCAGTGTCTTTGGCGACGGCTTCCAGGCGCAGAGTGCCTACTTCCGTGACGGCAGCAGCGAGTTTGACTGGGACGACTTCTCCCGGCTTGTGATTTTCCGGGGGAAGAGTGATTTCAATTTCATCCAGCTCTTCGATTTCGTCTTCACGCCATTGATCCAGTAATGTCCCAACCTGATCTTCCCGGCGGATGGTAGAAGCAAAGAAGCGGAAGCGCACCGGTTCCCCCACCACGACCCCGAATTCGTAGGGGGGCAGCGGTGCTTCGGTGCCTTCCTCCATGCCGAATGGCGCGATACAAAGCAACCGGATGGGCGGTGGGAAACCGGGGATGGCAGGCATGGCGCTTTCCACGCCTACGTAATAGGCTGCCGCAGTACCGCCGCGAATCCTCACGCCGCCACCGAGACGGACATAACCATAATAAGCGGCGCCCCGGGAGACAGCCAGGTCCAGGTCCGCGCCTTCCAGCAAACGGGCCGGTTCTGCATCGTCGCGGATCAACCAATGATTGACCGCTTCCAATATCCGTTCGGATAGTAACTCAGCTTTAAATACGCCACCGTTGAGGAGTACCGCCGAAGGGTGAATAAAACGGGCGTTTTCGGGAAGTTGAATGTCTTCCAATTCATCCGCCGCGCTTACCTGGCGGCTGAGGAAATAGGCCAGGTGGGTGGTGATGCGGGCGTCCTGGGCATAGGGAAGGCCCAACGTGGTCAAGCCGGTCCGGGGCCGGGAAACGGGTTTTTCGTCGATTTCCACAATGGGAAAAAATCCTTCGATTAAGGTGCGGTCAACTTCTTCCCGGGTGAGTTCGCTGCGCAGCGTGCCGCCAATCAGTTTCGATCCCCGGCTGGGGACGATCACTGGCGCCGAGGTGACTTCCGGGTCCGCCAGCAGTTGTTCTTTGGCTTCCCGGCAACTGTGGGTCAAGGCTTGAATTTGCCAGGGGTCCAGCTGTGTGCCTTCTTGTTCCAACTTCATCTTGACAACATAGGCCAAGGCCAAATCCATATTGTCGCCGCCGAGCAGAATATGGTCGCCTACGGCAACCCGGTTGAGTTGCAGATTACCGTCTTCTTCAGTCACCGCAATCAGGGACAGGTCGGTAGTGCCGCCACCCACGTCCACTACCAATATAATGTCGCCGACGGTGACTTGGTCGCGCCAAGTGCCTTGCGTGCGTTGGATCCAGCTATACAAGGCTGCCTGGGGTTCTTCCAGGAGTATTGCGTTGTTGAGTCCGGATTCACGGGCGGCTTCCGCGGTCAGTTCCCGGGCTGCGGGGTCGAAAGAAGCCGGCACTGTGATAACCAGGTGCTGTTGCTCCAGCGGGTCATCGGGGTGATGGTAATTCCAGGCATCCCGTAGATGTTGCAAATATTCCATTGACGCTTGGTAGGGGGAAACCCGGGGGACTTCTTCTGGAGCTTCAATGGGCAGAAAAGGTTCCTTGCAATTGACTCCTGCATGGCACAACCAGCTTTTAGCGCTGGAAACCAGCCGTATCGGGGTTTTACTGCCCAGTTCCCGGGCCAGCACTCCGACAATATGGTCTACCTTTTCCCGCCACGGCAGAACCAGGTCTTCGGGGCGTATTTCCGCTTCGTGGGGTAGATACAGAAATGAAGGCAGTTGTTGCCGTTCTTCTACTTCCCCCGGGGCAGTCAACTGAGGAATGCCCAGTATTTCAAGGGGGGCTTTTTCGCCCTCGCACTGTTGCAAAGTAACCCAAGAGACCACGCTATTGGTGGTGCCCAGGTCGATACCTACGGCATAGCGTTTTTCATCACTCACAGTTCCACCTCCGCTGGCGCTAGAATTTCAACTTTGTGACCTTCAGAAAGTTGCGGCAGTTTCACTTTGGCTACCCGCCAGCCACGATGGACTAATACTCCCTGAAAAGGAGGCTGGCCAACGATATTGCCAGTGATGCGGATTTCCGCGGGATCGAATCCTTTGGGAACGGTGATTCGCGAGCCTTCTTTTTCGGAGCGAACCGGTTCGATATCGAAGTGATCCTTCAAAATCTTGCGGCAGCCTTCGTGGACGATTCTGGCGGCGGCGCCTACATCGGCATCCGAATAAGCGCTGATATTTTCTTCGATAAAGTCAATGAAACGCGCTTCCCCTTGGAGCAGGCCCAAAAGCTGCAGGGCGGCATCCGGGGTGGGTTCCCTAAGGATGACGGGTTTCGGCGGGGCGGCCGGTTCAGGTTTTTCTTTGACCGCTGTTGGGGGTTGCGGTTTGATTGTTGGTGGAGTTTCTTCGACTCTTGCTGGTTGACTGGAACGCTTGAGCAAAACGATCACAGCAATGGACAGTACCAGAACCAGTAAAAACAGCAGGATAAAGACGGCAAGAGCTAACACTAGATGCAAAGCATCTAAAGTGGTGGGTAACTGCGATAGATCGGTTTTCATTAGAACCTCTCGGAATATTGTTTGTAGTTATTGGTTATTGTGGAATCCGCAAAACTGATGGTTTAGCCAGATAGGCATTGTTGAGTAAAGCCGCCCACTGACAATGGTTAATCAGACTGGCTGTAAGCTTCAATTTATTGCGGTAAAAAATTACTGAAATTGTATCATTTCCTAGCCCGGATATTTCATCAGCCGGGATGCTGATGAAATATCCGGGCTAGGGTTGGTTAGCCGCCCTTTGCCTGGCCTCCATGGCCATGATGATGCGGAGCACATGCCGGGCCGCTTGGGTGCGCTTACGGCGCAGATATCGCCGGGTGATAGCATCATCGACCTTTTCTTTTGCGAAGGCCGTTTGAATTGGAATAAGACGGTTTTCACAGCGTT
>Ga0256841_1000462_pt1 | contig 42098 bp, 28 predicted proteins | sample 356308metaG_FD_185971 | JGI IMG/M metagenome (GOLD analysis project Ga0256841, IMG submission 185971) | Hydrothermal vent microbial communities from Mid Atlantic Ridge, Atlantic Ocean - 356-308 | ecosystem: Environmental > Aquatic > Marine > Hydrothermal vents | place: Atlantic Ocean: Mid...
TTAATTCCGATTTCTAGGAGTAGCAATCAATTAAACAACTAGGGCGAGCACAACTCAGAAACCGTCATTCCGGCCGGAGCGAAGCGTAGAGCCGGAATCTAGGATTCTCTAACTGGATGCCTGACCGAGTTCGGCATGACGTGCAAGAGGTCATTGATAAACTAAGTAATTAATCAGAGTATCCATAAAGTTCCGTCACCGATTCAGGTTGTAAATAAGTGACTTGTCATTCCCGCAAAGGCGGGATTCCAGTAATTGCAGTTCTCGAAATACCTTGATACCGAATCAAAGTCTGCCCCTGACAAGATCAGGGGGACGGCATGCGAACAGAGCTGTCCGGTCCCGGGAGTTGGTTTTATTCCATCGTCTTACTCCCTTCGTCTTGTAGGCGAGGGGTGGTTAGTTGTGGCCTGTGTGCTAGTGTTAGATGTCAGTGCATAAAAAAACCGATGAATCGGTTCTGTGATAAACTATTGTGTTTCTACCTTAAGACCACACTCTTTGCGCTCTGTGACTAAATGATTAATCTCAATGCGACGACAAGGCTCTCTTTGGTTTGTGTTTTACCCCAGAGCTACAAAGATATGACAATAATCAACCAGACACGGAGAAAGATGTTTTCTTGAGTCAACACGAGATGCTGATTGGCGAAAATGCTAATGTCACATCACAGCACGTATTAACCGGAGTTAGAAGCATTGTCATCCCATACAGGAACAAATGCTCGATTTTCATGGTTTGACGCAGTACCTAAGCACTAGGGGATCTTAATTAGAAAGGGCATGCATATTTCTCGGTCAACTCATTCAATTGAGTCAAAAAAGCGCAGGGAAGGAGTAAGAGCAGTTCTTGCGCTTCTTATTGCGTGTACTCTCCTGGCGTCATTTTCATGTGTTCGTGCACCAAGGCCAAAGATAAGTACCAGGGAAGAGGCATTCAAAAAAGTTTCAATAGAAGACCTCAGGTTAGAAGCTGACCCTCTCTCGATAAAATCTTTTCTGACGGCGTTAAAAGGAAGCATTAGCTACTACGAAAAAGTTCCTCCTACCAGAATTTACCATTTCGGACGCTATATGGTAACTGCAGATAAGCTTTTGCGATCCTATAAATCCTTGAGAGATTATGCCGAAGCTCATCCTTCTTTCCGGTTAATATCTAGATTCATAAAAACACATTTTGACGCACTTAAGTGTAATGGTTACCGGGGTGACGGGAGGCTTCTTTTCACTGGTTATTACGAACCTAGGGTTCCCGGCAGCTTGAAAAAGACAGGCAGATTCGTGTACCCGCTTTACTCTTTACCGGATGATCTTATCTACGTTGATTTAAAGAGTTTCGGTTTTCAGTCTCCGAAAAAAAGGCTCACGGGGAGAATTGACGGGAGGATGGTAAGGCCGTATTTTACGCGATATGAAATAGACTTTGAAAAAAAACTTGCTGGGAAAGGGTATGAATTGGTATGGCTAGACGACATAGTGGATTGCTTTTTTATACATGTACAGGGATCGGCCGAGATCGTATTACCCGATGGGAATACCATTAGTGTCAACTATGCCGGGTCGAATGGACATCCGTACAAGAGTATTGGAGCTCTACTGATCGACGAAGGCAAGATTCCCAGAGAAAAAATGTCGATGGAAGCAATATACACTTACCTTCATGCACATCCTTCCGAGATAAAAAGAGTTTTAAGTTGCAATTCCAGTTACGTCTTCTTCAGAAAAGTTAAAAATGGACCAATAGGGAGTATTGGGATAATATTAACTCCCCGCAGATCTGTTGCTGCTGACCCGAAATTCTTTCCTCCTGGTGCTCTAGCATTTGTTAGGGTTTGTTCCTCTCCTGATAGGAACGGTTGTGGTAGAAACAATGCGATAGAATTTAAGCACATGGTATTTATCCAGGATAGAGGAGGGGCAATAAAGGGACCCGGACGGATAGACTATTACTGGGGTAAAGGAAAAAAAGCTGGGAATATTGCCGGATCTTTTAAACCCTGGGGCGAATTTTTTGTTTTTGTTCCGAGGGACGAAAGCTTCTCTAGGCTTTGATAGGGGTCTTTAAGCGCTGCAGAAAGATTTGTAATGATATCCCATTTTTATTAAGATATAGTTCAAAGAATCAGATAAGGTGCTTCCGAGATGTTGTGTCAAACAAAAACCTAAAGCAGAGTCATTACGAGCGCAGCGTAGCAATCTCCAAGGCCTTGATGTTACAATGAAATTGCTTCGTCTCCCGCACCCACTTTAAGTCATGCATCTCGATATTAACTCAAAAACATTATCACAAGTGGGTGCGGGATCCTCGCAATGACAGAATGTTGGAAGGTTTTTTAAGAATCGATCCGCTAGAGGTCTTGATGTCGGTACGTAGAAATTGCTGTTTAAAATCAAAGTTGCTTGCACTATTCTTGTTTCAATTCTTGATATTTTTTCCGTTGCTCCAACGAGGAGAATCTCAATCCTCGGCTATGTTCGAAGAAAAATCGGCAGATCTTGGAAAGATTACGCCGGTATATTCCATTGCCGAAGATCCTCTCTACTTCATTCAATTGGCCTCGCTTGTGAAAGATAAGCCTGTGTGGAACATCAGGGCTGTTTCTTACGGTAAAGTAAAAGGAAGGAACAAGCGTAGTAAAAATAGCAGAATATGCAATATACGGCCTTTTGCTTACGGTAAGCTGGAGCGCGACATATGGTTGGAATTGACGCACCTTAAGAGAAAAAAATACCTGATTCCCGGTGATGAAGTATCTGTGAGAATTTTAGACCTTACCGGCGGAAGATTGCTGGCAAGTATTAACTCTGATAAGAGGCGGATGGCCGCAAGTTTGATCAAACCGTTCATTATGCTGGCTACCTACGAGCAGATACACGGCGGGAAATTAAAGCGGACCCGAAGAATCGAAAGGCTTATCCGTAGGATGATAGTTGTCAGTAATAACTGGGCAACCAACAAGCTATTGCAAATACTAGGCAAAGGTAGCTCTGCTAAAGGGATCCACAGGGTAAACCTGGTGATAAGGAAATACCGGTTTTTCCATACAAAGGTAGTTGAAACAATCCCGCCCGGCGGAAAAACCTACAGAAATTATACTACTGCCCGTGACCTCAGCAGGTTCTTTTATCTACTGTATCACAAGAGGCTCGTTTCTCCTTACTATTCAGAGTTGATGATGAAGAAGCTTCTCGATGTCAGGACCAGCAGGGTGAGAACGTACGTAGTTCGGAGAGATGGATCGCCGGTAGCTGACAAAACCGGTTTTGTGTGCGGGTTGAACGGGGACGCCGGGATCGTTTTCCAAAGTAAGGCCATTCGTGGTGGTAAGGATTACATTTTTGTTTTTATGGTTGAAAATAAAAACAAGCCACACACGAGAAGGTGGCGTCACTACAAGACAAGGGTAATAAGAAGGCTTTCCAACAAGGTATACCTAGCGTTTAGAACCTACGTACTGAGCCAGCCCAAAATGCAGGTTGTGTCTTTATAGATCTGATGGTAACAGAAATCAAAAATGTCCCTACCAATTTCACCGGGAAAGCGAATATCTTCATACTTCGGTCTCAATAACAAATCCCAAAACATCTTTTTGGCTTTTATTCCTTCCGTAAATTTTGTAAAAGGTGTAGTCTAATTCAAAGAAGTCCCGTTAACTTTCACAGGGAAATCAGGGGTAAACGGTTATGAAAGACTTTAGAGGGAATCCCGGTTACGAGCAACTGGTTAAGAAGAGTGAAAAGCTTATTTCAAAAGCCTTCGGAAGGTATACGCCTATCCCGGTCGATAGTGCCAAAGGGATGTACCTTTTCGATATTGCCGGTAATAGGTATCTTGATTTTACAGCCGGCATAGCCACGTGTAACGTGGGACACTGCCATCCCGAAGTTGTGGATGCCATAAAGAAGCAGGCCGACAAAGTAATCCATTTGATGGATCATATTGGTTACTATCCGCCGTACATAGAGCTTGTGGAAAAGGTAAACACGCTGTTACCTGAAGGTTTTAGGGATGCTGCAGCATTCCTGGTAAACGGAGGATCGGAAGCTGTTGAAGTGGCGATTAAGCTAGCTAGAATGGTGACAGGGAGACCTGTAGTTCTGAGTTTCCTGGGGGCATTTCATGGAAGAACCATGGGAGCACTGGCATTGACAGCCAGCAATATGAATTACAAGGTAGGTCTGGGGTCTCTTTTTACGGGGGTTCATCATGTACCTTTCCCCTATAATCCATCGAAAAAAGGAGCAGATCTCACGGAGGAATCACTTGGTTTTATCAGGACATTGTTAAAGTCAGCCATACACCCGGAAGACGTGGCCGCCATTATAATTGAACCTATCCAGGGAGAAAGCGGATACAGGATTCCCCCGGACGATTTTCTCCCTGAACTTAGAAAACTATGCGATGAGTTTGGCTTGTTGCTGATTTTCGATGAAATACAAACAGGTTTTGGGCGTACCGGGAAAATGTTTGCCCTGGAGCACTGGAACGTGGAACCTGATGTTATTTGCCTAGCTAAGGCTTTTGGCGGTGGGTTGCCACTGAGTGCCATGTTTGCTAAGCAAGAACTTAACGAGAAGTGGCGTCCGGCAGCTCATGGATCTACCTTTGGGGGTAATCCTCTAGCCATAGCGGCTTCCCTGAAAAGCATCGAAATAATCTTAAGGGACAACCTGGTTCAGAATTCATGGGAAATGGGAAGCTACCTGGTAAACCTGCTTGAATCAGAGAAGAAACGAGTTAATGCCATCGGTGAGATCAGGGGTAAAGGACTAATGATAGCGGTGGATATTGTTGATAATGAAGGCAACCCCTTTGAAAACTGCAAGGATATTCTCTACCGTGCCGCGGAAAAAGGGCTGGTCCTTTCTACCTGCGGTACCAATAGTATCCGGATTTGTCCGCCCTTAATCATCAATAAGTCCCAGGTTGAGGAGGGCGTTGAGATCTTGCTAGATTGTATCGTTGATGCGGTGGGGTAATCAGTGTTCCATTTTAATGTTGAGGATAAAATCTGAGGCGGGGAGGGTTTTTACCACTTCTCTAAGATCAGAAATAGTTGGAGTATGAATATCCAAAACAACCGGTACCCTTTGTTTTGCCGTCTTCTTTTTAACTACTTTTTTTATCATTACATCGTGATCAATGTTGGCCAACGCCATGAATAATTCCGATGTGCTGGCATGAGGAAAGGTAATGCGAACCTGGTGATTTTCCAGGGATGTTTTTGGATCCCAGATTATGTCGAGCATATCGTGGGGATCTACTTTGTAACGGACGAGTTGATAGCAGTCTTCCCTGTGAAACGAAATTCCCCTCTCACTTAGCAATCCTACAACGTTTTCTTGTCCCGGATATGGGTGGCAACATTGGGAAAACTTGTAACAAATCGAATCAAGATTATCCACGTAGATCTTGTTTCTCTTTTTATGAGAACGCTTTAAGGTTGAAGGTTTTACGTCCTTTGACTGTAACTCGTCCTCGGAGATGCTTATAAAATAGTAAACGAAAGCGCCAGGCTTTATGGCGTCTTGTCCTATCTTAATATACAATTCTTTCAGACTGTCCATTCGCATGTATTCCAAAACCAGCGAAGCTTTGTCACTCGTTAGTATATCTTCGGATAAGCCGTGATTTGCTATTTCCTGCTTAAGTATTGATTCGCCAACTCTGGCTGCAAATTCGCGGCGCTCGTTGTTGATTTTCTTGTTTATATTGACCCTTGCTTTTGCAGTTCGGGCAAGGTGTTCAAGCCTTATGTCAATAATCTTGGTGGGTTCCTTGCCAGTGATGACTTCCACCACATCGCCATCTTTGAGTTCATGATCAGGTTTAACCAGGTGTCCGCCTATTTTGGCCCCAATGCAACAGTTTCCGATTTCCGTGTGAATCTTGTAAGCAAAATCTAAAACAATACTTCCCTTGGGGAGATAGTGAATATCACCGTTCGGGGTATAGGTTATAATTTCTTCTCCCTCGGCAGCTCTAATTATTTCTTTTCTTCTGGATGCTCCGCCCCTGTATTCACCAATGTTTCTGAATATCTCCAGTATTTCCTGCCATGTTTCCTTGGAGAATTCACCTCTTTTCTCCCACTCGGCAAGGATTCCTTGATTTGCAAAGAGATCCATTTCAGGGGTGCGAATTTTAAAAAGGTATTGTTCACCCATTATGTTACTTCTCGTATGAAGACTCTGGTAGCCGTTGGACTTGGGATGAGCTATGAAATCTCTCAGTGTTCTTGGCAAGGGCGGAAGCGTTAAATTTAAAATGCCCAGCACCTGGTAGCAATGAAGAAGTGATTCTTCCTCCGTAATAATCACGAAGTCAACCCTGTTTTCCGCATTGTCACGACTGAGAGTCTTTTTCAAGGGATCGTAGTAATTCCCAAGTCCCTTTACCCTGGATCTTATGGTGGCTTTCATGGAATGTTTTGATAAGGCTTCCGATAATTTCTGCTTTATTACGCCCACGATCTCTGACTGCTTGAGCCTCTTTATTTCCGCCAGAAGTTGCTTGCTTTTTTTAGGAAAAAGATAGCTAAGTGAAAGATGGTAAAGTTCTCTTTTGAGAGGATAAATGTTTAATTTTGCAGCTACTGGTGCATAAATATCAACCGTTTCACGGGCAATCCTTTGCCTCTTTGATTTGGGTAGGTACTTCAAGGTCCTCAGGTTGTGAAGCCTGTCTGCAAGTTTTACGATCAGTATTTCCGGCTTGTTGGCGGCAGAGAGGAAAAACTTGCTGTGAGTCAGGTCTTTGAGAGATGCCTTGTCGGCACCCAGGTATCTCAATTTCGTGCAGCCGTCAACGATTTCAGCAACGTCGCTACCAAATTCTCTTTCGATATCCGCTATAGTTATCTTGGGGACATCTTCAACGACGTCGTGCAGTAACGAGGCCGCTAGCAGTTGAGGGTCTCTTAAACGGAATTCTTTTAAAATAATTTCGGCCACGGCGCACGGATGTGTTATATATGGTTCGCCGGATTGTCTTTCGACGCCATAGTGTAGTTTGTCGGCAAAATCAAGGGCATGGACAAAGAGTTGCTCTTTTTCTTTGTCTTTTCCGAAATAACGAGCTACTCTTTTTTTGTATTCTTCAATGTCAAATTTTGTAAAATTGTCTGCTTCTTTTGCCATGTCTAGCTACTGGTTACGTTTATCGATATTATTGCTGCCCTTTCCTGATTTTCAATAGTATCATATCGGGAGAAGTTTGCATAGCCAGTCATGAATTTAGGGCGGTTTACGGGTTAATATGATCGACAAGTTGAAGGTAATATTTGGTGAGAACGGTTTTTTATCCAGGAGTCTTCCCGGTTATGAGCGCCGAGAAAATCAGCTGGAAATGGCACTTGCTGTCGGAGAAGCCCTGGAAGAAAGCAGCCCCCTTCTCGTAGAGGCTCCCACCGGTATAGGTAAAACTCTTGCTTACCTGATTCCTTCTATATTGAGCGAAAAAAGAGTTATTATTTCAACAGGTACGAAAAATCTCCAGGATCAGATTTTTGAAAAAGACATTCCACTCTTGAAAAAATATTTTTGGCCACCCTTGAAAGCTATATGCGTTAAAGGAAGAAATAATTATCTTTGCAAGAGGCGCTTTTTAGAGACGTTGAGACAACCTTCTGTTATGAGTCTGGGTAGTGGAGCGGTCCTAAAGAAACTCCATTACTGGTATCAGAGAACTTCCACGGGGGACAGGGCCGAAATTGAGTGGTTACCGGATGACTCTGTGCTCTGGTCTGAAATTAGCAGCAGTTCGGATCAATGCGTGGGATCTGAATGCAAGCATTATCACGAATGTTTTATAACGAGGCTAAAACAGAGAGCCGCTGCATGCGATCTCATAATAGTTAACCATTATCTTTATTTTGCCGATCTTGCGCTAAAGGAGGGTGATTTTGGAGCAGTCTTACCCGGACATGAGGCCGTAATATTTGATGAGGCACACCAACTTGACAATGTCGCTACAAACTACTTTGGACAGGAACTCAGCGTTTACAGGTTTTTGGAGTTGGTTCACGATATTAAAAAAGAACTTTTGAGTGCTGGGGTAAAAAAAAGCGAGGAAATAGATTCCAAGCTTGAGGCCCTAGAAATATCGGCGAGGAAATATTTTGCCAGTTTTGATGGTTTCAGGGGCAGGAAAAGGCTTGAAGAGTTTGAGCATATTGATCAACTTGGGGAGGTAGCAGAAAAAATTTGTAACTTTCTGGATGCGCTTGCTGGCGATCTGGTTACGCTAGTTGATTTAAGCCCGGGGCTTAATTCATGTCATACAAGGGCTCTTAATCTGAAAAGACTTGTGCATATCTTTACTTCCCGTGACAACCCAGAGATGGTCTACTGGTGTGAAATACGAAAGCGCGGGGCATTCCTGCACGCATCACCGATAAATGTGTCTTCATACCTAAAAGAACTCCTTTTCGATAGAATAGGACCTGTCATACTTACTTCCGCTACCCTGGCCATAGGAGATGATTTTACTTTTATGAGACAGTGCTTGGGGGTACCTGATGAAGCCAGGGAGATTGTATTGAGTTCCCATTTTGATTTCAAAAATAACCTGATTATTTACGTTCCGAAGGATATTCCAGAACCTTCATCACCGCAGTTTATTGGAAGATTCTGCGAAGGTGTGGAAAAGTTATTGTGCATAACGAAGGGGAGAGCTCTTATTCTTTTCACGAGCTACAAAAACATGGAAGACGCATACAATCTGTTAAGGGATAAGAATTTGCCTTATAGGTTTCTGGTTCAAGGAGAGAAGCCAAGGAATACGCTGCTTAAAGAATTTAAAGAAGATTTGCACTCGGTGTTGCTAGCCACGGGGTCATTCTGGGAGGGTGTGGATGTCCCGGGGCCTTCGCTAAGCTCGGTGGTAATAGACAAGTTACCCTTTGAAGTACCCAGTGATCCGGTACTGGCTGCGCGCCTTGAAAAGTTGAGGAACGAGGGGCTGGATCCTTTCTGGCAATATCAGGTTCCCCAGGCGATCCTCAGCCTAAAACAGGGAGTGGGAAGACTGATAAGAACGGTTGAAGACAGGGGTGTGGTAGCGTTAATGGACGTAAGGATTTGGCGTCGGGCTTATGGGAAGAAGTTCCTGGAGAATCTTCCCGAATGTAAGGTAACATCGGACTTGAAGGAAATATCCAACTTTTTCAAGAATGATCATGGTTGCAACTTTTTTCAAAGCGCAAAATAACATTAACCAAATCTATGATGGTAAAGGGTTTATGGAGACATGCGAATGCTCCCAGCCCCAGCAATTCTTCGGTTAACCCGGGTTTTGCAGCTCCAGTTATAACCATGCATGGGATAGGCGGATTGAAGCGCTGACACCTTGCCAGGATATGTTCACCGCTGAGTCCCGGCATAAGTAAATCAGTAATCACCAGGTCGAAGTGTTCATGTTCAAGCTTATCCATAGCCTCGGAACTGTCATTTTCCGAAATGACACTGTGTCCCCGAGCCCGAAGTAACTTGGTTATCCCTTCCGCAATTTCCCTTTCGTCGTCCACCACTAGGATTTTCAGGCTTTTCACAGCATGGTCTATGTGATCAGGTACTACCTGATCGGCCAGGTATATTCCTTTTTCCAATCCTTCCGGTGGGATCGGTATGTAAATCGTAAAGCAAGTTCCCTTGTCAATCTCACTTTCTACTTCTATCCGGCCTCCCAGTGAACTTACTATACCGTGAACCACTGATAGTCCGAGCCCTGATCCCGGGACATCACTATTTCCCCATACTCCCTTTGTGGTAAAAAATGGTTCAAAAATTTTCTCCAAGTTTTCGCTTGGTATGCCGCAACCTGTATCGCGTATGCTAAGAGCCACTTCACCGTCGGTTTCTCTGGCGGTAATTTCCAGGGTTCCGCCGTCACCCATTGCGTGGTAAGCATTAATTATAATATTAACCAGAACTTGTTGAAGCTCTGTTTCGCTTGCCCACACCGGAGACAGTTGCTCGGGGAAATCTTTCCTTATTTCGATGTTTGATTTTTTCATACTGCTTTCCAGCAGGCTGAGAGAACTTTCACAGCATTTTTGCAAGTTGACGTAATGACGTTCATGTGATGATTGCCTGCTGAATGTAAGGAGGTTTCTTGCGATTTGGGATGCCCTCTTTGCAGAATCTATCGCTATATCCACAGCCTTAGCCAGAGACTCCTTGGTATTGTCCAGCTTGGCCAATTCAGCGTGTGCTATGATGACAGTGAGTATGTTATTGAACTCGTGAGAAATCCCCGCCGCCAATTGGCCTACTGCTGCCATTCTTTCCGAGTGGACCAGCGATGCGGTCCTTTGACGTACTGCTTTCTCCAAGTTCCTTGTGTGTTGTTCAAGTTCCTTCTGAGCTTCCATGAGCTTTAACCTTGTCTCAAGTTCCTGTAGGCTCAGCGTTTCTTTAAATTTAAATCCCACAAGCACGATTATCATCGTAGATACGAGGAAGAAGCTCTGGCTGTAAAAACCCACCAGACCTTTCCCGTGCATGATGAAAGGTAGGGTTAAAAAAATGTAAGAAGCATATATCAGTACACAGGTTATGATGCCCTCGAAAATTGTCATGGGCATCAATAGTCCTGCAACAATGACAGCGAGATTTATCCCGGCGTAATATCCGCTGGACGGACCACCTAAAAAGTATGTCATGAGAGCTATGGATATGCCAACGGAACTGACGCCATAAATTGCAAAGTAGTGGCAATATTTTTCCCCGGCTTTGCTTTTGTTCAAAAAATAGACGAGCAGTAAACTTAGGGAACAAACCAATCTGATTGTTAAAAGCGGTATTAATTGATCCCTTGCCGTCAGGTAATCGAGGATACCAAAAGCCGGTACAAGCAGGCAGCCAATTATACAACCAACTTCTACTGCACGTCGGAGCTTTTCTTTACGCTCCTTTTCGTAAATTGTTTTAAGCTGAGACCTGTCAGGCTTTAAACTCATACAAGTATCCGGCAACCAAGTTACCTTGTGTAACAAAGCTGTATATTGAATTGTTTTTCTTTAATGTTTCAGCATAACAGAAAAATTTTCTTCTAGCCACTGGTTCATGTTACTTCCGTGCTTTTACAATAAAGGCCTGAGCCGGATTGCCATAGGATTCTGATACTGTAATCACTTCTAAACCGACCTCCTGTGTCATTTCCAACAGTTCTTCAAGATGAAAGAAACGGAATTTTCTCTCGTCCACCAGTTGAATGAGTTGTGCCGCAGAATTTGCAAAATCCCGTACGGCCTTGAGATATCTTTCTTTCTGACCTGGCGGTACAGGAATTGTGCCTTTGTTCAGGCGATCTACCATTTTCGTAAATATGGTAGACATGTCTGTATCGGGTTTCATGGAGGATATCACCATAATTCCGCCTGGCTTTAAGCACCTTGAGAACTCTGCAAGGGTATCCAATGGGTTTTTCATGTAAGATAAAACAAGGCTACTTACGATTCTGTCAAAAAGTTCGTTCTCAAAGGGTAGCCTGAATACCACATTTTTGAGATCAATACCAAGCAGTCTAAAATCGTTTTGTTGAAATTCATTCGTTAGGTTGTTAGTGCCAAACGATATGAACGGGCATAATGGAGCTATCATCTGCCTTATTATCGTTGATACTTTATTAAATTCCAATATTATTTTCTTTTCTTCCCTTGGAAATATGCTATCGAGGTATTCAATGTCTTTATCGGTAATTTTCTTCCCCCTCAAAATGTAATATAGACGCCGGCTGAAATTCTTTTTCCAGAGGTTTATAGTGTAGTTCGTAATGGCCGGGATCTGTCCTCTCAAGTCATCCAATGTACAGTACTCCCCAAGCAAAAATTTTTTTATTGGGAGCGCCTGGTGGATATCCAGGTCTGCCTTAACGATTTCAAAGGCATCAGGCTCTATCCCTTTTTCCCTTCCCGAAGAGAGGCATTTGTCCCTGGCCTTGGTTAGTGCCTCATAAACAAGGTCAACAAGGGTAAAAGTAGGGAAAGAAGCAGGGTCACGGTCAAAATCTTCTACAAATTGAAGCACTAGATTTCCCGTGCCACATCCCATATCGGCAACTTTCTGGTTATCCTTAACATCAAGGAGTCTTATCTGCTCACGAATAAACTCGACGTATTCTTCGCAATAGCGTAAGATGTCATAGCCAAGGTCAGATTCATCCTCACCCATTAAGTAATTAGACCAGTACTGGCGCTTGCTCAGAGTAAACTCTCTAGAGCTGAGTTTCCACTCAAGTTCCTGTTTCTCAATCAACTCGGTGAGGTTTGGGGAAAAATCCACCATTTCTTCCCTGCTAATAAATGGCCACATCTCCTCAAAAATAGTCTCGAAAACTCCTAGTGCTTCTTCTCCATTTAACGGTAAATGTCCGGTTGGAATTATCTTGATCTTTTTCCATCCCCTTTGCTTGGCTGCCATGAGTTTTTCGACGCTGTCAGGATCAATCCACGAGTCGTAAGCCCCGTATAACCACATCACCGGGATATCTATCCTCGACATATCCTCTATGGCTTCTTCCAGGGTTACGTATCCCTTTGCCAGTGCGTCCTCACAGAAACGGTCGCCACCTACCGTTATCCCGAGAATGGTCACTTCCCCAAGGTGTTTACCACTCCTGTACAAGTCAAAGTAATCTATTCCCCCAGAGACCTTTATTAGAAGGTCTCCCATATCAGTTGCTCCCATCGGCGCAATCCAGAGGTGCGTACGTTTTCTCCGGTCTTTTACTATAGCCTTTCTCGCAAATAGGGCTCCTATGCTGAAGCTTATGAGAATAATATCTTTCGCAAGAAAATAGTCGTTGTTTTCTACAAAATCGAGAACGGAGAGGAGGTCTTCTGTACCCTGGGAGAGGGTCATGTGAAGGCATTCTTTCCAGGGCTCCCTGCATTGTGGATCCTTGTAACTGTCACCAATATGGTTTGTCGAATCGTACCTTACTACGACGGCATCATTGTATTGATTTCGAAACCGCTCTATAAAATAATGGCTGCAAAGTCCAAGAGCCTCTTTTCTTTTGCCGTAGGGAGGAGGTAACACGACTACTGTGGCTCTTCTTCGATCTGATGTTTTCCAGGTAGTATTTAAGAATCCTACGATTTCCTGGTTTCTTTTATTCAAGGTGGTGAAACGAATCGTATCGGTTGCCTCTCTGCTCGTACCACTACCTTCTTGACCTATTTGAGGCCGGACGCCCGTTTTTAGTACTTGTTTAAACGTGTTAATTATACTTCCCCTGGGTTTAGCAGGAGCTTTTTCCCTAACGGGTTTTCTTGCCCGTTTCACCAGTTGCGGCTGCGAGTGTCCCTTGGCAAAAGCCTTGTTTGATATCTGGAGTTGAACTCCGATCTTGAGGTACGGTTCTTCTGAATCCTTCACTACGGGGGTAACGTGCCTGATTTGACCTGCAGACACAAAGGGCTCCCTGTTTTTGCCAAATATGCGGAGTGTGCTTATGGGAGTTCCTGGTAGGAAATATGCAGAATCTATGGGACATTTGAATGCAAAACCACCGGAAGAAATGTCAATAATTTCTCTTTTTATCGTTGCCCCTTTGGGGTACGGAACGGGAATTTCAACCCACATGGTTCCAGGATCAACCACAGTTCTTTCTTCCTCCCTGAGAGACGACGAAAGAAGAAGAACGGGGTTCTTAACTACCAGAGTATCCTTGGAAAGTTCTTTTGGGTAAGCAACGAAGAGGTGCTGTCTGAAACCGGCTGCCCAAAATACATACAAAGGGTCAGTCAAAGGAGCTTCAAATAATGAACTGCTTGCTTCTATAATCTTAAACAAAAATTCCCCGTTTGCTTCCGAACGAAAAGATATCTTGGCAACACCGGTGAAATTGTGACCAGTAAAGTATATTATACTTTCGGTGGTCATAAGGTCTTTCAGAGTGCTAAAAACTTTTTTTTCTTCAAATAAGCCTACGAGGTTCCTGGGAACAAAAAAGGAGGTTCGGTCCGGAATTCTTGAAAACACCTCGCGCCACAGAGTTGATATGTAGAAATAAGAGAGCTGCTTTTCATCTTCCCTTTCTGCTTCCACAATGTCAAAGGATATGAAATGGTTCTCGTTATTGCTTTTTTTCACGTCAGCAACTTCTGCTGTTACGGACAGGTTGCGGTTAAGCTCGTCGGTGCTGATTACGAGGGTTACTAGAGATCCAACTTGAAGTTGCTGGCTCAAAGATGCATGGATTCTTTTAAGTGAAATCCTAACGCAATTGCCGTGGATCTCGCTCTCGGCATCCTTTACAACTACGGGGATATCGGTTTTAATTTCAGGCAAAATTCTCGATTCTTTTGCTACGGACATCTGTTTCTCCAGGAATAAATTGTGGTTTTTGTCTCTTGAATAAGGTGCTACCCCTTAGAATAGCAAAAGAAATATCTAGGAAACAATTTTATCTATGGGAAAGTTTTAATAATTGCTCTACATTGCAAAGAGTATGCGTTACTTTATGCCGGTCCTGATCTGATATCCAGAAAAATAATATTGTAAATTCCCGCTCCGATCTTGGCTACGGCTAGAGTGACCGAAGTAGCATTATTCGTGTTGTAATATCACGATATTACACATGTGCATTACGGGGTTTTTGTGGATGATCAGGCAAGCGTGCGAGGCGTAACTAGATCATGCTAGATCCGTCTGCAAGCAAGGTTGTGATGCGGAAACTTCTAGGCCACTTAAGCCTGGGTGGTATCTTAATGGTAAAAGGGCTTTCTTGTTTTTGTTTTAAAGCCTTAAACGATAACGGGATTGCATGGACACTTTTGCTCGGAGACTTCGATGTTCAAATTTTCCCATTCGTTCTGCTCCCGTGCCCGGTTAAACAGGGTTCCCACGATCTCAGGATGGTTGTTGGTTTCACTTAAATGAGCCAAGATCAGGTGTTTTAAGTTTCTGTGATATACCAGTTCTGTTAGCTTAACCGCATCGATATTTGAGAGGTGACCGTGTTTGCTCCTTATTCTCTTTTTTAATTCCCATGGATATGGCCCGTTTATCAGTAAATCGGGATCGTGGTTCGATTCAAGTATAAGAGCTTTGCAAGATTTAAGATAGTTAACGACAAGCTTGGTGGCCATTCCTAGGTCTGTACAAATCCCCACGCTGCTGTTGTTCTCGCTTATTATAAAACCTACCGGATCTGATGCGTCGTGAGGAATTGAAAAGGGATGAATGCAGAGGTCTCCGAACTCGAAGGTTGATCCGGTTTTAAACAAAAGAACCTGGGAGAGAGGAGCGATTTTTGGCGGAAGGGAATCCAAGGTTCCCTGGTTAACCAATACCGGTAAATCGTATCTCCTGCTCAAGACACCAACGGAGCTTACGTGGTCACGATGCTCGTGGGATACGAGAATTGCTTCGAGTTTTTTCGGGTTCCCACCAGACTCCTTTAGTCTCTTGGTAATCTCTACTCCGGAAAGACCTGCATCAACGAGGATCTGAGTTTTCTCACTGCATATCCATATTGAGTTTCCCTTGGAGCCGCTTGCGAGTACCTGAATTCTTAAACCCACTCTTCTAGATCCCCGTGTTGAAACATAAAAAAATAATGTAAACATCAGTTAGGAGTCAAAATACAACAAGATTTCAATCAATGAAACCTAAAATTTTATCTTGAGGAAAAGATTTACGCCTTGCGGTTCGCTTTCAACAGCTATTTGACGATATGAAAGGTTCGCTTTTGTTGCTAAATCGACAAGCATTTCAGCGGATCTGTGAATTAAAAACCAATGTCCGAATTCCATGTAAGGCCTTGTTGGATTTTTGAGTGAAAAATTGCCAAGAATTATGTAGCCTCTCTTTTTGATCCATTTTTGAAATCGTTTTAGCAGGTAAAGAAAAACTTTATCGCTCAAGTAATCAAAGACACCTGCAGACCAAATAACGTCATAGCGTTTTTGGGGATTAAACCTTAGAATGTTCTTGTGTATAAAGTTTAGTTTCGTAGCGTTTTTTTTGTTTAATTTCAGGGCGTATTGAATAGCCTTTTTATCAATATCAACACAATCTATCGAAATATTGGATTCATCAAGGCTCTCGAAGAGCTCTTTCATGTCGCGTCCTGAACCACTACCCACGTTCAATATGGATAAAGCACCGTTCTTTTCTTTGGCAAGTTTGCTCATGGTATTGATAAAGTACTTTTTCCTGTTTCTAACTGCTTTGACGGCTGCCCGCTCGTGAAAATACAGGTCCCACTTTGTGAGACCTTTGTCTGGGGAACACCATTTTTGATAAATCCTATCGATAATCTCAAAATCCCCGGCGTAACCGTGAGGCTTCAGCACAACGAATCCCTGCATAGTATTGACGGTTAAGAAAACTTTCCGAAAGGAAGTCCAGTACTTGGGAATGTCGTCGTAATCGATAATCCCTCTTTTTATAGCGTAGTAAAAATTGTTGAAGCATCTCGTTAGATTATCGTACTCTTTTTCTTCAGGGCCGCCGTTATTAATTAGGTGCCTGATAAACTCAACAGATTCTCGTAAATTCCTGTTCATTCCACGCTAACTGGTTAGAGTAGAGGTTGTATGACGGAGGTGTTTGAGACTTTGAGGAATAATTATACCTAAACTTCTCTAATATCAACCTTTATGTCACTTTTATTTACCGGGCCAAGAATTTCGAGGGCGATACTTTCGGGATTAAAACTTCTGTTAACCCAATCCTGTATTTGTCTAGCGGTTACTGCCTCAAGGTTTTCCTCGATCTCTTCGAAGGGCACAAGCCTGTTATAAAGTATTTCATTTTTGGCTAATCTGCTCATCCGGCTATCGGAACTCTCGGCGTTCAGATACATATTACCTTTTATATGATCCTTTGAAAGTTTTAATTCATCGTGGTTAACAGGTTTAGCTTTAAGTTCTGTTATCGTATCCCGTATTGCTTCAAGGGCAGAATTCAGCTTGTCTTTTTGTACGCCGGCATAAATTCCCAACATGCCCGTATCGCTATGGAGTGACGCAAAAGAATAGACGGAATACGCCAGACCCCGTTTTTCACGAACCTCCTGGAACAGCCTGCTGCTCATACTCCCACCGAGTATTATATTGAAAACTCCGCAGAGGTAACGGTCATGATCTTTGAGGGAGCAAGTTTGAGTCGCGACACAAACGTGGGTTTGTTCCAGATCCTTGGTAGTGCAATAAATATTCGGTTGAGGGCTGGGCTTAGTTCTTCTGTAGGAGTTCGGGTTTCGTGCCTGGTTTCCGAAAGAATTCTCCACCAAGCTTATCAACTTATCGTGTTCGACATTACCCGCTGCAGCGATGACAATTCTGCCTGGGTGGTAATGTTTCTGCATATATTTTAGTATCTTGGGTTTATTGAAAGATTGTACAGTTTCTGGGTATCCGTAAATAGGACGCGCGAGGCTGTGGTTCCCCCAGAAGTGCTCGCTTAAGAGAATGTGGATGTAATCATCCGGGGTATCTTCAACCATGCAGATTTCTTGCAGGATTACGGCCCTTTCGCGGTCCATTTCTTTTTCATCGAAAGTGGAGTGAAGAAAAATATCGCTCAAGATATCAATGACAAGTGGCAGATGGTAATCTATAACCTTTGCATGAAAGCAGGTGTGTTCCTTGCTGGTAAAAGCATTGGAGAGACCGCCTATGGCATCGAATTCCTTGGCAATTTGCAAGGCGGATCTCTTTGACGTGCCCTTGAAAAGCATGTGCTCTATAAAATGGGTAATACCGCTCTCATCGGGTTCCTCATCCCTGGAACCCGCATCAACCCAGATTCCAACCGACACCGAATGGAGGTGGGGAATCTTCTCGGTAACGATTCTTATACCATTGTCCAGTGTTGTTTTTTTATAATCCAGTGGCCCTCTAATTTTTAGCGTCCTCCTTCCGCGCTCCCAAAGCAGCTTTTCGGCTCAATCGAATACGACCATCCTTATCGATATCTATCACTTTTACCAAAACCCGATCTCCTTCCTTGACAACGTCGGATACTTTTCGAACTCTACGGTTTTCTAACTGGGAGATATGTATAAGGCCTTCGGTATGTGGGAGTATTTCCGCAAAGGCACCATAATCCGTAATTCGGGTAATCTTGGCAAGATAGATTTCGCCAACTTCCGCCTCAGCAGCCACTCTCTTTATCATTTCCATGGCCTTTTTGCAGCCCTCCAAATCCGGGCTCATTATCGTAATTCTGCCATTATCTTCTATGTCTATCTTGGTATTTGTCTCGGAGATGATGCTCCTTACCATCTTACCGCCAGGACCTATGACGTCCCTTATTTTTTCGGGGTTTATTTGCATGGTGATCACACGTGGTGCATATTTGGACAACTCTGGCCTTGGGGAGCTCAGCACTTCGTTCATTTTGCCCAGGATAAAGAGTCGCCCTTTTCTTGCCTGTTCCAGTGCACGCTGAAGAATGTCCCTGGTTAGTCCGGAGATCTTTATGTCCATCTGGAGGGCCGTAATCCCATCTTCCGTCCCTGTAACCTTGAAGTCCATGTCGCCCAGGTGATCTTCATCACCGAGGATGTCTGAAAGGATGGCAATTTCACCTTTTTCAACCATCAATCCCATAGCAATTCCAGCCACCTGTTTTTTTATGGGGACTCCTGCATCCATAAGTGAAAGGGATCCTCCGCAGACCGTTGCCATGGAAGAAGACCCATTTGATTCCATGACCTCGGAAACCACCCTGATGGTATAAGGAAATTCTTCGCTGTTTGGAACAACTGGCTTTAACGCCCTTTCGGCCAATGCACCGTGGCCGATTTCTCTTCGGCTAGGACCACGAAGCATTTTTACTTCTCCCACGCAATAAGGGGGGAAGTTGTAGTGGAGCATAAACGACTTGAATGTTTCCCCTGCCAGAGCTTCAACTTTTTGCTCATCTCCGGAAGAACCCAGCGTAGTTATGGCAATTACCTGTGTTTCTCCGCGTTGAAATAAGCTTGATCCATGAGTTCTGGGGAGTAAGCCCACTTCGCACTTGATGGGGCGAATCTCATCAAAGGCACGGCCATCAATTCTTCGTTTTTCTTCAATGACCATTTTTCTAACCACTTCTTTTTCTATATCGTGTAGTATCTTGTCCGCCATTGAAGGGTCGAAAAATTCCTTCTCCTGAAGTGATTGAACAACTTCTTCTTTGAGCCTTCTTTTTTCGGCGTATCTTTCAAGCTTAACGGGAATTCTCATAATTTTATCGAGTTCGCCATAAGCCTGTTCCCTGATAGCACCTTCCAGTTCTTCTGGGGGGATACTTTCCTCTATCACAACCTTCTCTTTCCCCAGTTTTTCCCTGAGTTTATCCTGAATATCCAGCAGGGGCAGGATAGCTTCGTAACCGAAAAATATTGCATCGATGAGATCCTCTTCGGATATGAAGGAAGCGCCTCCTTCCACCATAACGATCCCTTCTCTGCTCCCTGCCACAACTAGGTTTATGTCCGTGGTTTCCATGTCTGAAAACGTGGGATTAATTTTAAACTCACCGTTAACCCGTCCAACCCTCACCCCGGCAATTGGACCGGCAAAAGGAGCATGTGAAATGTGGAGAGCCGCGGATGCTCCCGTCAGAGCCAGTACGTCGGGCTCATTTTCCGAGTCCACCGAGAGTACCGTGGCAATGATCTGGGTCTCGTTTCGGTAGCCATCCGGAAAAAGAGGACGTATCGGGCGGTCAATTAACCGGGATGTCAGGGTCTCTTTCTCGCTGGGACGTCCTATTTCCCTTCGGAAGAAGCTCCCGGGTATTCGTCCCGCTGCATAGCTCATTTCCTGGTAATCCACGGACAGGGGTAAAAAGTCAATACCTTCTCTGGTTTTTATGTCAGTGACGGCCGTAACCAGAACTACTGTTTCGCCGTACTTTACGATTACGGCACCACTGGCCTGGCGAGCAATCTGGCCAGCCTCTATAATTAATTCTTTGCCACCAATATCACATTTTACTGTTTCTTTCATATTGTTCACCTAAGTATAGTTTTTATTGTATGGTTATCTATTAAGCAAATGCCTAATATCCTTGTACGGTCTTAATTTCTCTTCTTCAAAAATTTGGGAGAAACCTTGGTCAAGGTATTCACGAGTACTCTACGATTTGTTTTTTTAGATTTGTTCAAAGCTTAAACACCTACCGTCTCAGGCCCAAGCGTTCAATTAGTACTCGGTACCGATCAAAATTTTTCTTTTTCAGGTAATTTAACAGCTGTCTCCTTTGACCAACCAGCTTGAGCAAACCTCGTCTCGAATGATAATCTTTCTTATGAACTTTAAAATGTTCGGTGAGGTACTTTATCCTCTCTGTTAACAGCGCCACCTGAACTTCAGGTGAACCAGTGTCGTTGGGATGAATTTGAAAATCTTCGATGATTGACTTTTTCTGTTCAGGGGTCAAAACCACTTGTCCATTCCTCCTTCTTTCTCTAAGTATTTTATTGCAATCGTTCACGTATTTTTCCCGCAGGATCAACATCATACAATGCATTGAAATGCGGAAACACCCTAATAATTTTTAATTGTCCGCTTCTGTTGTCGATTTTAGCTATTGCAACCAGATCATCTTTTCCACAAAGGATTCGTACATGCTTGCACGAATCCTTATCAATTTTGGTTATTTTTGAGGATAGATTTACCTTCTGAGCTCCTCCTGATCTGATGATTTTGCTCTCCGTTTTACTCACCTCTACTGCAGGCAAGTGTCCAAGGGCAGCACTCATGGAGATAACTCGAGGATAAACCTCGTATTTTTTCACCAAGTTTTTTACATTTTCCAGTGTTACTGCGTTATCCAAAGTAAAACATCCGCTTCTAAGTCTTCTTAGTTCCTTCACATACACGGGAAGTCCTAGTTTTTCACCAATTACCACCGCCAAACTTCGAACATAAGTTCCCTTGCTGCAGGTTGTGAAGAAAGCAACCTCGGGCCAGTTATAATGAATCATTACAATCTCGAAAACGGTCGATTTGCGTTTTGGCGGTTCAAATTCTACGCCTTTTCTTGCCAATTTGTACATCCTTTTTCCGTTAAGTTTGACGGCAGAATACTTTGGCAAGGGTAATTCGATCTCTCCCATGAGCTCCTTGAGCACACTCTCAATTCTTTCCGGTTTTACTTTTCCAGGGGTGGTTTCAAATATTACCTTGCCACTAGAATCCCACGTGTCCGTTTCAACCCCAAATCTTGCTGTAAACCAGTATTCCTTTGTAGTTTCCTCCAAAAAGGGAATAATTCTTGTGGCCTGTTCCAAACATACCACCAGGACCCCTGTAGCAAAGGGATCAAGAGTTCCCGTATGGCCGGCCTTCTTTACTCCTAGGAGTTTTTTTACCTGTAAAACTGCTCCAAAAGAGCTCATACCCGGGCTCTTGTCAATAACCAGAACGCCGGACACAGGGCTCTTCGTCAACTCCCCGCTCAGTGTCATTTTAAGACTCTCGCGATTCAAGTTACTATTGTTTTTGGTGCAGAAAATCATTTGCCGCTCTCAAGACTTCTTGTTTAACTACACCAATCTTATTATTTTTGAATCTACAAGCTGCGGCGTTGTAATGCCCGCCGCCGCCAAAAATTCCGGCAAGCTTCGCAACATTTATCTTGCCGACGGAACGAAAACTTACGTTTATAACCCTGTTTTCTTCTTCTCGAAAGAATATAGCTATCTTTATACCTTTGATTGCCCTCGGAAAATTGATGAAATCCTCTGTGTCTCGGGATGTGGTTCCAGTTTTCTGAAACATTTCTCTCGTGGCAGTAATGTGGGCTATGGTATTAGCTGAATCTAATTCCAGGGTACCAAGAACTTCGTGGAGCAGGTTTAACCTGTTAGGCTTGCAGGTATTATAAATTTTCTCTGCTACTTCCGATGGTGATACCCCGTGTTTTGCCAGGTAAGAGGCTATCTCAAGGCATCTCTCGTTAGTATTTGAAAACCTGAATGAGCCCGTATCGGTAAAAATGCCAACGTAAAGATTTGTGCAAATTGAAGAGGTCCAGGTTATGTCAAAAGCGCTAAAAAGATCAAACAGTAACTCCGAGGTGCTGCTGACCCTGGTATCTGCCATCCGCAACTCTGTAAACGGCTTGCCCGTTAAATGATGGTCAATATTAATCAGAATAGGTATTGTTTCGATTTTGCTGTCCTCTTTCCCGGTTCTGTTTAACTCTCCGCAATCCAGGATAATGGCAACCTGGAATTTCTCGACATTATCAGGAAATTTGCTCTTTAACTTTTCTGCCCCCGGCAAAGTTTTTTGCCACTCCAAGAGTTCGTCCTGGCAGTAAAGTTCAGCCTCTTTTCCCTTTTGTTCCAGGACTTCACCCATTGCCAGCACAGATCCGATGGCATCACCATCAGGCCTTACGTGGGTAGTTACAAGAAACGTTTGGTGGCGATCTATTTGCTCAAGAATTTTATCGATCATTTTTTTCATGCTTTATCTTTTTCAACAGATCCTCAATGTGTTCCGCATATTCGAGGGAGTCATCCCAGAGAAATTCTATCTTTGGCAAGTACCTGAGCCTTAATCTTTTTCCCAGTTCCCTCTTGATGAACCCATGTGCTTTTGCCAGACCCACTTCAACGGAATTCTTAGTAGGGCCGCCACTCAAAATATTATAGTAGACCCAAGCATGTCGCAAATCCCGACTTACCTTGACCTGGGTTATTGTAACCGAATGCAATCGCGGATCTTTAACCCTCCTGAGTAAAAGTTCGGAAATTTCCCTTTGCAACAGATCACCAACTCGATCTGCACGCTTGTACGCAAACATCTTTACTTACCATTTATCTTTCTTGCTTGATCAAAGTGCAAACAGATCTATTTCGTCTTCCACTAATTCTGCAACATTCATCGATTCAACAAAATCTATTGCCCTGTCAAGCACCGAGTTTATGGTTCTGCTATCATTTCCTACAACGGCCATGGCAAAAACGGCCCTTTGGAGTTTATCCTGGGCGCCGATTTCTGCCACTGAAATTCTAAACTTGTGGCGAACCTTTTCTATAACACTCTTCACGACTTTTCTTTTACCCTTCAATGATGTGTTGCCTGGTAACCGCAGGGTCAACCTGGCAATTCCCACGGTCATTGTCGTGGCATCAAGTCGATTCGGCAAATGGTCCTCGAAATCCATGACATCCATTTTATTTATCGTTCTCCGGTTTTTCCCTATCTAGGGAAGGCTGTATTTCCTCAAGTATGTAAGCCTCCAATACGTCGTTTACCTTAATATCGTTGAAATTCTCAATTCCCACACCGCATTCGTATCCGGCCTTGACTTCCTTTACATCGTCCTTGAATCGTTTTAGGGATGCAATCTTTCCCTGGTAGACAACAATTCCGTCACGAACCACGTGCACCTGGCTCCCGCGTTCTATTTTCCCGTCCACTACATAACAACCGGCAACGGTGCCGATTTTAGGGATATTGAAAGTTTGACGAACTTCCGCCCTACCAATCACCACTTCCCTGTATTCGGGTTCCAGCATGCCTTCCAAGGCATCCTTGACATCGGCGATTAGCTGGTAAATGACATCGTAGAACCTGATATCAACCTGTTCCCTTTCTGCCATTTCAAGCACTTTCATATCGGCCCTCACGTTGAAGCCTATGATTATCGCATTGGATGCAGATGCCAGCATGACGTCAGTTTCTGAAATGCCACCGGTGGCACTGTGAATGATGTTTACCCTAATCTCGTCTGTGGCCAGCTTTTTCAACGAGTCTGAAATTGCCTCGAGGGTACCTTGAACGTCAGTTTTCAAAATAATATTTAGCTCTTTGATTTCACCTTCCTTGATCCGTTCATATAATTTTTCCAGGGTGACCTTCGTTGTGCGTGAAAGTTCTGTTTCGCGCTGCTTCCGTTGCCTGTGCTCAGATATCATCTTGGCCTGCTTTTCACTTGCAACCACCGCGAAGTCGTCCCCAGCAGTTGGGACACCTGAGATACCCTGGATTTCCACAGGCACTGACGGTGTGGCCTTAAGTATTCTCTGCCTATTGCTATCAAATAAGGCTCTTACTTTGCCGTGGTGAACACCGCAAACAAAGAAATCACCGATTTTTAAGGTCCCCTCCTGCACGAGAACCGTTGCAACTGGTCCACGTCCCCTGTCCAGTTTTGCCTCGATTATTCGGCCTCGGGCTGGCTTGTTTGGATTGGCCTTTAATTCAAGGATTTCCGCCTGCAGAAGTATCATTTCTAGAAGATCATCAATACCGATTTTTTTCTTTGCCGAAACTTCTACCATGGTAGTATCGCCGCCCCATTCCTCGGGGATTAACCCGTGCTCGGCCAATTCTCTTTTGACCCTGTCGGGATTGGCGTTTGGTTTGTCAATCTTGTTAATTGCTACCAGGATGGGTATGTTCGCAGCCTTTGCATGGTTGATTGCTTCAATGGTTTGCTGCATTACCCCGTCGTCAGCGGCTACTACCAGAACGACAAGGTCTGTTACCTGTGCGCCCCTTGCCCTCATTGAGGTAAAAGCTTCATGACCCGGTGTGTCAAGAAACGTAACTTCGCCACCGTCAACCTTGACCTGGTAAGCACCGATATGCTGAGTAATTCCACCTGCCTCGCGAGCCGTTATATTGCTTTCTCTAATGACATCCAACAGTGATGTTTTGCCATGATCGACGTGTCCCATAATGGTTACCACTGGCGGTCTTGGCCTTAAATCTTCTTCCTTGTCCGGTTCGCTTTTGAGCAGTTCTTCTTCCTCAAATGCCGCCTTTTCTACCTCAAATCCAAACTCTTCGGCTACCAGTGTTGCCGTGTCGAAATCGATGGACTGGTTAACATTGACCATTAGTCCTAATTCCATCAGTTTCTTTATAACTTCTGATGCAGCGACGCCCATTCGTTTTGCGAGGTTGGCAACTGTAATGGCTTCGTCAATTTTGAGGCGACGTTTTATGGCCTTGGGAACAGTAATTTCCGGTTTCTGGTAATCCTTTTCAACCTTTGCAGCCCTGGCGCTCTTCCTGGACTTTTGAATCCTCTGTGTTTTCAGTTCCGCTTCAGTGTAAAGGTCTTCTCTTGACACAACCTTACGTCTCTCAGGACGTGGCTTTGCTTCTGGAATGGCAAAGGGCTCAATCTTGACCCCCTTTTTCTTTTTGCTAGGTACTACCTTCTTCTCGGGGACGGGTGGTTTTTCTTTTTTTGCAACCCTTGCCTTTCTGGCTTCCTCGAGATCAATAGGTGCTTTTTTCTTCTTGGCTTCTTTCTTTGGTTTAGCTTTTTCAACTGATTCGACAGGCTTTTCAGGCAAAGATATAATTTTTGCTGCTTCTTCTTTCTTTTCTTTTTTAACCTTTTTCACAGGCTTAACAGGGGGCTTCTCAGCTTTCTCTTTTTCCTTTTTCTCTAGTTTCTCCGGAGCTTTTTCAACTTCGAGCATTTTCTTGGCTTGTACCTCTATATCTGAAGGTTTTTCGGACCTTGGAACTTCTACTTTCTCTTCCTTTGCTTTTTCAACCTTTTCAGCAGGTTTTTCCTCGGGGGTTACTTTGGCTGCTTTTTCCTCGGGGGCCATTACTTCTTCAGGCTTTTCAGCCTTTTTGGTTTCTTCGACTTTCTTAGCTACTTCAGCATCAACCTTGGTCTCAACCTTCTTTTCTTCCTCGGTTTCTTCGATTTCCCTTGCTTCCTCAGCCTCTGGCACTTCAGTTTTCCTGGCCTCTTCCGCCGATTTTACAGTTTCTTCGGCAGGTAGTGGTTCCGGTTTTGCTTCTACTGCCGCCTCCGCTTCACGTGCCGGCTCTTCCTCTGCTTTTTCTTCACTGAGCTTTATCTTGCGCCTTCTTATAACGCGCCTGCCAATTCTCTTCTCTTCAATAATCGTATTCGAACTGTCCTGAAATAGCGACTTGAGTCTTCCTACGTCTTCGTCTTCAAGGGTACTCATATGATTCTTGACCGAAATGCCTAGAGAAGTAACCTTGTCTATCAGTTCTTTGGAAGTTATTTGTAATTCTTTAGCTAATTCATGTATTCTCGTTTTTGCCATTAATTGCCCCCTGTTTCTATATCCTTATCTTCAGTACATAAACGTTATACAAAGTTTTTCATTATTTTACTCCTGTGGTTTTGTTGTATGTACCTGGTTTAAGTTTTTTTGCATCTGTTCTACGGTATCTTTGACAAGTTTTGCACTACTTTTTCTGAAGAAACGTTGTAAGTTCCACATGGCTTCCAATCCCCTGATACAATCAGGGTGCTTGCATACGTAAGCTCCCCTTCCAGGCAGCCGGTTGAACTTATCCCATTCAATATTACCACTTATTACAACCATCCTATGGAGATCACGTTTGGCCTTTTTCGCTCTGCATACGATGCAAGTCCTTTGCGGTACATGTCTGGCCTTTCTTTCCATGAGCTTCTCTTGCTACGCTTCCAGCTGTTCTTCCTCGCTTCCCTTTATTTCACCTTGCTCAACAAGTGATCCCTCGGAACTAGTTTCTGAAATATCCTCAGCTTCTTTCTCATCGGTGCTCGAAGCTTCTTTTTCAGGTACCTCTTTTGCACGTTCAATAATCAGTCTTGCTTCTTCAGCATCAAGACCTTCAACCATGTCTGTCAATTCTTCTACTTCCATGTTAGCGAGATCTTTCACTGCCGTGATCCCGGACATAAATATTTTATCAAGCAGGTTGCTTCTCATCCCCAGTACCTGTTGAAGCTGCTTGTAATCTTCTTTCTGGGTTTGCTGGTAAGCAGTTTCTCCCTTCACATCTATTTTCCAGCCGGTAAGCTTGGATGCCAGGCGAACATTCTGACCTCTCTTGCCTATGGCAAGAGAAAGCTGGTCGTCGGGAACGATGACTTCCATGGCTCTGTTCATCTGGTCAATAATAACCCTTGATATGATTGCAGGTGCTAGAGCATTGCACACGAATTTTGCTGGATCAGCATTCCATTCTATTATGTCGATTTTCTCACCGCGCAATTCCTGGACGACGCTTTGGACGCGGCTTCCCTTCATTCCCACACATGCTCCCACGGGATCAATGTCTGGATCACTCGAAGAAACCGCAATCTTGGCCCTGTTACCCGGCTCTCGAGAAGCGCTCTTTATCGTTACAATGCCTTCGGCGATTTCAGGGACTTCCGTTTTAAAAAGTTCTATCAAGAAGTTCGGATGAGTCCTTGAAAGGATTATTTGAGGACCCTTGCTTTCTTTTTTTACATCGAGTATATACGCGCGTATCCTGTCACCAGGCCTGTAAACTTCCCTGGGAACCTGTTCCCTCGGTGGTAGAAGGGCTTCAGCTCTTCCAAGATTCACCAGGATGCCGGTTTTATCTACTCGCTGAACGATTCCATTTACAATTTCTCCCTTCCTGTCATGGAATTCTTCATAGACAACTTCTCGCTCGGCATCCTTCATTTTCTGAATAATTATTTGCTTTGCAACCTGTGCAGCAATTCTACCAAAAACATTAGTGTCGATTTTTATGCCGAGGCTGTCATTCAATTCGCACTCAGGATCAAGTTTCCTAGCTTCTTCCAGCGATATCTCGGTCTCTGGATTTCTGACTTTTTTTACAACCTCTTTAAATTGAAAAGCCTCAATCTCTCCATACTCTTCGTTAAAAGCCACCTCCAGGTCCAGGTTTTTGCCAAACTTCTTTTTTGCAGCCGAGCGTATGGCATCTTCCAGGGTTGTTATCAGTAAATTACGATCAATACCCTTGTCTCTGCTTACCTGATCAATTAAACGTTTCAGTTCACTAATCATTTCTTATGAAATCTCCTGCTTTTCATTATAGCTCAAAGTTAGCTATTAAATTGGCCTTGTATACGTTGTCCAGGCTTATTTCGTGGGTTGTTTCGTCTTTGCATCTGATTGTTATTTTGTTATCTGAAAACTCGGCAATATACCCTCGGAAATTACGCCGATCACCGTAGGGTTCCTTAGTCCTGATATGAACTTCTTGACCGAGAAACTTCTTAAAATCACCAGGTCTTCTAATCGGTCTATTTATACCCGGTGAAGTAACTTCCAGGGTGTATGAGTTTGGTATAATATCTTCCACGTCAAGGAGATCACTTACCTGTCTGCTAATATTTGTGCAATCGGCAATGGTTATGCCTTTTTCGTGGTCGATATAAAGCCGGAGTACCCAACCCCTTGCCTCTCTTTGGTACTCTACCTCGATTAATTCAATTGATTCAGCCTCTGTTACCGGTTCAACCAACTCCCAGACAAGTCTTATTATTTTTTCTCGTCTTTCTTCTTCCATGTCTCTTAAACCAGTTTTTCAGAGATTCAACTGGTAAAAAAAAAGTGAGCCTTCAGCCCACTTCTTTTAGTAGACGCGATTATAATGTTTACTAGCGTAATTATGGCTGATAGTAATAATTACAACCAAGCAATCCACTAATCGAAGTAGGCCAGGAAGTTGTAATAATTTCAACTTCCACCAGCATCTACCTCAAAAAGGGAAACCTTCCCCGAACTTTCGAGAAAGGTTTGTTCTATACTCTTTCTCACATTTGGTTGGAGCGGGCAACGGGATTCGAACCCGCGACACCAAGCTTGGGAAGCTTGTACTCTACCAGCTGAGCTATGCCCGCTCATCAAACCTGCACAGCTATCAACCGCTGTTACAGTTCACCGTAATAATAAAAATTTTTGATCTGAGAGTCAAGGTTTTTGTCTGGTGTTGTGAGTTATTTAGGTAAAAGGAACTATAAACCATCTTGACTTAAATTCTATCTAGTGATAATAAAGAAACAAACAAGGCGGCATAGCCAAGTGGTAAGGCAGCGGTCTGCAAAACCGTTATTCACCGGTTCGAATCCGGTTGCCGCCTCCACGACGATGGCAAGGTTGAGAGATAGCTCTCAGCCTTTTTTATTTTGTATTATTTTCGTCAATGAAGTAACATTTAAGAGACTTTGAAAGCTGATCTTTTAACTTCTCATAGGAGGGTCCTAATTGGCTGCAAGCAGGTCACCTTTTTCACCGGAAGATGGCAGAGCGATATACCAGTTTGTTTCTGAATATCTCTATTTTAGTCGACCTGATATCATCGTGCACGGTGAACCGCTTAATTCCACCCTGCTTTTCGCGCTATTGACGGCTCTTGTTCAAGGGAAAGCAATTATCATTGGTGAACCGGGGCTCGGTAAAACCACTGCCGCTGAGTACATAAGCTCCCTGGTATATCGTTTGCCCCTTGGAACCATTTGGTCCGGAACCCTCGGAGGGCATCCGGAGCAAACGGAAGAGAAAATAGTCGGCAGGCCTGATCTTGCTATGCTGAATGTTGGGCGTGAAGAAGTTGTGTGGACCAATTTTGCTCAACTGCCGGTAAAAATCGTGGATGAAATTAACAGGCTTCCGGAAACAAAACAAAGTCTTATTCTGGATGGCATTGATCGGGGACACTGGGAATACCTAAATGAAATGATACTAAACGCAGAACACTGCCTCTTTGCCACTGCTAATTATCAGGACAGAGGAACTGGTACTATTATTGCCCCCTTACTTGACAGGTTCGATATTATGGTCGAGTCCAAACATCCCGGTCCAAACCTGGCCTTTTCCATAACAGGAATAGATCAAAAAAACGATATACTCAGACATTCCGGATGTGAGGAAAACCTTCAAACAATACTGAGACAAAGACTTCCATACCATGAAAAAATTGCGGGGATTGATCAAAACTGCGACGAATTTGAAACATATATTCGCGACAGGTATGGGCTTAAGTTACCTAACAGGGTTGAAAGACAACAATTGGTGGAGACAATTAGCGGTATCGATTTTGATATTGATGCAAATGCCTATTCCAGGTTCCTGATTGCTGAACTTTGTTTCTGCAACCAGTACGGCCAGAAACGGTCAAACGAAGTTTGCGATGAAGCGTGCCATTTCTCAGGTTACCTCTGCAGGGAAACAAAGAACTGTATCTCGAACCGATTTCCTGTTTCCATGAAGAGCTATGCCCGGGCCCTCGCATGGTTGCTAGAAAAGGACCTGGTTGACCTTGAAGTGCTCAGGACGGTTGCTCCTTATACATTAGCACACCGTATTGAGTGGCGTGATGATGTGATGGCTTATCATCAGAATAGGTGCAGGCTAGATCCCCTACCGATTTACCTTGCCAAGGAAGCAGTTAAGAAAGTTTACCGTAGGTACGTTGAACAGAATGAAGAGGTAAAAAAAGCCCTGGGGGCGGCCTGTAACGCTATTGAAACTGGCAAGGGACGACCGGAAATTAAGGGGGACCACCCACTCTTCCACGAAATTATAAAGGATCTGGGGGTCGGTTTAAGCGAAGAGTAAAGCACTTGGTAAGGATGGGGTGGAATTAACTTTTCATTTGGTTTCCAAATAGCAACCAGAAAAAACTTTCAGGCTTTGTGAAAAGTTAACGGCTTAGGACTATTGTGCTCGATTAGTTGGCTACTTTGTAATCTTTATCTTCCTCTGGTCCGTTTTCAGTAACAAGAGATATGTCAGGTTTGTAAGTGAAAAAAGTGAGCCTTTTGAGGTGTTCTCTAATTCTCCCTGCATCCTGGAGACTGCACACGGCCAGTATTTTGTCGATTTCTTCCTCCATAGTTTCCAGTTTTTGGCCGTTACCCTTGATTACGAAAATTTTTTCGTGATCTGAGACTATTACTTCTTCGTCACTACCCACAAGTTCTTCATGTAGTTTCTCTCCCGGGCGAAGTCCTATAAATTCAATTTCTATGTCCTCGTAAGGCTCAAAGCCGCTCAACCGAATAACGTCTTCGGCAATATCCAGGATCTTTATCGGTTTTCCCATGTTTAGAACAAATATCTCGCCACCACTACCCATCGCACCGGCCTGTAAAATTAACTGACATGCTTCAGGTATTGACATGAAATACCTGGTTATCTCTGGATGGGTAACTGTAACGGGACCTCCCTGCCTGATCTGTTTCCTGAAAAGAGGCACAACACTTCCTACGCTTCCCAGAACATTACCGAAGCGGACAACCATATACTTAGTTCTGCTTTTCGTCCTAGATGCGTACAGTTGAACCAACTGCTCCGCAACCTTCTTTGTTGCTCCCATTACACTTGAAGGGTTTACCGCTTTGTCCGTCGAAACGAGAACGAACCTCTCGATTCGAAAGCGATCACTTATCTGCAAAAGATTCCTGGTGCCACCTATGTTATTCTTCACCGCTTCCCATGGGTGCCTTTCCATCATGGGTACATGTTTGTATGCAGCGGCATGGAAGACCACGTGAGGGTGATACGAACTGAAGGTTTTGAATAATTCTTCGGTATTCTGAACGTCACCGAGTACCGGTATGGTTAGTAAATCAGGAAAGTGGTGTTTTAGTTCCAATTCGAGGTCATAAAGAGGGCTTTCAGCCCGTTCGTAAAGTACCAATCTTTCGGGTTTAAATCTTGCGATCTGTCTACAAAGTTCCGATCCGATTGAGCCTGCTGCTCCAGTAACCAATATACTTTTGCCAACAAGGGTATTAACTATCCGTTTTTCGTCAAGTTTCACCGGTTCCCTGCCGAGCAGATCTCGGTAGGCTACCTCTCTGACACTATTTATAGAAATTTTACCATCAATAATTTCGGTTAAAGTGGGAACTATTTTAAAATCAACCCCGGCTTTCTTGCAATCTTCCACTATCTGGCGCATCTTTTTGTGAGTAGCAAACGGTATGGCGATAAGTACTTCGTCAACATCATATCTGAGGGCCACTTCTGGAAGAACGGTTGTATCTCCTAAAACAGGGATTCCATGGAGCAGTTTCTTTACCTTTCTGGGGTCGTCATCGAGGAATCCTATGGGCTCGTAGTTCATTTTAGAATTTACCCTGATTCCTCTAAGTATTCTTTCACCTGCATCCCCTGCACCTACAATGAGGAGTTTCTTAGCCCTCGGGTTTCTCTTGATGCTACTGAATAATTGAGACCAGGTGCTAGAGCTACGATCTCCGTTTAAAGAACTGTGCCAGTAGTACCATCTGATAAAGAGACGCAGGCCACCTATTAAGATAACGGTCAAGCACCAATCAATTATTACAATGGAACGTGGAGAGAAGACCCTCATCTGGAAAATGGCAAAGGTTATCAACAAGGAGGAAATAGTAGCGGCTTTGAGCAAATTTATCAGGTCTACAATCCCTGTGTAACGCCACATTCCGCGGTACATGTTAAAGAAATAAAAGAGAAACATCTTAATTAGGATTACAAGGAAGATGGTATGTTTGATTGAGTAGAGAACAGAAGGATAGTTTATGTCAAAATTGAGTCTTAAAAGGAATGCACCGATATATGCCGTTGCAATAAGAACTACGTCTGCTGCTATGATTATAAACGAATTCCGACTCGGCAGATACGCAAAGTGAGTTTTTAGCCAACTCTTCATTTTAAGTGCCCCAACCATTATCAAGCGCAACGTCCTGAACGCTAATGCACTTATATACTTCATCAGTTTACAGATGGCCAGAAAAAAGTCAATATTCAAGCGACTTTTGCATAATTTTTTGCTAAATATTGTGTGGAAGTAGGAATCAATGGGTGTAAAAGAAGGAATTACCCCTGCTTAAACCTTGGTCACCCCAAAATAATTTTCCTAAAAGGGGCGGTGATATGGTTTTTTATGAACCTCCTGAGCCAATCTATCGAGACAGGTTACACGCGGGAAAGGTACTAGCAGAGAGGCTGAAGGATTTAAGAACGACCGATATGGTTATTCTTGCAATAGCAAATGGTGGCGTGCCTGTCGCGGTACCGATCGCAAAGAAACTCGATCTCCCGCTTTATTTAACCATAGTCAGAAAACTCCAACTACCTGACAACCCTGAGGCAGGTTTTGGCGCCCTGACTTCTGACGGTTTTGTTTTGTTGAATGAAAAACTGGTGAACCATTACGGATTAACGGAAGAACAGATTGAATTGCAGCGGAAAAAGGCTTTTGAGAGCATTCGAAAGAGGCAGCAATATTTCGGTAAGTGGGCGGAACCGGAGTCCTTGGAAGATCGAAGCGTGGTCTTGGTTGATGATGGTTTGGCATCAGGTTTTACAATGCTAGCAGCGGTTCGCTCGGCGAGGCAACAGAGGGCTAGAAAAATCACAGTGGCAGTTCCCACATCGTCCATGAGTGCTTACAGGCGCCTAGAAGGGGAAGTTGACAGGATAATCTGTCCCCACGTAAGCAGGTTACCTGTATTTGCCGTGGCAGACGCTTACGCAAACTGGTACGATGTGGATGAGAGCGAGGCAAAAACACTGCTGGATAGTCTCAGTCGGAGAGATGAAAAATGATTTCTTTTTCCGATGTTACCAAGAGTATTGGTAAAGTCGATATTTTAAAAAATGTCAGTTTCCATTTGCGCCCGGATGACAGAGTTGGACTAGTTGGTATCAACGGAGCAGGAAAGACAACTATTTTCCGTTTGATCTTAAGGAAAGAAGCCCCGGATAGCGGTACCATATCCATAAACAAGCACACGAGAATTGGCTACCTTCCGCAGGATATCTTGGAGCTGAAGGGTAAAACGGTTCTCCAGCAGGTGCTCGATGTTTCGGCAGATCTCAAGGAAATTGAGGAGGAACTGGAAGAAATAGACAGGGGGCTATCTAAGTTGATTCCTGAAAGCGAAGCCATGGCCTTGGCCAGCCGACAAAGCCACCTATTGGAAGAATTCGAGAGGTTGGGCGGTTATGACCTTGAGGCCCGAGCCCTAAAGATACTTGCGGGTTTGGGATTTGATGACGAGAAGCTGGAATTCCCCGTGGAAAACCTAAGCGGAGGATGGATAATGCGGGTGGCGTTGGCCAGAATTCTACTGGCTGAACCCGATTGTCTCCTTCTAGATGAACCAACGAATCACCTTGATATGGAGTCTCTCCTGTGGTTCGAAAATTACCTTGCAAGTTTTCCTTCGGCGTTTATTCTTATCTCCCACGATAGGGTCTTTCTGAACAACGTGACTAAAAGGATATTTGAGCTGGAAAATGGATCTTTATATATTCTTGAAGGGAATTACGATTTCTACATAGAAAAAAAGAAAGAAAGAATTAATCACCTGCTTTCGGAATACAAGACCCAACAGGCGCGAATTCGCCAGATAGAAGAGTTTATAGCGAGAAACAGAAGCCGAAAAGACAGGGCTCGCCAGGTTCAGAGCAGGCTTAAAATACTAGAAAACATGCCGAAGATAGAATTACCTAGAGAAACCGGAACCATTCATTTCGAACTGCCAGCTCCGGACCGTGGGCCCCAAACCCTGGTTTCTCTGACCAACATTTCCAAGCGATTCGGGGGGAAAACCCTCTTCAATAATCTCAATTTTACAATAGATCGAGGCGACAGGATTGCCTTTATCGGGCCCAACGGAGCCGGCAAAAGTACCTTGCTCAAAATAATAGCCGGGGAGATAACGATTGACGAGGGAGAAAGAAAGGTATCACCAGGGGTAAAGATTGGATACTATTCACAGCACCAGTTGGAAAACTTAAATCCTGAGAATACTGTCCTTCAGGAAGTCTCGCAGATAGCAGAAGATATTCCAAGTGGTGTTGTTCGATCTTTACTTGGAGCCTTTCTTTTCCGCGATGATGAAGTATTTAAACTGGTTAAGGTGCTTAGTGGTGGGGAGCAAAGCAGGTTAAGCTTATGCAAATTGTTACTTCTCCGACCAAACCTTCTGCTCCTAGATGAACCTACCAATCACCTTGATATTCCTTCCAGGGATGTTCTAGAGGAAGCGCTGCTTAACTATCAGGGGACGATCTGCTTGATAACTCATGACAGGCACCTCATTAACAAGGTGGCAAACAAAGTGTTGGTTGTGCATGATGGCCTAGCTGAGCTGTTTCCCGGTAATTACTCGGACTATGACACCCTTTGGAGAAAGAGGCTGAAAAAAGTCAAAGACGGTGGGGAGAAGAACAGGCAATTATCTAATCGTGTAAGGCGCATAGATAGGAAAGAACAGAAAAGGCTGGAAGCTGAACGGAGAAACCGGCTGTATAAAAAGAAAAAGCCCCTTATGGATGAGCTGGGGAGGGTTGAGAGTAAGCTGGACAGATTAAATGAAACATTGGATGATCTGGCCAGACAACTGGCTTTGCAAGAAACTTATGAAAAGCCGGATATTTTCCGCGAATTACATCAGAAGTACCTTAGAACGAAAGCAGAAATTGAAAAATACACTGCCAAGTGGGAAGAAACTGCCCTGGAACTGGAAGCTGTGGAAGAGGAATTTAAGGAAACCCTGATAAATTCGGATTTTTAGAGCTAGCAACTGGATCCGTAATCGTCCACCTGAGCCGCAGATACTAGGAAGAGCCCGAGGTACTATAAGTTGGCTATGTCCGGCGGGCGATGACGCCACAGGTGCCGTGCAGGTGGACGACCCGCAGGGCGGAAAAAGATTGCTTGACAAGGTGAAGAGGAATCCACCGTGGCTGCGTAGCCAACAATCAGTCACAAAATTCCGTCACGGATTCAGGTAGCAATCAGTTAAATAAGTAGAATGAGAGCAATTAAAAATCCGTTATTCCGGCCGAAGTGAAGCGGAGAGCCGGAATCTACCTATATATAGACAGGACTCCGGATCGATTCTGCCCCTGACTAGGTCAGGGGGTAGGGATAACGTGCAGGTGGCCGTGGGGTATTTGAGTAATTAATCAAAAGTTCAATTGTTTTGGAAGCACACAGCTAGGGATCAGTTGAACGGGTGGGAAGAGAACAGTTCTAAGCCTTTCATTGCTTTGCGAAGTTGCCGTCAGGTGATTCGGGAAAACCGATGAATCAGTTCTGCGTTAGCTATCTATTTGTACCCACGGATGAATCCGTGGGCTACCCTCCTTATGGCCGGGGCCATCACCCAGTAACCCCCGGTTTTTAACTGTTAGCAGTAACGCCGATGTTAATCACAGAACCGATTCATCGGTTTTTCTTTTGTCCTGAATAGTTCAGAACAGAGCCACAGAAATCACCGAGGCACTTTACCTTCATATTCTTCAACTCGCCTTAACTTTACCAGCAATCGCTCATTATCAGGAAACATCTTGAGAGCAGTCTCTATTGTATTTCTGGCTTTTTTTACATCGCCCTTGATCAAATATAGTTCCGTTTGTAATTCCCAAAAGGGCGCCTGATGAGGTTCCCGCTTAATCCGCCGCCACATTAGAAATATTGCAACGGTTGCTCCTATCCTGTGAAAGAAGTTCTTTATGCGATTCCACATTCTATATCTTTAGTTGTCCCAAGGGCTTATATGGGTGATGCTTCAAATTAAATCCTCTCTTTTTTGCTTCTATCCAGTAATTTCTGCACCAGTTCCTGTTTTCTTGGTTGTCCATGTATACGAAATTAACGCTTTCTTCGAAAAATTCTACGAATTCAAGCGGGCATTCTCTACTCATAACCAAAACGTTAAAACCTGGAATTTTCTTCTCTTCGGAGGCGATGTAAACTGGTGTTAGCGGATTCGGCTTTTCAGGGCACCCAATTTCATGAGGGATGAAACTTCGCTGATTAAAGACCCATAAAAGGTGGTCTAGGTTCTGGGCTTCCAGGTGTTCAGATACAATTATCTGGATCTTTTTGCCCTGGGTATAAAATCTTCCAACCCAGTAGCAAAGGCACTTATTTTTTTCGGCTTCCTTGGTTTCGACAAAATGAATTAAGGGCATGGTTCAGATGGTACAATAAAAAACAGCCCGGAGAATCGCAAGGGTATTGCAATGCCCCGGGCAGTGACCGTTATTTATCTTTGCTTAAGTATATTTCTAGATATAACAATACGCATGATTTCGTTTGTTCCTTCGTAAATCTGCGTAATTTTAGCATCCCTCATGTGCCTTTCCATGGGGTAGTCCTTACAGTAACCATATCCACCCAGGATCTGAACACCTTCCACTGCTGCCCACATGGCAGTGTCGGATGCAAAGAGTTTTGCCATGGCAGCCTCCTTTTCATAACCTCGACCGTTGTCTTCCAACCATGCTGCTCTCAAGGCCAGAAGTTCCGCCGCATCTAACTTGGTGGCCATGTCAGCCAGCTTCCATTGGATTGACTGGAAGGACGAAATGGGTCTTCCAAACTGTTCCCTGGTTTTTGAATATTCTATGGCCTCTTCAAGGGTAGCCCTGCCGATACCTATGGCCTGGGCAGCAATACCTATCCTACCACCATCCAAGGTAGTTAGCATCTGTTTGAATCCTTCTCCCGGTTTTCCGAGCAGATTTTCTTTAGGGATTCTTGCATCTTCAAAGACCAGTTCAGCGGTTCCGGAGGCGTTAATACCCAACTTCTCTTCAATAGTTCCTACACTGAAACCCTTGGTATTTTTCAGATCAACAATAAAGGAACTGATACCCTTGTAGCCCTTTTCTTTGTCGGTAACTGCCGCCAAAACACAATAGTCTGCGACGTTTCCGTTGGTTATAAACTTTTTTACCCCGTTTAGAACCCATTCGTTGCCGTCGAGCACCGCGGTGGTACGCATTCTGGCAGGGTCTGAACCTGCGCCTGCCTCGGTAAGTCCGTAACATCCGAGGGCTTCTCCACTGGCCACGGGAGTGAGGTATTTTTTCTTCTGTTCTTCGGTTCCAAAGGCATAAACGGGGAAATTGTACAAGCTGTTGCACACGCTCATAATAACGCCACAGGAGGCACAAGCCTTAGAGATCTCTATAAGCGCCACCACGTAGCTAACATAGTCCATGCCTCCACCGCCGTATTCCTCCGGAATAGTGATTCCCATGAGCTTAAGTTCGCCCATCTTTTTACAGATTTCTTCAGGATGTTTGTGAGTTCTGTCAAGCTCAGCTGCAACCGGTTTAATTTCCTGCTCCGCAAACCGCGCAGCCATTTCTTTAACCATCTTTTGCTCTTCTGTGAGTTCGAAATTCATCTTTCCTCCTTATCGCAATTCGTATGAAATCAGCTAGTTATCGAGAGAGCCCGAGAACTTAGGTTGTCTTTTTTCAATAAATGCTGCAACCCCTTCTTTTGCATCATCGCTGGAGAAAGCAACGGCAAAAGCATCTACTTCCATTGCACAGCCATGTCTGAGGTCTACTCCAAGCCCCTTGTGGATAACTTGTTTGATACTCCTCAATGCAGCCCGGCTTTTGCTAGCGAGCAGATTGGCTACTTCGAGGGTTGCTTCCATGAGTTGTTGCTGGGGTATAACCTGGTTTACGAGGCCTATTTCGAGGGCTGCTTGAGCATCTATCATGTCTCCGGTCAGGCAGAGTTCCAGCGCTCTTGCTCTTCCCACAAGTCGGGAAAGACGTTGAGTGCCGCCAAAACCCGGGATGATTCCGAGGTTAATCTCGGGTTGTCCAAATCGGGCATTATCCGAGGCATAAATAAAATCACAGCTCATCGCAAGCTCGCATCCTCCGCCCAGCGCGAACCCGTTCACGCAAGCTATAACAGGAATTGGAAGTTCTTCGAGTTCGAAAAATATTCTTTGTCCCAGTTCTGAAAATCTCTTTGCCGCAAGAGGTGACATGCTTTGAAATTCTTTGATGTCGGCTCCTGCCACGAATGCCTTTTCACCCGCCCCGGTAAGAATTAAAACCCTCACATCGTCGCTTTTCTTAATATTTTCTACAACGTCAGCCAATTCTTCCAGGGTCGCCCGGTTTAGAGCATTCAATGCCTTGGGTCGATTAAAGGTAACTATTGCCACTCCGTTGTCCTTTTTTTCAAACAGGATGTTTTGATATTCCATAGTGCCAACCTCCGTATCTTTTAGCGTTCCACTATTATAGCTGCCCCTTGACCACCGCCAATGCAAAGTGTCGCCAGACCAATTTTGCAGTCTCTTCGCTTCATCTCGTAAAGTAGTGTAGTTAAAATCCTTGCTCCTGATGCACCTATCGGATGTCCGAGGGCTATAGCACCCCCGTTTACGTTTACTTTATTCAGATCCCATTTCATCTCCCTATTGACGCTAATAGCCTGGGCTGCAAAAGCTTCGTTAGCTTCAATGAGTTCGAGATCATCAACAGTCAGATTTGCCTTTTTAAGAGCCTTTTTGCTGGCAGGGATGGGACCGGTACCCATAATTGCAGGATCAACACCGGCCGAAGCGTAAGACCTTATGGTTGCAAGGGGAGTTAAACCAAGTTCCTCTGCCTTGCTTTGACTCATCAAAACTACCACTGCTGCCCCGTCATTTATCCCGGAAGCGTTTCCTGCCGTTACAGTGCCATCTTTTTTGAAAGCCGGCTTAAGCCTTGCCAGGGCTTCAAGGGTGGTCCCGAAACGAGGGTGTTCATCAGTGTCGAATATAATCGGGTCTCCTTTCCGTTGGGGTACCTCAACCGGAACAATCTCTTCTTTAAATCTGCCACCTTTAATGGCAGCCTCAGCTTTTTGCTGGCTTTCAAAAGCAAACTGGTCCTGTTCTTCCCTGCTGATATTAAACTTTTCAGCTATATTTTCTGCGGTTATCCCCATGTGGTAGTTATTGAAAATATCCCACAGGCCATCAAATACCATTCCGTCAACAAAATCGTCATGCCCCATCCTTATTCCCCACCGGGCCCGGTTTAAATAATACGGGGCTCTGCTCATGTTTTCTATTCCGCCCGTAACAACTATGTCTGCGTCACCTGTCATAATTGCCTGTGCTCCGAGGAAAACGGATTTCAGCCCGGAGGCGCATACCTTGTTTATGGTAAAAGCCGGAACTTCCTTAGGAATTCCGGAACCGATGAGAACCTGCCTAGCGGTATTTTGACCAAGACCCGCCTGGAGAACATTCCCGAGTATTACCTCGTCAACATCTTCAGGATTGACTTTTGCTCTAGCCAGAGCTTCCCTTGTAGCAACAATTCCCAGTTGCACTGCAGGGACATCTTTGAGGCTACGTCCAAAACTTCCCACTGCAGTTCTAGCTGCACTTGCGATAACGACCTTTTCCATTTTTGAGTTTCCTCCTTCGTTTCAACTTCAGCTTTTCAAAATACAAAGTCCCTTGAGATAATTTGTTACCGGCGGGAAAAATTAAATTTGTGTATCTCGAAACTTATAGGAGATATACCGGGTAATGTCAAATACTATGTAATTATCTTGAGCACAGTGAACTATAAATGTGGAAAGGAATTTGAGGGGTGTTAAGGAGCCTCACAGATACTTACGTCCGTGTCCAGAGGGAGTAGGTCTTGCCTGTCGGTAAATCCTGAGAAGAAAAAATGCGAACTAATCAAAGCAAGAGAGAAACCAATGAATCGGTACTTTGGTTAGGCATGCCATTTATACCCACAGTTGAAACCGTGGGCTACCTTCCTCATCACCCGGTTAACATTAGGCTTTAACCCACGGTTTTAACCGTGGGGGATGAGATTGTGTTAACTACTCGAACTTTTTCAAAGCAACCACTGCGTCTCTTCCCCCAAAACCGAAGGAGTTGGATAATGCAACGTGAATGTTAGCCTCCCTTGCCTCATTTGGGACATAATCGGCGAGATCACACTCTGGATCAGGGTACTCGTAGTTAACAGTGGGTGGTAAGAATTGGTATTTCAAGGCGAGGGCACATACTGCAACTTCTAGCAACCCTGCGGCACCCATGAGGTGACCGGAAAGAGACTTTGTGGAACTCACCGGAATCCTATTCGCAAGATCTTGTCCGAATACCAGCTTGATGGCTTTTGTTTCAATCTTGTCATTCATGGGTGTTGAAGTACCGTGTGCGTTTATGTAATCAACGTCATCGAGGTTTAGCCTGCCATCTTTCAATGCGTACCTTATTGCAGTAGCTGCGTACTTCCCGTCGGGATTGGGTTGAGTCGGATGATAAGCATCTGCAAAATTTCCAAAACCGATAACCTCTGCATAAATTCTGGCACCCCTTTTGCTCGCTTTTTCCAGGTTTTCCATGAGAAGGCATGTGCCGCCTTCTGCCATGATAAAGCCACTTCGCTCCCGATCGAAGGGCCTAGAAGCCTTCGGAGGTGATTCATACTCTTTGGTGGAAAGTGCCCTAGTTACTTCAAAACCAGAGAGCCCGAGATGAGAAAGACTTGCTTCTGATGCAGTGGCAAAAACAACATCCAATGTGCCACGTTTAATCATTTCGTACGCCCTTCCTGCAACCAGGGCTCCGGTAGCACATGCTGCAACGGGGCATTCAATAGGACCGTTTGTCCCTTGCACCCTGGAGATTTCTCCTGCCGCCATATCCACAGGGAGCTTTGTCATGAGATACGGGCTCACCCTTTTTATTCCCTGGCTTAAAAAGCGAAGGTAAGTTTCTTCCCAGGTGATCATTCCCCCCATGCTACTTCCCGCCACCACGCCTATACGCTCAGATGGGTAAAAGCTGGTTATTTCAGGCCCAAGCCCTGCGTCTTCCTTGGCAACCTCACTTGCCGCCAGAGCAAATTGCTGAAATCGATCCGTTTTTCTCGCGTCCTTGACTGAGATGTACTTCTCGGGACTGAAATTCTTTACCATACCCACGTATCTGACCCTTGGGCTCTTTATTTTTGCAAGGTATTCCCGCTCAAGGTATTCATGCAAAAATCGGAAAAGACTTTCAATTTCCGTTGACTCGAGTTTTTTGGTTTCGGCATGCTGCCTCGCCTTTGTCAAGAAATCCTTAATCTTTGTGGAAAGAAAATGTGAAGGTGGAGCGAGACCGAGTTTATCTATAGACACGATCCCCGACCTTCCTTCTTGAAGGGATTGTAATACTTCTTTTACGTTATTACCAATTGGTGAAAAAACCCCAATACCCGTTATTGCCACTCTATGCATGTGAATATTCCTTGTAGTTGATATCTAAGCTCGCTGGAAAATAAAACCATTTTGTCTCGCCTTAAATGTACCAAAACGGACCAGTTAAAGACAACTCTTTTGGGACCCCAGGCCCATTATTGAGATGATTAAGTAATGGTTTCTAATTTCCTGCTCGATGCCGGATCGAGCATGCCCCTGGTCCAGTCAGGGTGCCGGCCTTCCGACTTGGTTTTTGACTAAGCCTCAGTAACGAGGGACGTTTGCCCCTCCCCTTTCCCCGCATCCATTTTAGGATATCGCCTTCAAAGTATCGTATACCGGTTGTAATATTTACGGCAGCATTTTGTTACCCATCATATCTGTAAAATGC
>Ga0256841_1000463_pt1 | contig 42030 bp, 29 predicted proteins | sample 356308metaG_FD_185971 | JGI IMG/M metagenome (GOLD analysis project Ga0256841, IMG submission 185971) | Hydrothermal vent microbial communities from Mid Atlantic Ridge, Atlantic Ocean - 356-308 | ecosystem: Environmental > Aquatic > Marine > Hydrothermal vents | place: Atlantic Ocean: Mid...
GCAGACAGCAACTTTGTGGAAGTGGCCGGTGCGGCGGGTGATAGCGCCATCGACTGGAGCCATATTACCAAGGTGAATTTTATCTTTCACAACAACGGTGATTTCAATACCGTTCTTGCGCAGGTGGATAACTTTCAATTATTACCGAATGTAACCGGCCTGGAAGAAGCGGAACCATTAAAAGCAGATGGTTTTAAACTATCTCAAAACTATCCCAACCCGTTTAATCCGACGACAAATATCGAATTTAATCTGCCTCATAAGGGTACTGTGTTATTGGAAATATATGATATAAACGGGAAGAGGATTAAAACGCTGGTTAACGGAAGTTTGAATGCGGGTCACTACACATACTCCTGGGATGGAACCGATAGACTACACGGAAAGGTTGCTTCCGGTTTGTATTTTTACCGCCTGAAGACGAAAAAGCAAAGCCGGGTCAAACGGATGATTTTGCTGAAGTAACGAGCGAAAATTAAGAAGGCAAGTCAAACGCTTTGGCTTGAATGGCCGCAATATTTCACAACCCATACCCATCCCTTTCGCTCCGAACAAAAGAAAGGGATGGGACAATGGGCCGGTATAATAAATTTGGAGAGGAACAGAATGAATCTTAGAACGAACGGTAATAGTTTGGCCGCTGGTATATTTTTTTATTTTTGGGCGGTTGGCTTTTCCATAGCGCAGTCGGTTTCAGTATCACCTCAAAGCGTCACCTTAGGCACTTACAATTCGGCGGATTTTTTGGTAAGTTCACCGGTAACGGTCCATTTCAATGCCGGTAGCTGGGTCTCCCATTACACATTGCGCGTTTTTACCGAGAATAGCGACGGTCAACCCGGCCTGGTCGGCCAAAGTGATTCTACTTTTAAATTGCCGTTTAAAGTATGGACGGCAAATTATGGCCCGACTACAACCGTTCCTTATCCGGATAATTGTCCCAACTGGACAGACTACTGGCTTTGGGTGCCGGATAAATCGGAAATGGTTTCAGATAATCGATACACCTGGCGAAGATTATCCTGGGTCGGCCCTGGGGAAGATAAAAGCGTCGGGTCGCCGTTTGACGTGTACTTTGCATTTGATTTGGTTCGTAACGGATATTCTCAACAGACCTATAAAACGAAGATATATTTCGAATTAATCGATAAATTTGATGATGATACGGGCGCTTTAAGCGTTATAGATACGCTTGTTCTTGATCTGACTCTAAATTTTCATTTTGATGGTAGCGTATCCCTGGATGTGGGGTCTTTGCAAACGCAAACCGCAATGCTCACGACCGATACCCGTCTGTTGGTAAGCGGTACACTTTATGCTTCAATTGAGGCTTCCGGTTTGCGCTCCTACAATTCGGCCAATGATTACAATGCGGTTTCCATCCGCACTTATACAAAAAATAATCCCCAAAATAGCCAGATAGTGCAAATGGGGCTTCCGGGACAGACCAACCCGGATCAGGCGGTTCATCTTAAAGTATGGACACCGAATTACGGCACAGGTGTGGATAATGACGCAGACGGTATTCCCGATATAGATAACGATCTTAACTGGAAATCGGATTCCGCTTCGGTATGGCTCTATGTTTTCGACGCTAATCAAACCATTCGTGAACAAGCCCCATTCGACTATCCGCTATTTGATCAAACCGACCTGATAAAATTCACTCAGCTTCACCCTGATCCCGATCAACAGGTTCCGCCCGGGTTTCGCTATGTCAATCCAAGTCCCTATTCGAGTTCCTGCGAGGATGGAAGAATTCCCATTAAGTTTTGTCTTACGCTCGATGGGAAAACAGCACCGCAAACATACAAAACAGAGATTTATGTTGAACTTGCCGTATCGGGCAACTACGGGCAAACCTTTACTTCCATTACCGATTCGCTGGAATTGACTGTACATGTACAAGCTGCCCAGCCTATTATTACCTTAACTGCAGATCAAACGACCCTTCAATTTTCCGGTCTGCAAACTTTCAGCCATCGGAAATTGGCGGATGGATATGTAACACTTTCTTTAGATGCTCTGGGACTTTATCAATATGACGCCCTTGCTTTACGTATGCTTACCAGGAACGGTCCGGATGCGCAAGGTCACGTTCGGCTGGGTATGTTGGGAAACGATAGGCCGGATTGGTCGGTAAACTTGCGTGCCTGGTCTAAAGGAATCGATGATAATGATGACAACGTCCCCGATATAAATAACGATACAAATTGGAAAGGCGGCGATAGCATCGTCTGGGCTTATATCCTTGATGAAGCGGAACCGGCTAGGGAAGATTGGAGCTATATAACAGACCCTCAGGATCCTTTTTATGACGGGCAAAACGCCTGGGGCAGGCCCCTTTTCGACTTTGTAGAACTATATCGCTGGAGCGATTATAACGATCGAACGGATGCAAACGGTGATTATGTATATCATCTTCCCCAGCATATACGAATGATAGACCGCACTCAGAGCGGAGGCCTGGATCGAAGAGTAAAAATATATTTTGCGGCTGATTTTACAGACGCCTTCCCACAGGATTATAATACGATTGTAAATTTCGAAGCGGCCTTTTCAGCCGATGGGGGCTATACCATTGCGCGTAAAGAAACGTTGCAAGTGAATATCAGCGCTTCTATTCCCGGCAATAGTAAAAATGCTCTGTACTGGATGCAGCAGCGGGTTGATATGAACCCGGTTATTAACGGAAGTAACGGAAAAGTGGAAAAGCTTGCAGACAGCAAGCAGGAAGAAAACAATTTTAATGATGCCGGGTATATCTATGATCAGGCCCTGGCTGTGATTGCTTTTACCCGAGCGGGTGATTATACCCGGGCCGCTCAAGTTTTAAATGCCTTAAATTATTTACAAAATAGTGACGGCAGTTTTTTCTTTAGTTATATGAGTGCGATCAATGATTCCCTTATAAATGTATGGGCAACAACGGATACGGATAATAATAACTTGCCGGACGAACTGGAAAAACGGGTTAACTGGTGGCAGACACATAATCTCAGTAAAGACAAGCAACAGGTGAAGGAATGGATCTATGATGATTGGACTTCAACCGCCTGCCCGCAAACAGAGACCACCCTGCCGGATAAAATAAAATATAGAACGAATGATTTTCGCAAGTTTACCGGAACCAACGCCTGGTTGGCCTTAGCACTGATATATTATGAAAATGCTTCCGGCGACGAACAATTCCGTCCGGTGCTTGATAATTTGATTAACTATCTTAAGAGTCTGCAACAGGTTTCCTTAGCGACGGCCACAGACAGCCTGGATTATGGCGCTGTACGCGGCGGACGTAGTTTCTTTTGGTGGGCCGGTGATTCGCTCAACGGATATGACGGGCTGTCAAAAGACGGATTTGTAAACCTGCGCGCCTACTCCATGGAACATAATTTGGATACCTATGCCGCTTTTCGGTATTATGCCGGTTTAACGGGCGATCAGGATGCGAAGGATCGCGCTGAAGAGATAAAAAATTTTGTATTCCGTGCTTTATGGGCTCCCGGCATCGATTTGACCCTTCATCCCGAAGCAAACGGGTATGTGGAAAATTGTTTTTTCGTAGGTTTCGATATGACCGATAACGGCTTACAGCAGAATCCATATGGATTGATAGATGTGCATCATTTTTTGGACGCCCAAAGTTGGGCGGTACTCTCTTTTGGTCAGGATGTTTCCGTTACCGATAAAAACGGTAATGCAGGTACTTTAAAAATGGTTCTTGATTTTTTGGACGAAACGGACCATCGTACCTGGCTGGATTATAACAATAATCCGATTTCACCACGCCCTTTTCTTAAAGTGACTGATCAATCCATTTATCAGGGAACCTCTGCTGCAGCAAATGGCATTGACGGATACAAAGAGTCGGCGCGCGAACGTTATTATCAAACCGCCGATAATCCGACCGGTGATTTTGTCTGGTCCGAAGGAAGTGAGGGTGTAGTCGGGGCGCGTTATCTCACAGGAGATACTTCGGTTGCACAGTATTATCATAATGAAACCAATAGTTACATGCTGCAAAACGGTGGAGTACCGTACAGCACCTTAGCCGTGCTTGATTCGGCCGCCTGGAAAGGAAAGGAACTATGGTTATTTGCTGATCTGGCTTCGATTGCCGGCACGGCCTGGTATTTCTTTAATCAACCGGATGCAAACGGCGATGTCTTTAATCCCTTTCAGCCGTTTGAACTGCCGCCGGAGCCGATATTTACGGAAGATTTTGAGAGTTATTCTTCGGGCGACTGGCCGGATACGAGCGACTGGACCGCTTTAAAAGCTTCCTTATGGTTCTGGGAAGCAGTAAACGACGCCGGATCAATGCAAATGGAAGGATTTAACGGCGGGGAACAATTACTGGAAATAAACGGTTACAACCCCGGTGATTTTACTTTAAGCTGTGCGATCCGTTTTCCATCGTCATCGGCACATCAAGCGGGTTTGTTTTTTAGAAAGCAGGATAGTAACAATTTCTATACGGCTTATTTGGAAGAGGGACAAAGTGCGACTTCTACCTGGGCGGTTGTGTTTGGTAAAATACAAAATGGAAGCTTTTCGAAATTGGACGGTGCTGGTATAGGCGAGACCATAGCAACCGGAAAAACCTACCGTTTAAAAGTAGATGCTTCAGGTAGTACAATAAAAATATATGTAGACAAGGGCAACGGATTTGATTTGATTATCCAGAAAACGGATAACACCTTCTCCACCGGTACACTTGGATTACGCGGAAATGCCGCCGGACATACCCGTTGGGATAATATTATTTTGTATGATGTAGCGGGTGTTGATTTGAATAAAAGAAGGGCTGCGCAGGGAAACGATACAAAAAAGAATCATTTACCCACAAACTATGCACTTTTGCCGAATTTTCCTAATCCGTTCAATATGCAAACCAATATACGTTTCACAATACCGGAAACGCAGAAACTGCATCTACAAATATACGATTCGTGCGGCCGGCTGGTTACCACCTTGATGAACAAAACGCTTCAGGCAGGAAGATACACGAAAAGTTGGGATGGACTTAATAATAACCATGCACAGGTATCCAGCGGAATGTATTTCATTCGCATGAGAGCGGGGAATTTTGTGGCATATCGAAAAGCCCTGTTATTAAAATAAGGAATAGTATGAAACGTATTTGTTGGTTTTATCTTTTAGTAGCAGTCTTTGTTTACGGACAAAATAAATATCCCGGCTCAGGCGAAGTACAGGATTATACCGCATCGCGAAGTATTGATTTTGCCGGTTATCATTGGCTGGTGAAAGGCAGCATGTCACCGGTGGGGCCGGGACCCAACTATTTTTCGGACGGTAGCGAAAACGTTTGGGTGGATAGCCTGGATAATTTGCACTTGCGTATTACCGTACGTGACCACAAATGGTATTGTGCCGAAGTTATCCTTCAGGAATCGTTGGGTTACGGTACTTATGTGTTTAATACAACCAGCCGTATAGGAGCGATTAACGAAAACATCGTTCTCGGTTTGTTTACCTGGGATACATCCGCGCCAAACGAAGACTATAGGGAAATCGACATCGAATTTGCCCGCTGGGGTGATGCCCATAAGGCAACCAACGCCCAGTACGTTGTCCAACCATATTTTGTGTCCGGTAATTTGCAAAGATGGTATATGCCCGTTGAACAGGATTCATCCACCCATATAATCGACTGGCACGAAACGGCGATTGATTTCAAATCCTTAAACGGTATTCAGAAAGCACAACCGTTCGATTCCCTGATATTTGAATGGAACTATTTCGGTCAGCATTTTACCCAACCCGGTAACGAGAATATCCGTATCAATTTATGGCTGCAGTCCGGGTTGGCCCCGTCGGATTCCCAGGAACAGGAGATAGTTATTTCCGGTTTTACCTATATTCCGGAAAACCCCGATGCATTGGATCAAACTCCTCCTCATCAGCCTCGTCAATTCACACTACGGCAAAACTATCCCAATCCGTTTGGCGAAAGCCACCTCTATCGGGGCAATTCCGCAACGGTTATTGAGTACGATCTGTATTCCGCCGGAAAGGTTACTTTAAACGTGTATAATTTGACAGGCAAGAAAGTGGCAACGTTAGTGGACGGCTTCAGGCAAAGCGGCCTACATAAGGTAATTTTCGATGCGGAAAAACTCGTTTCGGGAATCTATTTTTACACGCTGAAAAAAGACGGCTTTGTACACACTAAAAAGATGATACTAGTTAGGTGAACAGAGAGCAGGGAACAGAAAACAATGTCGATAGTGAAGCTGGTTAGGGTATCGAAGATATATGGAAAAGATAGTAAGGCGGTACATGATATTAGTCTTGAAGTAAGGGATAAAGAATTCCTGGTTCTTGTTGGCCCCAGCGGCTGTGGGAAATCCACTATTTTAAGAATGATTGCCGGATTAGAGGATATCACGGATGGAACGTTGTACATCGATAATAAAAAGATGAATAATATCCTACCGAAAGAACGCAATATTGCAATGGTTTTTCAAAATTATGCTCTATATCCTCATATGACTGTATTTGAAAACATGGCCTTCGGGTTAAAATTGAGAAAGATACCCAAAAATAAAATCCGCGAGCAGGTATATAACGCTGCGGATATTCTGGGGCTCACTTCTTACTTACATCGTAAACCTTCAAAACTGTCCGGCGGACAAAGACAACGGGTGGCTTTGGGCCGGGCCATTGTTCGCAATCCCTCCGTCTTTTTATTTGATGAGCCGCTTTCCAATCTCGATGCTAAACTCAGAATGCAGATGAGAAGGGAAATATCCAAACTGCATGTCCGTTTGCAGGCCACTATGATCTATGTAACCCACGACCAAACGGAAGCCATGACTATGGGTAACCGGATCGCCGTTCTGAAGAACGGTGTTCTACAACAGCTCGACGAACCGGTTCGTTTATACAACAATCCGGCCAATAAATTCGTGGCGGGATTTATCGGAAGCCCGGCGATGAATTTTATAAAAGGTACAATATTGCGGAAAAACAATGAACTGTTTTTTGTATCTCCTTCCTTCCATATTTCAATCAATGCGCTGCATAATATCCGACTTTCTACTTATATTGGTAAATCGGTTATTTTAGGGGTACGACCGGAATACATTAAGTTAAATACTCCGGATAATGAAGCTTCGGGTCAAACAGTAATCGATATGATCGAGCCCCTGGGTGCTGAGACATTTTTATATCTTCAGACATCGGAGGGACAGTTGATCTGCCGCGAACAAAACGATTTTTCCTATCTCAGCGGTCAAAAAGTATCCATCTCTTTTGAGACGGACCATTTGCATTTTTTTGACGCGTTTACGGAAAACTCTATTTGAATTGCCCTGAAATGAGTATATTTACTTACTAAAATGAAGGCCGATGTTTTCCTGTTCTACCGAAGGTATGAAAAAAACATCACTGTTATGCCTATATTCAATCATATAGTATCCATGATTCGCTATCAGACCCTCTTTGACTGTTTTCCGATCTCCTCGGTTTACAAAAACTTCTAATCTTAAACATTCTGTTCTATAGCCGTATACACATAATCCAACCAATCATCATGGATTACGGAACGACCGTGAATAGCATCGGAATACGCCTTCTGTAAGGTGGCACACACGGGTCCCATGGAACCGCTCCCGATTTTTCGCCGGTCTATTTCGCGTAAGGCAATTACTTCTGCAGCCGTTCCGGTTACGAACACCTCGTCTGCAATATATAGCTGATCGCGGGTCAAAATCTCTTCCGTTACCCGATACCCAAGGTCTTCGGCCAATGTGATGATGGACTGGCGGGTGATACCTTCCAGGACGGAATTGCGGGGTGGGGTAAGAATAACATTATCGCGTACTACAAACAGGTTCTCCCCGGTACATTCGGAAACATTGCCGTTGGGATCAAGCATAATCGCTTCATCATAACCGGCACGCACGCTTTCGGTTTTGGCCAAAACGGAATTAACATAATTCCCGGCAATCTTGCCCTTGGTCATGGTAATGTTGGGATGATGTCTGGGGAAAGAGGAAATATTGGCCCGTACGCCACGGTTCAATGCTTCGTCACCGAGATAATTGGTCCATTTCCATACAGCTACACTTATTTCGACCGTCGTATTATCAACCGAAAGATTCCATCCTCCTTCCTTTATATAAATTAACGGCCGGATGTAGCACTCCTCCAATTCATTCATCTCAATTAATTTAAGTATCGCGTCATATACTTCCTCCTCGGTGTAGGGCAGTTGGGACAAACCTAAAATATCGGCACTGCGATACATACGCTTAATATGGTCTTTCAAACGGAACACGGCCGGCCCGTGTGCCGTAGCATACGAGCGGATGCCCTCAAAAATACCGGTTCCGTAATGTAAGGAACTGGTCATGAAATGGATTGTTGCCTTTTCATAGGGAACAAAGTTTCCTTCCAACCAGACATATTTGGATTCAAATGCCATGATGCACTCCTAACTTTGTAAAATTTTTGCGGAAATATGGTTTTTCATTATTTTGTAATTCAAACTATCCCCTAACGCTTGTAAACTGGCTTGAATTATATTTTCGGAAACGCCGACCGTAGACCAGCTCCGTTCGCCATCCGTAGATTCCACCAGGACGCGTACCTTGGCTGCTGTGCCGTCTCTCTGACCCAGCACGCGCACTTTGTAATCCACCAAATGAATGCTGATGATTTCCGGATAGAAGCGGGTTAAAGCCTTGCGCAGGGCATGATCCAGAGCATTGACCGGTCCGTCTCCATCGGAAGCGGTATGCTCGATCTCTTCGCCGACTTTTACTTTGAGTACGGCTTCGGCATAATCCTTACCGTCATCATCGAGCAGCACGTTCACTTTGGCATAAGTGACACTGAAGTAGGGTTCATAGATATTGAGCTCTTTGCGCAGCAGTAGTTCAAAAGATCCCTCTGCACCGTCGAATTGTAAGCCTTCATATTCAAGAGATTTGATATATTGCACAAACTGACGACTGAACTCCCGGCCGGTCGGAATATGCAGGCCCAATTCTTTGGCTTTATAGCGTATATTACTTTGACCGGAGAGGTCCGAAACCAATACGTGTTGTTTATTACCGACCCGGCCGGGTTCGATATGTTCGTACATGCGGCTGTCTTTCAAAACGGAACTGACATGAATACCGCCTTTGTGAGTAAAAGCCGACTTACCGACGAAGGCGGCACGGGTGTTGGGAATCAGATTAGCCACCTCATTGACAAAATAAGATAAACTTGTGATCTGTTCCAGTTGAAGGGGCTTGCCGGTCTTCAGATTCATCTTTAATATTAAATTGGGGATAATACTACAAAGATTGGCATTACCACAGCGTTCCCCAAAACCATTGATTGTGCCCTGAACGTGCACTGCCCCGGATTCCACGGCAACGAGCGTATTGGCCACTGCCAATTCACTATCGTTATGAGCATGGATACCGAGTGGAGTCCGGACTGTCCGATATACATCCTCAAAAGCCGTTCTTATCTGGGATGGAAGAGAGCCGCCGTTTGTATCGGCCAGGACCAGAACATCCGCCCCGCCGCGTTCAGCCGCCTGTACCATTTTCAAGGCAAAAGCGGAATCATCTCTGTAGCCGTCAAAGAAATGTTCGGCATCGAAAACGACCCGTCTGCCATGATCTTTAAGAAATTTTACGGAACGATAGATGAGCTCTTCATTCTCTTCATCACTCAGGTTCAGACTGTAGCGGGAATGGAATTTCCAGGTTTTACCGAAAATAGAGACCACGGGTGTTTCGGCTGCCAGAAGCATATTCAGGTTCTTATCCCTGGCAACCTTATCGGGGAATCGGGCCGTGGATCCGAAGGCACAAATCTGAGCTTGTTTCAGCTCCAGATGGGATACCTCTTTGAAATAGGCTTCGTCTTTGGGATTACTACCGGGCCAGCCGCCCTCAATGATATCGATTCCGAATTCGTCCAGTTTTTCCGTGATGAGTAATTTGTCGTGAATAGAGAGATTAACCGCTTCGCCCTGACTACCGTCGCGCAAAGTGGTATCGAATAATTCAATCACTGCTTGTTTCATAATATTATCCTGTATGGGTATCTTATAAACTTTAATTAGATCATTCCGCTTTTTCGGGCATATTCAAAAATACCGCCCGCTTCGATAATGGGAAGCACATCGCCCGGAGGTAGCAGCGAATAGCTCTGCCCCGTGTTTTGATTTTTGAGGGTTAATGAATCCAGGTCTATGGAAAGCGGATCACCGCTTTTGATCTTCTCTTTTAAAACGACTTCTGTTTCTAAGGGAACAATGAAGCCCCCGTCCACGGCATTCCTGTAAAAAATGCGGGCATACGATTCGGCTACAACCACCTGCACTCCGGCTTTTTGCAATGCATAGGGAGCGTGTTCGCGGGAAGAGCCGCAACCGAAGTTGGAGCCGCCGATAATAATTTGAAAATCCGACCGATCATTTTCACCGCTAATGAAAGGGATGTGACCGGTCGGCAAGCCGGCCTTTTCCTCGGGCACTCCGGATAGAGCATAGCGGCCGTATTTTTTGGATTCTTCCGGATCACTTAAACTATAGACCAGGTGTTCGGCCGGGATGATCTGGTCCGTGTCCACATTATCACCTAAAACATAGGCTTTACCTTCTATGATTTTCTGCATGGAATGGTTGACTCCTTATAGTTGTTCGGGCTCTGTTTGTATTTATTGTAAAAACTCCCTTGGATCTGTGATGGCCCCCTTAAGGGCGGAGGCGGCCACGGTTAAGGGCGAGGCCAGAAAGATTCCGGCGTTCTTGCTGCCCATCCGTCCCGGGAAATTACGGTTCGTAGTGGAAATAACCACATCGTTGTCGATCGAGCGGCCGATCGTATCGGCCGGGCCGCCCAGACAGGCAGCGCAGGAAGAGGGAGCCAGTACACAACCGGAATCGGTTAATATATCAATCAGACGCTGACCTTCGTAGGTTTCGGATTTTAATTTTCGGGCAATCGACGTACTGGCCGGAACGACAAAAGTCGGTATTACCACCCGTCGGCCTTTGAGTATTTTTGCGGCATGAATAAAATCGGTTAACTTACCTCCGGTACAGGAACCGATATAGGCCCGGGTCAGAGGAGTACCCTGAACCTTTCGAACCGTATCCCGGTTATCGGGACTATGGGGTTTGGCTACCACAGGTTCCAGTTTTTCAACATCGAACCGATACTTACTGTGATACCTGGCATCGGGATCGCTTTGTAATATCTCATACGGTTGCTGTGTTTTTCCCTTGAGGTAATCTTCGATAACGGCGTCGGCCGCTATGATGCCGTTCATGCCGCCTGCTTCCACGGCCATGTTGGTCAGGGTCATGCGTTCATCAACATTCAGGCTTTGAATGGCTTGTCCGCTAAATTCCATAGCCCGGTAGGTTGCACCGTCTGTGGTAATCTCTCCCAGAACATGAAGAATTAAATCCTTGGCAGTCAGATAGTCCGGCATGTTACCATCGAAGATAAATTGCATCGATTCGGGAACCTTCTCCCAGATTTTGCCGGTGCCCAGCACGAAGGCCGCATCCGTATTGCCCACACCGGTGGCGAACAGGCCGAACGCACCGGCAGTACAAGTATGGGAATCCGTACCGATCAAGACCGTGCCCGGCCGGTTAAATCCCTCTTCGGCCAGGGCGATATGGCAGACTCCCTTATAGCGGGCGGTTCCCACATCGTAGTAATTCGGCAGATTATAATCGGAGGCAAACTTGCGGAGAATATCCACATTGCGGATAGCATGCTTATCGCTGGTGTAAATGTAGTGATCCGGAAAAATGACCAATTTATTTTTATCCCAGATCCTGGCTTTCTCTCCGAATTCATCCTTCCAAATCTGAATCGTGGGGGGACCGCATACGTCATGGGTCATTAACGTATCGACATTGAGCCATATATTTTCACCCGGTGTGACCGATTTCTTACGGGCTGCTTTGGCCAATATTTTTTCTGTGATCGTCATGGGCATAGTGTAAATCCTTTCATACGACGTTGGAATACGTGGTTTTTTGTTTGGCGTCTGTCTGATTACTCAAATCACCTTGTAAACGGTTTATAGCCTGCAGATAGGCAATGGCACTGGCTTCGATGATATCCGTAGAAACTCCTCTGCCGTTATAAGACTTGTTGCCATTGCGAATGCGCAGAAGAACCTCTCCCATCGCCTTTCGGCCGGAAGTCACCGAACGAACCTGGTAGGATTCAATTTTATATTTTGTATTCAGGGCGCGATCAATAGCATTAAATACCGCATCCACCGGGCCATCCCCTGTGGCGGATTCCTGAATAATTTGCTCTTTAACGGTCATTTTGATGGTGGCCGTGGGAATGGCATGGGTGCCGATATTTATCTGCCAATAATCCAGTACATAGTCCTCTTTTTTCTTCTTGACCTGATCGCCCATCAAAACACGAAGATCATCATCGAATACTTCCTTCTTTTTATCCGCCAGATCCGTGAATTTTCGGTAGGTTTTATTTAACTCGTCTTCAGTGAGTTGATAGCCCAGCTCCTGAAGCCTGACTTTCAACCCGTGACGTCCGGAATGTCTTCCGAGGACGATCTTTGTTTTCTGTACGCCCACATCTTCGGGAGTCATAATTTCATAGGTTTCACGATTTTTAAGCATACCGTCCTGATGGATGCCGGATTCATGAGCAAAGGCATTGGCACCGACAATAGCCTTGTTGGGTTGAACGATGATGCCGGTAAAACCGGAAACCATACGGCTGGTGTTGTAAATTTCCTTTGTTTCAATCGCCGTATGAAAGGGCAGGATATCTTTGCGCACATTCAGGGCCATCACAAATTCCTCGAGGGAAGCGTTTCCGGCTCTTTCGCCGATTCCGTTGATCGTACATTCCACCTGCCGGGCGCCGGCCCGAACGGCAGAGATAGAGTTGGCCACTGCCAAGCCCAGGTCATTATGGCAATGGACACTGATAATGGCCCGGTTAATATTTTTTACTCTTTTCCGAAGCTCCAGGATTTTATTTGCGAATTCTTCCGGGAGCGTATAACCGGTGGTATCGGGGATATTGACCGTGGTGGCCCCGGCTTCGATGGCCGCTTCGATGACTTCCGATAGATAACCGATATCGGTCCGTCCCGCATCTTCCGCGGAAAATTCCACATCGTCGCAAAAGGTGCGGGCATATCGGACGGCATCAATGGACATCTGCAGGACAGTCGCCCGCTTTTCCTGAATGGAGGTGCCGTACCGCGGGTCTCCGAATTTTCCCATAATATGATAATCGGATGTACTGGAAAAGGTATGAATGCGTTGTTTCGGCGCTTCCCGAACGGCCTCATAGGCTTTTTTAATATCCAGTTCTTTGGCTCTCGAAAGAGCGGCAATGGTGGCATCCACCTCCCCGGCGATCATTTTAACCGCTTCGAATTGCTGCGGAGAAGAGACGGGAAATCCGGCTTCGATTACATCCACTTTCAATTTGGCTAATTGATGGGCTATTTCCAGTTTTTCATAAACATTTAATGAGGCTCCCGGTGATTGTTCGCCATCACGCAAAGTGGTGTCAAAAATAATAATTTGATCTTCCATCATTTTTTCCTTTACAATGTCAATTTTTCTGCATACTCACTCTGAAAAATAGTCTCAACATTTTCCAGAATGCTTTCGGTCATTTGCTGAGTATTAACCAGGGTCAGGCCCTTACTGAATATATCGGCGGTTCTCCGGCCCTGAGCCAGCGTACGTTCGACGGCTTTTTCAATCAGATCGTCCGCTTTGCTCAGACCGAAGGACAAAGAGAACATCATGGCTACGGAACGGATGGCTGCAATGGGATTGGCAATATTCTGCCCTGCAATATCCGGGGCGCTGCCGTGCACCGGCTCATACAATGCGTATTTTTCACCCACACTGGCCGAAGGAAGCATGCCCAGGCTACCGGTAATCATGCCGGCAATATCACTTAAAATATCACCAAACAGGTTGGAGGTGAGAATAAGATCAAACTGTCGCGGTTCACGCACGATCTGCATGGCCGTGTTATCCACATAAAGATTCGTAAGCTCAATATCCGGATAGTCGCCATGTACCTCGGCCACCACATCTCTCCAGAACTGGGATACTTCCAGTACATTGGCCTTGTCAACCGAAGTGACCCTTTTTTTTCTCAAACGGGCGATTTCGAAAGCCTTACGGGCAATGCGTTCGATTTCAGAACGGGCATAGACCATGGTGTTCCAACCTTTTTCCCGGTCATGTCCCCTGGGTTGACCAAAATAAATCCCCCCGGTCAATTCTCTCAGCACAACAAAATCGGTTCCGCTGAGTACCTCTTTTTTTAAAGAAGAATCATCAAGTACCGAGTTGTAAACCTTTGCCGGTCGAATATTGGCATAGAGTCCCAGGGATTTGCGTAGTTTTAAGAGGGCTGCCTCCGGTTTAAGATGGTGTTCCAGTTTTTCCCATTTATAGCCTCCTACGGCACCTAATAACACCGCATCCGCTTCATAGCAGGCCTGAAGAGTTTCATCCGTAAGAGGTGTTCCGTAGGCATCATAAGAACAGCCGCCCATCAGTTGTTCATTGACATCAAAGGATAGACCGAATTTTTCTCCCACCTGACGCATCACTTGTAACGCAGCCGACATGATTTCCGGCCCGATTCCATCTCCCGGTAAAACGGTTATGTTAGCTTTCATCATTTTAGGATTCCTTCTTTGGTAACCAGGACATCATTTTCCGCAATTCGGCTCCCACCGTTTCGATGGTATGATTGCGGTTGGCTTCCCTTAACTTTTGCAGATTAGGCTGTCCCTGTTCATTCTCTGCAATCCATTCTTTGGCAAAGGAGCCGTCCTGCACTTCCTTTAAAACCTGGCGCATGGCATCTTTGGACGCTTCGGTGATGACCCGTGGCCCGCGGGTCATGCCTCCGTATTCCGCAGTATCGCTTACCGAATAATTCATGCGCGACAAACCCCCTTCATAATAAAGGTCAACGATGAGTTTCATTTCATGCATGCATTCGAAGTAGGCCAGCTCCGGGGGATAGCCCGCTTCCGTAAGTACTTCGAATCCTGCTTTAATCAATTCGGCGGATCCGCCGCATAGTACGGCCTGTTCACCGAAAAGATCGGTTTCCGTTTCATTCTTAAAAGTGGTTTCGATAACACCGGCTCTGGTGCCGCCGATTCCTTTGGCCCAGGCCAGCGCCATTTCTTTGGCTTTCCCGCTGTAATCCTGTTCAACGGCAATCAGGCAGGGCGTGCCGTTTCCCTGCTGAAAAGTACGTCGTACCAAATGGCCGGGACTCTTGGGAGCGATCATGATCACGTCGATCTCTTTTGCGGGTACGATTTCTTTGTAGTGGATGTTAAAACCATGCGCAAAGGCCAGTGTATCTCCGGCCTTCAGGTTGGGCTCGATGGCAGTCCGGTAAACGGACTTTTGGGTTTGATCCGGGAGAAGGACCATGATCACATCGGCCCATTTTACCGCCTCCGCCACCTCTTTTACGGCAACACCGGCTGTTTCGGCTTCCTGCCAGGAAGCACTTGATTTCCGGAGACCGACGCAGACATTCATTCCACTGTCCTTTAAATTTAAGGCATGGGCGTGGCCCTGGCTGCCATAGCCCAGCACAGCGATTTTTTTATCTTCTAATAAACTTAGGTTTGCATCCTGATCATAATAGACTTTCATTTTCATCTCCTCAAATTGAGTTTGTTAAATTTGCTAAGCAGTGAGTTCTTTTTTGGGGTGTTTTAATTGCTCACCCCTTTTTAAGGCTACCGTGCCGGACCTGGCAACCTCTTTAATTCCATAAGGCACCAGCACATTCAGGGCGGCAATGATTTTGGCCGGAGGACCGGTAATTTCCAGTGTAATGGATTTATTATTGATATCCACAACCACTCCTCGGAAAATGTCACTGATATTTTTTATTTCTTCCAGCGAACCTTTTTGGTAGTTGACGGAAATGAGGATGAGCTCTCTCTCCACACGTTCCATTTTGCTAAGGTCCACCACCTTAACCGTATCGATAAGCCGGTTGAGTTGTTTCACAACCTGATCGATAATATGGTCGTCACCGGAAGTGACAATCGTCATCCTGGATATATCCCGGATTTCAGTCTCACCGATTGAGATACTGTGAATATTAAAACCCTTGGCACTGAACATGGTGGCAATTCGGTCAAAAGCACCGAATGTGTTTTCGACTAAAATACTAATGGTATGTTTCATAGTTAGATCATCCTCTTTGGGTTTAAACGTTCCAGAATCATATTGGATATGGAAGCTCCGGCCGGCACCATGGGGAATACCATATCTTCTTTTAAAACACGGAATTCAACTAACACCGGACGATCATCAATGGCCAGGATCTTGTCCAAAACGGGATCCACATCTTCCATCCGTTCAACGGCAAACGATTGAATTCCCAGCGCTTCTCCGAGTTTAGTGAAATCCGGATTGGCATTGCTCAGATCGGTAAAGCTGTACCGTTCGTCATGAAATAATTCCTGCCATTGGCGAACCATGCCCAGGAAGCTATTATTTATGATAAAAAATTTAACCGGCACGTTGTAGGCTTTTGCCGTAATCAATTCTTGCATATTCATCTGAAAACCGCCGTCACCGCTGATGGAGATGACCGGACGTCCCCCGGACCCGAATGAGGCTCCGATCGCAGCGGGAACCGAAAAGCCCATGGTGCCCAGTCCTCCGCTGGAAAGGTGGGATCTGGGCCGGGTGAATTGGTAAAACTGAGCAATCCACATCTGGTGCTGACCTACATCGGAAACAATAATGGCTTCTCCCTTTGTTTTTTGGGAGAGTTGTTCGATAATATAGGCGGTTCGAATGGCGCCGTTATCCTTTTCATAGGTTAACGGACATTCCTGTTGCCAGGCACGAATCTGTTCCCACCACTGTTGGGTATCCGGTTTTTGATTCACCTCTGCCATGAGGCCTTCGAGTACATTTTTTACATCACCGACGATGGGCAGGTCGACCAGAACATTCTTTTCGATGGCTGTGGGGTCTATGTCCACATGAATTTTATAAGCATCAACGGCAAAAGAATCTATTTTCCCGGTAACCCGGTCATCGAAACGGGCTCCCAGGGCAACCAACAGATCGCAGTGATTCATAGCCTGATTCGCCCAGTACATGCCGTGCATACCCAGCATGCCCAGAGATTGAGGGTCTGTTCCGGGAAAGGCACCCAGGCCTTGCAGAGTCATGGTAACCGGCAGATTATTTTTGCGGGCGAATTCAGTCAGCTCTTTGGAAGCTCCGGACATAATGACGCCGCCACCCACATAAAGCAGAGGGCGCTTGGCTTTCATTATCTTTTGCGCGGCCTTTTTAATCTGATGCGCATTCCCTTGGTAGGTGGGTTTGTATCCGCGAATATGAACCTCTTCAGGGTAGTCAAAAGTCGTTTCATCATTAATCATATCCTTTGGCAGATCCACAACGACCGGACCCGGACGTCCGGAAGAGGCAATATAAAATGCTTTGTGAATGGCCGGAGCCAGTTCTTTCACATCTCTTACCAGAAAACTATGTTTGGTTACAGGTCGGGTGATGCCGATGATGTCCGCTTCCTGAAAAGCATCGTTGCCGATTAATTGAGTCGGCACCTGTCCGGTGAAAACGACAATAGGCGATGAATCCATGTAGGCGTTTGTAATTCCGGTTACCGTATTGGTTGCTCCGGGCCCGGAGGTGACCAGAACAACCCCGACTTTACCGGTTACACGGGCATAGCCTTCCGCCATATGGGCCGCACCTTGCTCATGTTTGGCCAGAATATGGGTCAGATAGTCGATATCATAGAGTTCTTCATAGATATTAATGGTCGCTCCGCCCGGGATGCCGAAAATGTATTCCACATTTTCACGTTTTAAGGCTTCGAATAAAATTTTAGCCCCGGTGAGTTTTTTCTTTCTTGCGGTCATGGTGTATCCTTCTCTTCTTATTACAAATCTTCAATATTTTTTAAAATGGCTCCGCTACTGGCCGATGTGACCATATGGGCGTATCGTGCCAGATAACCCCGTTTAATTTTAGGTGTAAACGGTGGAATCCGGGACAACCGCGCCTGAATCTCCTCTTCGCTTAGTTTTACATGTAAAGATTTGTTGGGAATATCAATGGAAATTATATCGCCATTTTGCAGGGCCGCAATAGGTCCCCGTTCCGCCGCTTCCGGAGAGACATGTCCGATACAGGCTCCACGCGTGCCTCCGGAAAAACGTCCGTCCGTAATAAGCGCTACTTTATCTCCCAGACCCATACCCATGATAGCGCTGGTCGGAGAGAGCATCTCCGGCATACCCGGCCCTCCCTTCGGTCCTTCATAACGAATGACGACCACACTTCCGGCTTGAATTTCGTGTTTGGCGATAGCTTCCAAAACTTCATCCTGCGAGTTATAAACCTGAGCCGGTCCCTCATGGACCAGCATATTTTTTTCCACGGCTCCTATTTTTACCACGGAACCTTGCGGTGCCAGATTGCCAAACAGAACGGCCAGGCCTCCGCTTTTTAAGTAGGGATCCGTATGGGGCCGAATGACCCGCTTGTTTTTTATTTCTGCGTTCTCAATATTTTCACCGAGAGTTTTGCCGGTCACGGTTTGCACGGAAGTATCCAGGATGTTGTCTACTTGCGACAATTCGTGCAATATGGCAGAGATACCGCCGGCCGCATCCACATCTTCCAGATGGACAAAAGGGGTGGCCGGGCTTACCTTACAGATGTACGGTACGTTCGCCGCAATATCATTCAATTGGTGTAAATCGAAGTGTATACCCGCTTCATTGGCAATAGCCAGCGTATGCAAAATGGTATTGGTACTGCCGCCCATGGCCATATCCAGGGCGAAAGCGTTACGGAAAGAGGCCGGAGTTAAAATATCAAGGGGTTTTGTGTCGGTTTTGACCAGTTCCATGAGTTGAGCGGCGGCTTTTCGGGCCAGCTCCAGACGACGTTCATCCACGGCTACAATGGTTCCGTTTCCGGGGAGAGCCATGCCAAGGGCTTCCATTAAACAATTCATGGAATTGGCAGTAAACATACCGGAGCAGGAACCGCAGGTAGGGCAACCGACTTCTTCCAACTCGTGTAACTCGCTGTCATTAATTTCACCGCGGTGATGTTGCCCCACTCCTTCGAATACGGAGATGAGATCCACTACCTTACCCGATTTAAGATGTCCGGCCTTCATAGGGCCTCCGGAAACAAAAATGGTGGGAATGTTTATCCGTACTGCGGCCATGAGCATTCCGGGAACAATTTTATCACAATTTGTGATACAAATGATGCCGTCCAGACGGTGAGCTTCTACGACGGTTTCCACGCTGTCTGCAATAAGTTCACGGCTGGCTAAAGAATAGCGCATGCCGATATGTCCCATGGCAATTCCATCGTCGATACCGATCGTATTAAATTCGAACGGTACACCGCCATTCCGGCGAATCACTTCTTTGACTTCTTTGCCGAAACCTTGCAGGTGCACATGGCCCGGGATCAGGTCCGTATAGGAATTAACCACTCCGATGAAGGGCTTCTTAAAATCGACTTCTTCTTTGATGACACCAGTTGCGCGCAATAGACTACGGTGTGGAGCGCGCTCTACTCCGGATTTGATCATATCGGATCTCAAATCATACTCCCTTTTTTTTATTTCCCGCCTGAACAATCCAGCTCTCTCCCGGTCAATCCCGAGGAACCGTTTTGTTATAGAAAGAGTGATATGACTTTGGTATGCTTCGGGATTGAGGTCTGATTAGCCTAGCAGCAGAATCAGATTAATTATAATAATCCCGAGTAGAAGAACTATGACGTTAGGAAGGATGGTGACAGGTATAGACAAAACATCCCCGTTAATCCGGCGTACTGTAGAGACGATGGTATTTTTCAGGGTTATGTTTTGCATAAACTTACATTCTTTTGTAATTAATTCCGGGCAATATAAGTAGGGAAAGAATGTTTGTCAAGAAAAAATGGGAGATTATTTTAATTTTTTGTTTTATGTAAAACTGCTAAATAGGCGAAACGTTCCCATAGAGGAAGTTGAAAACTTTCGACACTACGTATACTGAAGGGAGGGGTGAGTTATGCCAATGCGGTTAGACTTTTTAATGCGCAAAAAATACGGGAGCCTTCCATAACGATGGGTTCGTCTTCTTATAGGAAAAATTTATCCTTTTATCCTTTCATAGCTTATTTTTGATTCTATCTCATTTTGGTGGATAAGCTAATTATTAAATTTCACAATGATATCGATTCTTCAAATGAAAATCCTGCGGGGCATTCGGTTAATCATCCGTCCCTGACGGGACGACCTAAAATACGCTCTTATCATTTCCCGCCAATAAATTGGCGGGCTAATCTCAGATTTTCCCTCCGGGGAAAGGAATAGACAACCGAAATATAACAGCCTTAAGGCGCTTCAGGATCGTTTACCCGTGAACTTAATACTTTTTACGTACCTTTACATTTAACCTGAAATTCCAAAGTACAAATAACAAAAATCAAATAAATCCCAAAAAACAATAACTCAAATATGAAACAACCCTTCATCTTTTGGGTGACTTATTAAATTTTGGATTTTAGCGCCATTGTTATTTGTTGCTTGTTTTTTGTGATTTCCAAAAGATCACTTTAGCAAATAGGGCTTTTGATAATCGCTCTCGTATTAATTCACACGATTCGATATAGAGTCGTATTTTATCTGATGGAATCTTGCCCCCGTAAAGCAACAGAGCCAAAACAATACCGATTGGTTAACAAACAATCCCGGCAGGGATGTTTGCTATTAGCCCGGCGATTCATCGCCGGGAACAGGTAGACAAAAAGTAGCATGTCCCGTCAGGGACATTTGAATAAACCTCGGGTGCAGTCTGTTAACCCATAGAGAAATCGCCCACTACCGGACGATCTGAAAAAACGGGAAATTTTATAAATTTAGTTTTTCATTACATTGAGTTCTTTATGCAAATTTCACTCCGTATACTTTCCTTCAGCGTCACGCCCGCTTTTTCCGCTTTACCACAGGCCAAGCCTGTGGCTACTCATATTCGTATCCTTCGGATACTATTGTTTTTAAATACAAGATGAACAAAACCATAAAAAATTGTTTCATTCCTTTGATCGGTCTTCCGTTAATATACGGCTTCATAAGAAACCCGGTAGAGCCAAAAAATTAAATCGTTATTATATCGGTTATACCAATGACCTTGAAAAACGGTTACTAAGACACAATGCTGCCTTGGGTAAATACACAAAACGGGGAATCCCATGGGTACTGGTCTATACGGAAGCTTTTCCTTCAAAATCCGATGCTATAAAAAGAGAACGGGAAATCAAAAAAATGAAAAGTAGAAAATATATACAAGAATTGTTGAACAAATAAGGAACGCAGAAAATTATCCTTAAATCATCACGAAGTGATGTAATATGAGTAACCACAGGCGAAGCCTGTGGGCAAGATACAACCGAATAAGGTTACCGCAAAGCGGTAAAATAAACCGGGCATTTCAATGTATAGGGTCTCCTATTTCGTTAGAAGGCTCTGTGTTCCACATTTGACGCCTTCAGCGTCACTCTCGCTTTTTCCGCTTTACCACAGGCTCCGCTCCTGCCCGGCGGCTGACGGGTGTGGCTACTCATATTCGTATCCTTCGGATACTATTATCTTTAAATACAAAATGAACAAAACCATAAAAAATTGTTTCATTCCTTTTATCGGTCTTCCGTTAATATACGGCTTCACAAGAAACCCGGTAAAGCCGAAAAAATAATCCTCTTTTCCGCTCAGAGCTTATTTTTGGTTCTATGGCATTTTGTGAGGATATGCTAGTTATTATATTTCACTATGATATCGATTTTTCAAATGAAAATCCTGCGGGGGTATTCGGTTAATCATTCGTCCCTGACGGGACGACCCAAAATACACTCTTATTATTTCCCGCCAATAAATTGGCGGGCTAATCTCAGATTTTCCCTCCGGGAAAAAGAATAGACAACCGAAATATAACAGCTTCAAAGCGCTTCAGGATCGTTTACCCGTGAACTTAATACTTTTTACGCACCTTTAAATTTAACCTGAAATTCCAAAGTACAAATAACAAAAATCAAATAAATCCCAAAAAACAATAACTCAAATATGAAGCAACTCTTCATCTTTTGGGTGACTTATTAAATTTTGGATTTTGGTGCCATTGTTATTTGTTGCTTGTTTTTTGTGATTTCCAAAAGATAACTATAACAATTACGGCTTTTGACAATCGCTCTCGTATTAATTCACACGATTCGACATAGAGCCATTATTTTACCCTACTGAGGCCTGCCCACATTAAATAAATGACAGAGCCATCTATTTAATATATACGTCTATCCGATGGGAATACACCAGATTCGAATTAAATGGACGAAACAACTCGCCCCTCTTTCCCCCATGCCATGGGGGAGTTGAAACATCAGATGGGCGGAAATATCATGGGAAGGGGGGAGTTACATCCGAGCCGGTTAAAATGATTGATTCAATAAATGATGAGGGTATTTGGAAAAAATAATCTTGTTATTCGGTCGGATACATATTTTACTTCACGGGAAACTAATCAGCAAAAGATATAGAACCGCATTTTTTTCGTATCGGGTAAATTTTTTATGTTTTAATGACCTTTATGGTAAGGAAACTAAAATCGGCTATAATAGGATTATTTTTTCGCAAATTCGTATATCGGTTAAGGCAAACATCTTTTTTAGCTTTTGATCTCCCAGAATCCGAATAATTCTACCGGAGTGCTCACATAATCCATCATCGGATCATCCCAATCGGTACCATAATAAAGAAGGGGCTGATTTTTGATATTTTCCGGTATTTCGATATGGTAGACGATGGTACCGGTTTCTTCAAGAAGATTAAATAATTCAATCGCACTTTTTTTGCTTATTTTATAGTGATCTTCCAAAAAGGCGATTATATCCTCTTTTCCGGAAAAATAGTCTTCTCTGAATTCGCGGCTAAATTTATGAAGTAAAGTTTCCCCGACTTCAGCGAGAGATCGTCCCCCGCTTAGTTGTTTGCAGAGGTCTTCATTGAGATCATCGATCAAAAAACGGGTTTTAGCGATGATTTCCAGAATCTTTTGAATCCGATTGGCGAGGCGTCTTTGTTCCGTAAGGAGACGCGGTAATTCCGCTTTAAGAAGTTGTAATTCATCATCCTGTAAGTCTTCGGCTTTCTTGGCAAAAATCTTATCTAATTTATCTTCGGTTCTTTGCAGCCAACCCTGAAAATCAGCTGTCTCTTCTTTGAGGAGGTTTACCTTGATATCTTTTATATCAGGGAATTGCCGTGCTTTACTGATCAGGATATCCAATTTGTGTTGAATACTCTTCATCTCATTCAACTCATCATTCAGGCTTTGTAAGGTTTTTTGTAAATTTCGGGTATCTTTTTTTAAATGAAAATCCATTGCATTGCGGTCTTTAGTTTGGAACCATTGGGCAAAATCCTGAAATATGCGCATTGCGTTTATCCTTTCTCGTTTTATTAGAATTCGGTATCGTTTTTTCTTCCTTTGTTAGTTTAAAGGGCAAGAAAATGATTTTGTTCCCCTGTATTTTCAAAAAAAGAGCGGGGATTAATTTTTAATCAAACTATTTATGCAGAAGTACCGGATCTGTTTTGGCAAAAGGGTGACATAAAAAATGCTGTAAGAATAGGGATCCAGCAAAGATTTGTCGATTTGTTCTTGACTTAATAATAGAAAGTACTTACTTTTTGCTTTCATTCTTCAAGCCATATAAAAGGAGGTCCTTAAATGAAAAAGGCTTTAATGTTTTTAATCACAGGTTTAATGGCACTATCATTACTAAGTTGCGGTGGTCAGAAAACACAGGAAGCAAAAAAACCTGCGGTTGAGGCGAAAACTACCCAGGCTGTTCAGGATACGACCGCTAAGGCAGATACCACTCAGCAGCAGGCGACCACTCAGCAAAAACCTGCTGAGAAATAATTTTGAAAAGGAATATTCATCATAAAAGGATTTTACAGGCAAAAGCCCCATTCGGGGCTTTTGTTATTTTAAAAAGGTTTAAATATTATCCAGAATGGTTCGTATTTTTTGCGATAGTTGACCCACCGAATAGGGTTTATGTAAGAAGTTTACATCCTTATCCAGAAATCCATCCCGGGCAATATTGCCATCTGTATAACCCGATGTATACAGGACCTTCAACTCTTTATATTTTTCTTTGAGTTGATCGACTAAATCCTTACCACTTACTTCAGGCATGACCAGATCGGTAATCAATAAATCAAAACGGAAGTTATTTCGTTTAACCATTTTAAGGGCGTGTATGGCGTCTTCGGCCACGTGGATGGTATAACCTAATGATTCAAGAGCAGAGACAGCGAACTCCCGGATTCCTGCATCGTCTTCCACAAAAAATATGGTTTCTGTTCCTCTTTGAAGGGAAGATTCTTTAATCTTTAGCTGTTCCGATTTTTCTTCTTCATCTGAAGTCGGCCAGTAAATTTTAAAAGTTGTGCCTTTCTCCGGTTTACTGATAACCTGGATTAAGCCGTTATTTTGTTTAACGATCCCATAAATGGTAGACAGACCCAAACCGGTTCCTTTGCCCACCCCTTTGGTTGTAAAAAAGGGCTCAAAAATCTTCTTTTGCGTTTCTTCATCCATACCCACTCCTGTATCTGTAACCGATATAAGGACATGTAACCCCCGGCGGCCTTCATTCTTGAGCAACTCGTTATCTTCATCTAAAAATATATTGGCGGTTTCTATATGTATCCTCCGTCGGGCATAGACCGTATTGGCATTGATAGCGTCGCGGGCATTGACCACTAAGTTCATGATGATTTGTTCGATCTGTCCCGGATCCGCTTTGATAGGTGCGATTTGGTCGGCGAGTTTCATTTTTAAAGTAATATCTTCACTAATGAGTCGCCCCAGCATTTTACCCATATCGGAGATGATTTCATTGATGTTGATTATTTTTAAACGTACGATTTGTTTGCGACTGAAGGCCAGCAGTTGGCGCGTTAAATTTTGAGCTCGTTTACTGGCTTTCTCAATTTCATCGATGTGTCGTTTAAGAGGATTGTTATCTTCCATCTTCAGCATGGCCAGCTCCACATGCCCGCTGATGACCGTCAACAAATTGTTGAAATCATGGGCAACGCCACCGGCCAGCGTCCCGATAGCCTCCATCTTTTGGGATTGGCGTAGCTGTTCTTCCAGCAACCGTTGATCCGTGATATCTCGTAAAATACCCAGAATAGCGACCTGGTTCTTCCACTCGACTTGTGAAAGATTAACCTCCAGATCGAGAATACGGCCGTCCCTTGCTTTTCCTTTAAAAATATAGCGATCCGGTGTAAATTGACCGGCCTCATGTGCTTTTCTTCTTTTTTCAATAAATTCCAGACTCTCATCGGCCACCAAACCCAAAAGATTGAAATCGGATTGTTCTACGTCTTCTTTCGTGTAGCCCAGGATGGCAGTAAATTTCGGATTCACCTCCACAAAGCGCGTTCCAATAATGACATACATGGCATCATTGGATTGCTCGAAAATCTGTCGGAAGCGTTCTTCACTCTCCAGCAAGGCTTGTTCGGCTTTTTTATATTCGGTTATGTCCTGGATGACCACCAGATGGCCGGATTCTCCATGGATATTAAAATGAACGGCAGCGACCAGACCGAAAATAATCTCGCCCTTCACATTGATAAATTTCTCCTCGCTGACATCCAACGCCGCTCTGGTTAATTGCATTTCTTTTATTCTCTGAGCGATGTGTTCCCGGGAATCTTCATGAATAAAATCCGAAATTCGACGTCCGATAAATTCATCTAATGTTTTTAACCCGGATAATTCAACAGCCTTTGGATTTGCAAAAATGATTTTGCCGTCTTTATGGATAAGGATCGCATTGGGAGACAACTCCACCACGCTCCGGTACCGTTCCTCACTATCCTGGAGCGCTTTCAATGCTTCACTACGTAATTTTTCACGCTTAAAAATCTGATCCAGCATATCGTTGAAGCGATCATAGAGAATGCCCAGTTCGTCATTCGATCTTCTTTTAACACGGACCGAGTAATCCTCTTCGGCGGTAATTTTCTGGGTCGCGTTTGCCAGGCGCAGGATGGGAGTGGAAATGATTTTCTGTAACTGCCGGGCCAGGAAGATAGCGGCAATGATCAATAGCAGGAGCAATAAGCCCATCGTTAGCAGGTAATAGAAAATTTGTTTCCGTAAATATTCGGTTGAAATCGATAAATAAAGAGTGCCGTAAGTTTCACCTTTATATTGAATCGGTTGATATACATCCAGATAATTACCGGCAAAAATAATTTTATAATGCAAATCCACTTTTTGGGGTGGCATAATTCGGGCCAGTTTGGTAAATGTTACAAATATACGTCCATGAGCGTCATAGAGGGTTGCCATGCGCAGCTCGCTTATATTCTGCAGGCTGGATAGAGTTTCATAAGCAGATTCTTTATCCGAAAAGGCAAGATCACTTACACTATAATTAGCGGTCACCTGGGCCAGAGTTTTGGTTTTTTTTATCAGGCTGGACTTCATCTGGCGAATACTGAAAAAAGCGGATAGGGCAAAGCCAAGCACTAATAAGGTGCTGGCGGTGATGGAAATGATAAGGATTAATTTATTTTTTAATGACAAATTTTCGTAAAACTGTAGCATACCGGTCCTATTCTATGATCCTGGCCACCCGAAGTAAACGGGAGCTCACAACCAGGTCCGTTTGTCCTAATACTTTTAAATTGATTTCGAAGCGTATAAAAGTTTTCCACTGATAAAAATTGATCATCACTCCTTTTTCACCAAATCCGGGAGTGTCACTGATGGTTAAAATATTTTTACCCTCTACGGAGCTCAGAATATGATCGAGTCGTTTTTTTTGATCTTTACTGATGAACAATATGTTTGTTCGGCCCAGTTCTCTAATATTTTTCAATTTTTTTATCAGGATTTTCTTTTCATTGATTTTAGTGGAAGAAGCAATCATTTGCAAATTTTCAAGAATGGGCGAGTCTCCAAGAATAGAAATCGTGAAAGAATGTTTTTTATTTGAATACCATTTGGCAAAGGGCCATTCCACGAAACGGGAAATCTTCTGGATAAAGGCCGCTTCGATAGCGTATCTGGACTCCTGGGCTTTAACCACTCCCATGAAAAACAGACTGCAGCTGATGCTTATAAATATTATTCTTCTGAATACTAACTTCATAACTGATTCAATTCTGATAAAAATCATAACCACATATGATAGCGAAATCCCAGCCGGAATAAAATGGGATCCTGGGGAGCGGAAATAAAAGCATTACTGGTGGACCCACCGGCATTATAATATTTTGTATCCAGGGCATTGTTAATATCGATTACCAGGTCGATCATTTTGAACAACTGATTCATAGACATGTGAATATTAAGGATATGGTATGAATCGACCTGGACTCTTCTTCGGGGATGCCGGCTGTCTATCCAGACGGAATTTGTTTTACCGATCCAGTACAAGCGTGGGCTGATCGTAAAAGCATTGCGATAATTCCATACCAGACCAAGTTTGAGCTTGTGAGTAGCCAGATAGGGCAAATCCAGTTTTTCCCCTCCTTTTTTTTCGATAATATAGCCATCGGTAATGGAATAATTTGCCCAACCTTCCAGGGATGAATTGGTAAAATTTAAATGATATTCCCCGCAAAGAGAGAGGCCCCAGATTCTGGCCTGACCGATATTCTCGTAACGACTCCAGTTCAGAATTTCGCCTCCGTTAATATAGTAACTGGGGGTAGTATACGCATCCCTCAGGATGATATCACTCATCGTGGTAACGAAGGTGGAAAAATTGAAAAGCAAATCGTTGGATACGGTTCGTGAACCGTCAAATTCCAGGGTACGTGTCCGCTCCGGCTGTAAAAATGCGTTGGGAATATGCAGATAATAGCTGATGTATTGACCATTACCGTTTTTTTGTCCTGAAAAAGAACCGAAGTGATCGTAACTGGTATACGGTGAGGGAGCCAGATAGGATTCGCCATACATGGTTTTTAAATTTGTTTTACGGTCCGGACTGTAGGTAATGGCGAGTCTGGGCATTATCGTACTATTGTAACGGGTATTATGATCATAGCGAAATCCGACGGTAGAATGCAAATTATTTAGCCATTGGGTCTGCCATTGTAAATAGGCGGCATGATTGGCATAATTCAAATAAAAAAATTTCAGTGGAATCGTATTTTCCGTACCCGGGTAAAAAAAATGTTGCTCGCTAAGGGGATGGTTCTCTTGTACTCTATGCGACAAGTCCATGGTCTGGGGCAGAGCGGAAAGGGACTCGAGTACCAGGCCACTCGTAAAATTGTGTTTTCTGTCTAATCGGTAATTGACCTGCTCTTCCAACGTCATCCGGGATCCCAATCCGTACTTATAAATGCGCTGGTAAGCGGAAAAAATGTTTTTAAAAACGGAATTGGGGTAAATTTTATATGATCCGTATGAAAGAGAAGTTTTAGCCGAAAATTTTCCACCGAAATGATACGTGTAATCGGCATATAAACTATAGACACCGGTGTCATATTGTAGGTTATCATCAAAGGCATTCTGGTCCGGTTTTATGCCGTTGGTTGTCGGTGAAGAATAAAAAGAGCTGAACAGCGCCAGATGGAAAGCTTTATGAGCGGTCAATTGTACAAACAAACTATTGCTTGCGGTCGGGGCCTGGTATTGATGTCGATCCGAAACACGGACGATGGTATCGCCTCCGAAAGTGACGAGGGGGGCCGGCCTGAATTTAGCAGGATAAAAAGAGGATAAATCGGCATTCCGACTCTTGTGAAAAGCAACTCCAGCCTGCATATTTATATCCGGATACAGTTGTTTCTTAATGAAAATCGATGAACGGTAGTAATGATACATCCCTGCTGAAAAGTTAACGGATAACTGCTCATTTGTAGGGTCATCATCGGTGATAATGTTAATGATTCCACTAAAGGCATCCGCTCCATACAGGGCGGAAGAGGGCCCGAGGATGATTTCGACCTGTTTGGCCATATAGAGGGGATAATTTTCCTTAACAGCAATGATATCTGCCGTAGGCGAACTTATTCTCTGGCCGTTCAGCAAAACAAGAAATTTGCTGTTTCCGGAAATACCGCGTACGGTAATCCGGTTGAATGAGAAGACGTGTGAGTATTCCTGGATATCGACTTCGGGCAAATCACGAAGAAGGTCTTCCAATGAATAGTAGCCTCGCTCCTCAATTTGTTCTTTGGTGAATACCAGGATATGGGCCGGGGCATTGTGGATGTCCTGACTCACTTTACTGGCGGAACTAACCGTAATGTGTAATAGTTCTTCCAGACTCATGTTAAATAATTCATCGGATTTTTTCGATTGAGCCTGTAAAACAGAAAGCGAAATAAAGAGAAAAATAAGAGTAGATGCGATTAAATTTAGATGGCTGGATGAATTCACTTTAGCTCTCCAATTTGATTAAATGGTAATAAGGAAAATATCGGAAAGATATGGGAAAACATTAGCCCGATTCGGGAGTTATTTAGCGTTGTTCAGGGCCTGAAAAAAATTAATTTTATTGATTTTAGCCGTCAAACATATATATTCTGTTATGAAAATAAAAAGGGGAGGCATTATGAACACAAATTTAGAAGATATCCGACATGTATTAAGTGCTGTGCGTAGAGAATTACAGAGTAAACCCAATGTGGTTGCGACCGGTGTGGGTTACAAAATTGTAAATGGGAAGAAGAGTGATGAGCTGGCTATTATTTGCTCGGTGGTTTCAAAAAAAGCGAAGCGGAAATTAACGGCACAAGAGATCATTCCGGCAACAATCCAGGGCATTACAACCGATGTTTATCCTGTGGGGATTATCTATGCTTTGCAGGATCCGAAAGGAAAATTTCGACCCGCACCCGGAGGGGTGAGTATTGGTCATATTCATATTACAGCCGGAACGCTCGGTTGTCTGGTCCAAAAGGATGGGAAAAAATTTATTTTATCCAATAACCATGTTCTGGCCGACAGTAATGATGCCGAAATCGGAGATGCCATACTGCAACCCGGTCCCTATGATAACGGAAGTTATCCGCAGGATCAACTGGCCGAGCTGAGCGATTTTATTCCCATCCATTTCGAAGGGGAATCAAATGGAAACGGCGGCAGTCCTTGTAAAATTGCCGGCGCCACCTCTGCATTTTTAAATGCGCTGGCCGCATTGGTAGGAAGTCGAACCAGGCTTAAGCCGGAAAGAAGAGTAAGCTCCCAGGCCGGTGAAAATGTGGTGGATTGTGCTATCGCAGAACCCCTTGATGAAAAGGACGTACTCAATGAAATCCTGAATATTGGGAAAATAAGCGGAGTGGCCGAAGGGACATTGGGAATGGCTGTGAAAAAGAGCGGGCGGACGACCGGTCTTACTACCGGGTCGATTCAACAAGTGGATGTTACGGTGCAAGTCAGTTATGGCTCGAATAAGACCGCAACCTTCGTAGATCAGTTGATGGCCGGAGAGATGAGTGCCGGAGGCGACAGCGGTTCAGCCGTTTTGAATGAACAAAATGAAATCATCGGTCTGCTTTTTGCCGGAAGTAGTAACAGCACCATTTTCAATCGCATCCAAAATGTATTCGATGCCCTGAGTGTCGGTTTACTACAAGAGTAAGAGCTAAATAATGCAGCACATTCATACCGTTAAAAAAAAGTACGAGCAAATCTGGTTGGCTCTTCCCTATGTCCAGGCAGTGGGAATCGGAATACTCAGTGACGGAAGCAAAGGGATCATTATCTCCGTAACCAATGAGAACCAGATAGAAAAATCGCAGTTACCGAAGGAGGTGGAGGGCGTTAAAATTGAACTAAAAACCACCGGTCCAATAAACGCCCTCTGATTTTATTCGGATCTTTTGCTTAACAGTTTTCCACTCAGGCGAAGCAGTTCGGTTTCCGCCGATTTAGCCTGGAATTTGGCCTGCGACAAGCGGTAGCGGGCTTGAATTAAATTTAACTGTGCCGCACGGAAATCGGTGGCCGTCAAATGTCCCAGATTATATAATTCCTGAGAGCGCTTAAAATTCAATTCCGCAGCGTCCAGGTTGGTTTGCTCCAGTTCCAGGATATAGCGCTGATTGCGGTAGGCCGTATAAGCATTGTCCAAATCTTTTTCCAGATTCAGCTTCGCTTTTTCCAAAAAGATCTGTTGGTTTTTCAGACCGATACGTGCGTTTTGACTTTGTATTCTATTTTGAAACCCGTTAAAGAGATTAAAGGTCAGTGAAAGCCCGGCCGAAAGGCTGCGGTTGGGATTATCCATGGCCAGGCTTAAATCCGCCGTGTTCTGTGAATAACCGTAGGCCGAGCTCAAATCCAGCCGTGGGGAGTAAACGGATTGTGCCTGTCGTAGAGCATATTTAGCCTGCTTCAACTGATTCCGAGTGAGTAATAAGGAGGCGTTATGATGAAAAGCGCTTTGCTTCAACTCCTCTCGTGAAGGCATAGTAATAAAGGGTACCTGCGTATCTACCGTAAAATCAAGGTTTACATCTCGACCCAACAGTAAATTAAGATTGCGGCGCGCTTCGGTTAAAAGAAGGTCCGCATTAAGATAGGCTGTCGTGTCCGTGTTAAAATCCACTTTGGCGTTTAATACGGCAATTTTATCAGCCTGGCCGTAAACGGACTTTTTATTTATTCTTTGCAGCCGTTCTCTGGAAATTTGCAGGGCGTCATGACGAATCTGCAAAACTTCTTCAGCAGCAGCTACCTTGTAATAAGCAGCAATAACCCGGCTCAGGGTTAGTTCAATATCTTGGCGGGCGGCCAGTTGGCCGCTTTCGGCCTGTGCATGCAGACTTTTTAAAATAAAATAGCTGCCCAGCCCGTTAAACAAATTGTAACTCAGCACAATCCGGGCCGAATTAAAGGTGGACCTCTCTTTGTTCTCTCCGCCAGGGGTTTGCAAAGTTTGCTCGCTATAGTCTGCCCCGGCCTGCACGTCCAATTTGGGTAACAAACCGGCATTACCCGGGTGAGCATTATTCCGACTCATTCTGGCCGTGTTTCGGTTAATTTTAATCTGATGGTTTTTTTGCAGGGCGATGGCCACGGCTTCATCCAATTTTAGTAACTCCTGAGCATGCAGTAAATTATTTCCTGTTACTACCAGTATGAACCAAACCAATAATATATTTTTCATTCGTCTTTTCCTAATTAGTTACAATCCTTTTACAAAAATATCTTCTCTTACCGCGGGTTCCACCATCTCCGCTTTCGGTTTCTCCCGATTCAACAGCCAGAAAATATAGACTTTCAGTTTATTGAATAGATTCAACAACGCCGGCAGCATCAACAGGTTAAGCACCGTGGCGAATAACAATCCGTATGCTACGGAAATGGCCATAGGAGAAAGAAACTGGGCCTGGAAGCTGGTTTCAAAGATCAAAGGACCCAGACCGGCAATGGTGGTCAGCGAGGTTAACAGAATCGGTCGGAAACGACTGATGCCGGCTTCGTACAGGGCGCTTTTAAAATTCATTCCCTTTTTCAGGCGGCGATTCATGGCATTGACCAGCACCAGGGCGTCGTTGACCATGATGCCGATAAGGGCAATCATGCCAAACATGGAAAGAACGCTGATGATATAACCCTGAATATAATGTCCCCAAACCACGCCGATCAGGCCGAAGGGCACCAGTAAAAATACGATGAAAGCCTGCATAAAGGAACGGAAGGTGATGATGATAATGATAAACATCAACAGTAAGATGGGCGGCAAAACGCTCATCGTGGAACGCATGGTCTTGGCCGTTTCACGGCTTTGCCCTTCAAAATCAAAATCCACATCCGGATATTTGTCGCGTAAAAGAGGTAAGATACCGGCCTTAATACCGGCAATCAGATCCGTAACCGATTCCTTGGGATTGGATATATCCGCTTCCACGGTCACCACACGCCGTGTGTCCAGATGGTTGATGGACATGATGCCCCGTTTCACGCTTAAATTGGCGACTTCCTGCAAAGGATATTCCCGTCTGTTGGGCAAACGAATGCGCATATGAGCCAGTTGCGACAGGGTGGCCCGTTCGGCATCGGTATAACGAACATAAATGCGCACTTCGTCGATGCCGCGCTGAATACGCTGTGCTTCCGCGCCGAAAAATCCTCCCCGCACCTGGTCCACTACATCGCGCGGGGTCAATCCGAGTGCTAATCCTTTTTGCTTGAGAGTAATATTCACTTCGCGTAAACCGGGCGGATCATTATCCACTACATCTTTAAGAGCCCTGATTTTACGCAGCTCGTTTTTTAAATCCGTTTTTGCGGCCCGTACTTCATCCAAATCATCGCCGATAATGGCCACCGATACCGGTTTACCCCAGTGTCGGCTACCGCCGAATTCCAGGTTTTCAGCCATGGGGATGGTTCCGGTTGCTTCCCGGATGCGGTTGGTTAAACCGATGCTGGAAATATCGCGTTCTTCCCCGGGAATAAAATTTACATTCACCGAACCTTTATTGGTACCCGGCCCGATTTTGCGGGTCACACTGGTCATTACATCGATACCGCCGTGGTTTTTTTTATAATTGTTGTTTACGCTCCAAACAATTTTTTCGATATATTGTAATAAACTGTCGGTAACGGCTACGCTGGTTCCGGCCGGAAGTTGTAAAGAAACCTTCATATTGTCCATTTCAATATTAGGGAAAAAGGTGGTCTTTACAAAACTGCCTTTCAGCGCTCCGATGGTAATGATTAGCAAAGCCACAGGGATGCTGAGCGACAGTAAAGAATGTTTGATAACAAAACGCAGTTGCGTGGCATACAATTTGTCGCGTATCCAGTGCAAAGCCTTTTCGGTTTGTTCCTCAAAGCGGTTTTTCTTGCCGGGGGCGATTTTAAGGGCCTTGGAATGTCCCACATGCGCGGGCAGAATAAAGGCCGCTTCTACCAGGGAAAATAGTAAAGCGGCGATGACCACATAGGCCAGGTCTTTGGTCCGGTCGCCCATGCCGCCTTCCAAAAATAAGAAGGTCGAAAAAATAATCACCGTGGTCAGTACGGCGGAAATCACCGAAGGCAGTACTTCCATGGTACCGTTTATAGCCGCCTTGTAAGGCGTATCGCCGCGCTCGTAATGCTGATAAATATTCTCTGCGATCACTATGCCGTCGTCCACCAGCATACCCACGACCAGGATCATGCCCAATAAAGACATGACATTGATGGTGATGCCGACCAGAGGGGCCAGGGCAAACATACCGGCAAAGGCGACGGGAATACCCAACGAAACCCACAAGGACAAACGACCGTTAAGAAACAGGGAAAGGAAGAGAATAACCAGCAAAAAGCCCATAATGCCGTTTTTGGTCAATAAATTAATACGTTCCTGGATGATTCTCGAACCGTCGCGTAATACCGAAGCCTGTACTTCCCGATGCTCGGTGTTAAATTTTTTAATATATTGATTTACATAGTTAGCCGTGTGAAAAAGGTCTTCATTGTTGGTTGTGTTTACGTCAATTTCCACTGCCGGTTTTCCGTTATAATACACACGATTGGGATTATCATTCCAGCGGTCGCGTAGATCGGCTACATCTTTCAGACGTACAATGGCGCCGTCTTGAGTCGTCTTAACCACGATGTGGCCCAATTCTTCGGCATGATACCCTTTCGTGTTGGCCCGGATTAATAATTCTTCCTTCTTGCCTTTAATTTTTCCGCCGGTCATACGCAGATTGGCTTTACGTACGGCATTACTTACCTGCGCAAAAGTAAGCTGGAATCTGCGCAGATCGGCTTCACGTAATCCGATCTCGATCTCCTCATCCGGAAATCCGCTTAAAGTGATTTTGGAAATGCCGTCCTGACTGCGCAGATCACGTTCTACCCGGCGGGCGTATTTTTTCAGGATATGCAAGTCAACCTCTCCGTGAATAACAAAATTGATGGCAAAATCCATCATTTCCTGTTTATAGATAACCGGTTTTTCCATGCCGACCGGAAAATAACTGATCTTGTCCACGGCGTTTTTTACATCGGCCAGAGCCACATTGATATCATACCCCGTGCGTAGTTCTACCATGACCCTTCCGCTGTTCTCGCTGGAAACCGAGGTAATGCGGTCGATACCGGTCACGCCTTTGAGGTTGTCTTCGATTTTTAGTACAATTCCTTCTTCGATTTCCCTGGGCGCTGCGCCGGGATAAATGACCTGAACGACAATCACCTTACTGGGAATCTGCGGGAAAAAAGTTGTTTTAAGGCTTTTCATACCAAGATAACCGAAGATGAGTAAAGTGACTACAATTACGTTTCCCAATACAGGGTAGTGAATAAATCTTTTGACTATATCTTTCATACTTTTCCCGTAGTGTTGTTTGTTTAATTCAGTTTATTTTGATCTCTCCGGAACCTGTTCCCGGACTCTCCTGGGCAAGGATTTGCTGGCCGTCTTTCAGACCGTTCACGATTACAAAATCACCCTCATTCCGTACGATTGTAACCGGTGTCAGACGCAGGACGGAATCGGCTTTAACGTAGAGTTTGTTCTGATCCACCAGCCAGACGGTGGGAATTCGTATGCCCAGTGCAGCCCCGGAACAGGTGATTTGGGCGATGAGGTACATACCGTCTTTTAAACGGCGGTCGCTGACGGAAACATATGCTTTGACGGTCTGTGTCGAAGGATCGATTTTACCGTTGATGCGCCGCACTGTCCCTTTGAATTCACCGGCCATATCTTCGGATGTTAAACGGACAGGATCGCCGGGATGAACATAAGCTAAGTCGGGAATATTTAGCGTAGCTTCCAGTTCATATAGATTTTCATTGGTAAATTCACCTAGTTTTTGACCGGCACGTACCAGGGAACCGGGTGTTATATCCGCTTCGGTTACCACGCCGTCAAAAGGGGCGCGTAGGGTGTATTTATCCAGGGTAGCCTCCATGCTTTTTACCGAATAATACAAATTGTAAATGTTACGCGAGGCAATAAAATACTGTTCTTTGCTGTCTGCCGCAGGGGGCAGGGGTTTGAGCGCTTTGTTCAGTTGAAAATCGGTTAGGTATTGCCGCCACTTTTCGGCGCTAACCGGAAAGTCGATGGCAAAATCGGGCAGGAATAACGTGAGTTGATTCAATAAACCGCTCTTTTGGGCCAGCACATTGTTGCGGTATACGCTGTCATCGATACGCAATAAGGTTTCATTGCGTTTGAATTTATTACCGGTGCGAAACGAAGTCTGCGCCTCATGCAAAACGCCGGTTACTTCCGCAAACAGTATAATCTTATGATAGGCTTGCAGGTTGCCTCCGCTGCGGATTGTAAGGGGAAGTTTCCGGATAGTAACCGTTTTAAATGTAAACGGTTTGTGTTTCTGAGCCGATGCTTTACGTCGTGGCATTTCCCCGGAATTACTCAGCGCACCGGCAATTAAAAATCCCGCTATGATAATCACTAAGGCTAATCCCAAACTTAATATCTTGTTCTTCATCTGAAGCTCCTTAAATAAGTCCTATTTGTACCCCTTTTACCTTCAAAAGGTAATAAATCTGCTTACATATCGCCGCCTTGTCCTGCTGTAGCGGAACTGTCTTCCTTTAAACAGGATAATTCTATAACATCCTGAGCCGAAGTATAGTTTATTGTGCATCGTAACTCTTTAAAAAACAATGTATTTTTTGGAGGGTTTGCCTCATTTCGGACGGCAATGATTTTTATACATCCCTCAACATATAATCTGTACATTGGAATCGGCAATCATTCCGCTTACCTTTTCCTGCTTTCTGATCTCTATTTCCCCACGTATTGATTCATCTTTAATCGAATGCGTACGGTCGTTCCCCGGCCCGGTTCACTATCGATTTCAATTTTCCCGCTGTGCAGATCTATGATTTTTTTAACCAGACTCATGCCCAGTCCGTAACCGCCGGTCTTTTTGGAACGGGATTTGTCCACCCGGTAAAAGGGTTCAAAAATATGGGTGATTTCATCGGACGGAATACCCTGGCCAAAATCCTGCACGGTAATCCATACTTCCTGTCCGCTTTGCTCTAAGTTTATTTGTACAGCCGGGCTGTCCGGGGTAGAAAATTTCAGGGCGTTTTGGACGAGATTATCCAGGGCCATCCGCAAACGCTCGCCGTCGGCTTTTATTTTCAGGTTTTGTGCGTGGACCGTCAATTCAATTCCCGGCCTCTGTTTGTCATAAGAAGCGCATACTTTATGTACGATTTCAGAAAGATCTACATCTGTTTTATGTAAACCGCCGAAAGTACTGTCTAACCGTTCCTTCTCCAATAGTTCTGTAATCATCATTTCCATATCCGCAATATCGCTGCGGATATCATTTCTGGCGCTGCCGTTTTCGATAAATTCCAACGCTACTTTGATGCGGGTCAACGGCGAGCGCAGTTCATGACTGGCATCCAAAAGCAGTTGATCACGGGCCTTAAGCATCTCTTTAATGCGTGCAGTCATAAGATTAAAGGATCGCGCCAGGTCGCCTAATTCGTCTTTGCGGGTGGTAGTCAGTTTATAATCGAGATTACCGGCGCTCAACTGTTTGGTGGCTTCGTCCAGTTGCTCGATAGGCTGCAATAGCCGACGAATGATGAAATAGAGGATTGTTAAAATAAACATCATGAACAGCACCATGGTTAAAATACGCCATTGAATCTCGGAACCGTTTTCCCAAACACGGCTTTTGAACAACAAAGTATAAACTCCCTGGGGAGTCGTATTTTGTACGAAGAGGCCATTGGCAACATAGGCGATGGAAAATTGTTTTTTCCCGGTAACGGTGTGCCATTGTAAAGTACCCTTTTCAATATCCGGCGGCTCGCTGGCCCAGTTCATTTTTCGGGCAGTAAATCTTATGGCAATATGCAGACTATCGGCCAGCTCTTTTGCTTTGCTCGTGTCCGGAGGTATGCCCATTCGGTTAATAAGATATGCGCTGTATTGAGCCATGTTTCTATCCATATTCTGATGATGCGGGCGGGATGCAAAATATTTATGCATGGAATATCCGACGGCTGCGATAGTTAAGTGAGCTGCTAAGAAAATCAAAATGATTTTAAGAAAGAGCGAGTTTTTAATTTTTTCTTTAATTGGCATCGCCGGCTTCTCCTATAAACAGATAGCCGCTACCCCAGACGGTTTTGATAAATTGCGGAGTTTTGGGATTATCGCCCAGCTTTTGGCGCAAACGACTGACCAGCACATCCACCGAACGGTTAAAGGCTTCCCATTCGATGCCGCGCATGGCATCCATGATCCGGTCACGATCCAGAACTCTGCCTTTGTTGCGGATAAACAGGGATAAAAGTTCGAATTCCGTGGTAGTTAAACCGCAATTTCGATTGTCTATAGAAGCGGTTTTTTTATCGAAATCTATCTGTAAAGCACCGAATTGTTTGCTGCTCATAGACGGAACCGCTTGCCCGCGGCGTAATATGGTTTGGATACGTGCCACCAGTTCCCGTGGTTCGAAGGGCTTGGGAATGTAATCATCAGCGCCGATTTCCAAACCTACAATTCGGTCCGTTACTTCACCACGGGCCGTAAGCATGATAACCGGTGTGTTCTTTGTTTTACGAATGGTACGAAGCACTTCAAAGCCGTCCATGGAAGGCAGCATAACATCCAAAATAATCAAATCCGGATTAAGCTGTTCCAACAATTTTAATCCTTCTTCCGGATGAGTGGCAGAGTTTACGGCAAAATCGAATTTGGCCAAATACGCACTTAGTAAAGCGTTAAGTTTTTCATCATCGTCGATGAGTAAAATTTTTGGTTTCATATATAGCTTCCGGTTATCCTTAGATCAGCATGGAATTATCCATTGCTTTTTCATTGGTTTTCAATTTAGAACATAAATGTAAATAAAAAATTTCAGAATTGTAACAAGATGTAACAAAGTGGGGAAAAGAATTTACAATGTCCCGAGGAATTTTTTCTGTATTGCCCACATAATGAATAACCCGGCTGATCCCAATAATTTTCGATTGGAGCGGTTATGGATGTTTCGAAAACAGAGAAATTTGCCGGAGCAGCGGTTCAGGGAACATACGGTAGACAACTGCAGCGTCCATGAATTCTCCGCGAAGGACATCATTTATTTTATCGTGTTACAAGCGGTCTATCGCCCGGATGCAGAAGGTTTGAACCTGGAATTTTTCAGTTTATCGATAGCATCCTTTTGTCCCATGATCAGCAAGGTATCGCCGAATTTAAAGCGGTAATCAGGTGTTGGTGTAAAAATATTTTGCCATTCTTTCTTCTCGGGATTGAATTTTTGTTTAATGAGAATCACTTCTATCCCCATACGGTTACGTAAGTCCAACATTTTTAAATTTTTGTTGATAAAAGAACCCGGAGCTTCTATTTCACACAGCAGGTGGCCGTGGGACATTTCTACCGATTTAAAGGTTTCCAACGAACTGATATAGCTGGAAACGGAAGTAACGGTATCCCGTTTAAATATCTCTTCATTATACGCACGCATCACTTCGTCTTTGGATATAACACCTATTATTTTTCGCTCTTCTCGATTATTTACGACCGGTGCTTCGGCAATATTCATTTCGCTAAATAGCATGGTAACCACATCCAGTGTGTCCTCCGGTGTGAAAAATCTTGGTGCGGGCAACATTAGATCCAGGGCGATTATAAAAGGCTCCAGGGTGTCTTTCTCAAAAATAATTTTACGCAAATCCTGAACGGAAACAACACCTATCAGACGTTCCTGATTATCAATGACAAAAAAATTGGAATGGGAACTTGTAACGGTTAGATCCATGAGTTTATTAAAAGGTGTATTAATCCGTACCACTTCGAATTCTGGTTTCATAACCTGGGCAACCCGTAACCCCTTAAGAATATTTATTTCCTGACCCTGAAAGAGATTAATACCGCGTCGCGACAGTTTTAAGGTGTAAATGGAATCTTTTTTAAGCCGGGTCGTAATTAAAACGCTGATAATACAGGCAATCATCAAAGGCAAAATAATGCGGTAATCATTAGTCAGTTCAAAAATAATGAGAATGGAGGTAATCGGGGCGTGCATGGCTCCGGCAGCCACCGCCCCCATGCCCACCAAAGCGTATGCTCCGGAGCTGGCCGTGAGGGTGGGGAATAACACATGCACGACCGTTCCTACAAATCCGCCCAGGCTGGCCCCTAAAAATAACGAAGGGGCAAAGATACCGCCCGAGCCGCCCGAGCCAATCGTAATCGAAGTGGCCAATAATTTAAGGGCTACCAATAAGAGAAGAAAATACCAGGCCAGTCGGCTTTCCAGCGCCAAACTGATGGTATCATAACCGACACCGAAAATATAAGGAAAGAGAATGCCCATCAAACCGATCAGTGCACCTCCGATAGCCGGTTTTACGAATCCGGGAATAGGAAGAGCCTCGAAAATGTCTTCTGTCTTGTAGAGCAGGTTTATAAAGGCAAGAGCCACAAATGCGGCCAGCACGCCCAGGAGAGCATAAGGTATCATTTCGAACACGCTGACTAACTGGTACTGCGGAATCACAAATGCCGGGAAATCACCTAAAAAATGCCGTGAAACTACTGTGGCCGAAACGGATGCAACCACAATCGGGCTGAACTGAGAAATGCCGAAATCACTCAGAATGATTTCCATGGCAAACAGGGCGCCGGCAATGGGCGCATTGAAGGTCCCGGCAATTCCGGCTGCCGTGCCACAGGCTACCAGTGTTCGTAAATGTGAACCGGTTACTTTAAGCAATTGCCCGAAGGTCGAACCGATGGCCGAACCGATTTGCACGATAGGGCCTTCGCGGCCGACACTACCACCGGAACCGATGCTGATGGCCGAAGCAAATACCTTGGCAATCATTACCCGGGGCCTTATAGCCCCGCCGCGTAATACGATGGATTCCATTACTTCCGGAACACCATGTCCTTTGGCTTCACGGGCGAAAATATAAACAATAGGCCCGACCATAATTCCACCTATTACCGGGGCGCCCAGTTTGATGTACCAGGGTAACTTTAAAGCGTAAGATAAAGAGTAATCCCAGGTTTGAAAGAACATCCCTTCGAAGAAACGAATGGCAAAACGGAAGAAAATAGCACCGAATCCGCCAAGTACACCGATAAGAACGGCGATCAAAACCATAAAGGTGTGTTCGTTGAGTCGAAGACGATAGAACTGGTTCACTAATGAGTTTTGAAAAGATTCCAAGTGCTTTCGCGTATGGGGGACACCTGACATAGGACCGATCTCTCGCTTTTAGAAGAACTGTTCTATGGCTAATATACAAAATACTTTTTATGAATCTAACTATTTAAATAAATATCGGTCTGTATTTGCCAGAACATCAGCCTGAAGAATATGTAGTTAACGCCTTTGTTTTGGCTCTACCGGGATTCTTGTGAAGCCGTATATTAACTGAAGACTGATAAAAGAAATGAAACAATTTTTTATGGTTTCGTTCATCTTGTATTTAAAGACAATAATATCCGAAGGATACGAATATGAGTAGCCACAGGCTGCGCCTGTGGTAAAGCGGAAAAAGAGAGCGCGATGCTGAAGGCGTCGAATGTGGAACACAGAGCATGCGATCGAAATAGAAGACCCTTTACATTAAAAGGCCTGGTTTATTTTACCGCTTTGCGCTTGCATCTTGCCCACAGGCTTCGCTCCTGCCCGGTGGTTGACGGGTGTGGCTACTCATATTGCATCACTATAACCGTTGAGCGTACAAGGTTTTTCCCGAGGGGGACCTCAGGGTGGCGAGACCGCCCCAATAAACCGCTTCGTCACCTCTGCCCAAAGAACAAATACGGTAAGGTACTTATTTAAAAATACATGGCGGAGAGGCAGGGATTCGAACCCTGGGTACGCAGGACGTACACACGATTTCCAGTCGTGCCGATTCAACCACTCTCGCACCTCTCCATAAAAATTGACTCAT